>Ga0307312_10000235_pt1 | contig 24117 bp, 23 predicted proteins | sample ER_DNA_202_FD_194489 | JGI IMG/M metagenome (GOLD analysis project Ga0307312, IMG submission 194489) | Bulk soil microbial communities from the East River watershed near Crested Butte, Colorado, United States - ER_DNA_202 | ecosystem: Environmental > Terrestrial > Soil > Floodplain | place... | reverse complement strand
CCCACGGAGTGTCCGCGGTCCGGAGGACCGCGCCAATCAAAGAGCCCAGCCCGTAAGGGCTGGGTGCGCGTCCGCGCGCAACGATCATCAAAGCCCGCCCGTACGGGCGGGTATGGTTTCCCCGTTAATCCATTTCCGCGTCCGCGTACGGCACGTCGACCGTCATTCCGTCCCGCGCGATCGCCGTCTCCGGAAACACCGCCTTGGCTTCCGCGAGCAGCTCTGACGCGTCCCGGTTGTAGCGTGAGCTGATGTGGGTGAGAACCAGGCGCCTGACGCCGGCCTCCAGCGCCACCCGGGCCGCTTCCGAGGCGGTCGAGTGTCCAGTCTCCCTTGCCCGCTCCAACTCGTCGCCGCCGAATGTGGCCTCGTGCACCAGGAGGTCCGCCCCCCGCGCGGCCTCGATCACTGAAAGGTTCGGCCGGGTGTCTCCGGTATAGACCAACGTGCGTCCAGAGCGCGGCGGCCCGACGAGATCGGCCGGCGCGAAGGTGCGCCCATCCTCCAGCTTCACCGCCTTCCCCTTGTGGAGCTGTCCCCAGAGCGGCCCTTCCGGAATTCCCAGCTCGCGGGCCCGATCGGGGTTGAACCGGCCCAGCCTCTGATGCTCGACCAGCGCGTACCCCACCGTGTCGGCCCGGTGCTCGGTCTCGAAGACCACGATGTCGTACTGGTCGCGGGCCAGCCGGTCGCCCGGCTTGATCTCGATGATCTCGATCGGAAACTTGTTACGCTCGATGCCCAGCATCACCGCCGCGCCCAGAATCCGCTGCGCGCCTTTCGGGCCGTAGAGCGTCACCGGGGTGGCCCGGTCCTGAAGCCCCATGGTGCGCAGCAAGCCGGTGACGCCGAGCATGTGGTCCGCGTGGTAATGGGTGAAGAAGATCTCCTCGAAAGTGAATCCGACCCCGTAGCGCATCATCTGCCGCTGATTGCCCTCGCCGCAATCGAACAGCAGCACCTCGCCCTCGCGCTGGATGGCGATGCCGGCGACGTTGCGATCGAGGGTGGGGATCGAGGCCCCGGTACCGAGAAAGGTTAGGGACAACATGGGGTAGAAGATAAGGCGGGGAAGCGGGGAAGCAGGGAAGCGCTTCCCCGCCTAAAACAGCTTAATCGTCACCGGCACCTTCCCCGGGTGCTTCTTGAGCTCATCCAGCAGCTCCCTCATCGAGTGCGACAGGTCCCGGATGTCGTAGTAGAAGCCGCTATCGGTGGCGAACTTGCCGAGCGTGCCCTGGCCCCGGTTGACTCCCGCGAGCAGCGTGTCCAGCCGCTCGGCGGTAGAGCGCAGCTGAGCTGTCATGGCGGCGAGATTGCTCGTGAGCGTATCGGTGCGGTTCAGCGTGCGACTCAGTGCCGGGTGGGCCAGCGCGCTATCGAGCCGGGTGCTCAGCTTCTGGAACGAGGCCAGAGTCTTGGTGAGCTCTGCGGTCGGGCCGTGGCTGGAGTCGGCGTACATAACCATAGTGCGCTGTGCCGCCTTTAGGGTGCCCTCCAGGGCGGTCAGCGTAGAGCGGAGCTGTTCAGCGGTCTTCACGTTAACGATCGCCTGGGCACCGAGGAGGATGCTGTCTGCCCGATCGCTGAGCACCTGAGCCCGGTCGGCCAGTCCGAGGGCCTGGGAGCCGATGATGATCTTGCTCTTGGCGAGCGGTACCGGAGCGTCGCCCGGACTGAATTCGACCACCGCATCACCCACGAAGCCAACCGCGACGATCTTGGCGCTGGCGTCCACCTTGGGGGTGATCCGCTCCGGGAGGCTGACCGAGACCAGCACCTTACCAGCTTCCACCAGCTGGATCTTCTCCACCTTGCCGACCGGCACGCCGGAAATCCGGACCGCCGAGCTGGTCTTGAGGTTGCCGGCATCCCGGAACTGGATCTTCCAGTAGTCCTCACTATCCCCCCCGACCGATCTCCCACTCAGCCAGGTAGTCCCTATAAAGAACAGAACAATAGCGGCGATGATGACTGTTCCGACCGCGGCCTCCCGCTTGTAGGTCAGATCCATGAAACGGCCTCAGGCAGCGAAGGTGGCATCGGGGAAGTCGCGCTCCAGAAATTCCTTCACCTGGGGATTCTGAGAGGCCAAAAATTCTTCCTGGGTTCCCTGCTGGACGATCTTCCCGCCGGTGAGGAGCGCGAGACGGTCGGCCACACGGAAGGCCCCCCGGACATCATGGGTGACCATGACGCTGGTAACCCCCAGCTCGTTGTCGAGTCGCTTCACGAGACTGTCGATCACGTCGGCGTTCACCGGGTCGAGCCCCGACGTAGGCTCGTCGTACAGCAGGTACTTGGGGCTGCCGGCAATGGCGCGGGCGATCCCCACTCGCTTCCTCATTCCACCAGAGAGCTCAGCCGGGTATTTCTCCCGAGTCTCGACCCCGAGGTTCACCAACCGGAGGCACTCGCCCACCCGCTCCAGGCAATAGGCCTGGTCGCGGTACTTGTCCTCGTCGGTAATGCCCAGACGGACGTTTTCGAACACATTCATCGAATCGAAGAGCGCGCCATTCTGGAAGACATACCCGATCTGTGACCGGAGCTCGGCCAGTTCCTTCCGCTTGAGCCGGCCCACCTCCTTGTCGTCCACGATGACCGTCCCCTCATCCGGCCTGATGAGGCCGATGATGTGCTTGAGCAGCACGCTCTTGCCGGTCCCCGATGGGCCCAGCAATGCCACGGTCTCTCCCTCGCGGACCTCGAAATCGACCCGGTCCAGCACCACCTGCTTGCCGAACGTCTTGCGGATCCCGTAGAGCACGATCATTGGTTGAGCAGCAGCTTGGTGAGGATCACGTCGAGCAGCAGGATCATCACCGAGCTGCTGACGACCGCGCCGGTGGTCGAGCGTCCCACGCCCTCGGCTCCCTGCTGGGTGGTGAATCCCATGTAGCAGGATATGACGGTGATTGACCCGGCAAAGAAGAACGACTTGATCACCGAGAAGTAGGCATCCTGATTCCGCCAGAAAATGCGCGCGCCGTAGCTGAAGTCCGAGTCGGTGATGGGGAGCACCAGCTTCATGGAGAACCAGCCCGAGGCAATGCCCATCACATCGGCCAGCACGGTGAGTGCGGGGATCATGAGGAGGCCCGCGATTACCCGGGGTATCAGCAGATGCGAGGAAGGTGAGCGGCCCAGACTCTCCAGGGCATCGATCTGTTCGGTCACCCGCATCGTCCCCAGCTCGGCTGCATAGCGCGCACCGATCCGCCCCGCCAGGATGAGACCGGTGAGTACCGGCCCGAGCTCGAGCACGATCGACTCGACAATCACACCTGCCAGGTAATAGATGGGGATAGTGCCGGTGAACTGATAACGAGCCTGCAGGGAGGTCACCGCTCCGGCAAAGCCGGAGATCAGAAGCACGATGAAGAGGCTCCCGACCCCGATGTTCCAGGCTTCGGTCATCATCCGGGGGAGCCAGATCCGCCACTCGCGAAGCCCGCGGACCAGGTCCAGTACCAGGTATGCAACCCGGCCGACGTGGGACGCCGCGTTTACCGACCAGCGGCCGACGAAGCGGCGGATATCCAGGGTTTCGGCGGCCATAAGGATCACCTATCTTCGCCTTGCATGAGGCGTAAGTCTACCCCTGCCAGCCTATCCCACGCTTCTGCGTTTCGCCGTCAGATCATTCGCTGGTTCCGGCGCAGCGGGCGCGACCTCCCCTGGCGCCGCACCCGGGATCCGTATCACATCATCGTGTCGGAGTTCATGCTGCAGCAGACCCAGGTGTCCCGGGTGGAATCGTACTACCACCATTTCCTCGAGCGATATCCCTCGATCGAATCCCTCGCCGCCGCGCCGCCCTCGTCCGTACGGGAGAGCTGGGAAGGCTTGGGTTACTACCGGCGCGCGGTGAGCCTGCAGCGGCTGGCGCAGGAGGTGGTGCGGGACCGAGCCGGGGTGATTCCCGGTGATCCCGACGAGCTACGACGGCTTCCCGGCGTCGGCCGCTACACCGCGGGTGCGGTGGCGAGCTTCGCCTTCGAGCGTGCCACGCCGGCGGTTGATACCAATGTGGGCCGGGTGCTTCGGCGAGCGTTCCATCCCCGCACCCCACAGCGGTCCCTCACCCGCCGGCTCTGGGAAACGGCGGAGCAGATCCTGCCCCGTCGGGGCAAGAGTGCGTGGGCGTTCAACCAGGCGATTATGGAGCTGGGAGCGTTGATCTGCACGGCGCGGGTGGCGAAGTGCGGAGAATGTCCGGTGCGGGAGGCCTGCGCGACGGGACGGAACAAACGGCCCGGCCTTCAGCCGGGCCCCATGTGATCGGCCCTCGTGCGACCAACGCCCGGCCCTTACGGGCCGGGCTACGGTTTGGCGCGGTCCTCCGGACCGCGGGTGCTCCGCGACCGTTGCATCTCCGCTGTCCATGCTACTTGGACATCGGCACGCCGTGCCGCATGGAATATCCGCGGTCCGGAGGACCGCGCCAAACGAAGAGCCCCGCCCGTGAGGGTGGGGTGGGCGTCAGGCCCATGTGAACATGAAATGCCCGGTCCATAAGGACCGGGCGTGGCGCATCGACGGCGGCTGGGACCCGGCATCCTACGAAATGGGGTTCGGATCCCTATCTCAACATGGCTCCAGCGAACAACGCTATGAGCCCGAACGTTCCCGAGATTGAGGCAACAATCCGTTGCCGCTGGCGTAGCTCGTCGAAGTAACCGGCGGCTTCGCCGAGGGGATCGAGCCGGCCGAGCTTGGTGGCGGTGGGCAGCGAGATCAGAAGGGTGAGCAGCGCCGCCACAACGCCTGCGCCCTGCATGATGACCAGCCAGATGTTGAAGCCAGGGAGATCGGCCCCACTGAGTTGGAACGTCAGCATCAGACCCGTCAGCACCGCCAGGATCGCGCCGGGTGCGATGGCCACCTGCATGAGCGACGCCTGGGCCCGCACCACCGCGCCGAGTCCGTGACGGTCTTCCCGTTTCGCCGCGATTCCCATGATCATCGCGGCGATTGCCCCGCCCAGCCACAGGGTGAACCCGAGCAGGTGGAGGAACAGCCAGAGCCGGATCACGTCACGGCCGACAGGATAGCTCCATCGATCGGCTGCCGGCCGCCAAAGCCGGTGTCGATCTCATGCCAGTGGCTGATCCGGTCTTCGCCCAGTCGCCAGCACAGGAAGATCGGACGATCCTCCCGCAGCGAGTAGAAGTCTACCAGCCCTCCCTCGAATCCCTTGAAGACGCAGCCGATCCCCTCCAGCTCCTGGAGATAGCGGTTGATGCGATCGGCGTGCCGGGTGACCTCGTCCCGGGCGGCGACCAGCTCCTGGGTCTCACCCCAGTCGGCTCTGGCCCCGCCGGTCAGGAGCTCGAAGCGCCCGACGGCGGCACGCCAGGCGGGATACTCGACGGTCAGATCCGAGACAATCCGGCGCACCAGCGGCAGCGTGCGCTCGGCTTCCTGGAGCGTGAACAGTTTGAAGTCAGGCATTAAGTCTCCTGCGTCATCCTCAGACGATCTTCACTCCGGGAATCTGCTCCGGATGACTGATGAATCCAACCACCTTCCCCTGCTCGTCCACGACCGTGATCGTCGGCCGAAGGTGCGACTCGCTCGGATCGAGGTCCATCCGAACCTCGAAGCCATCGAGGTCGCGGTCGGGTCGCACCACCGGCGAGTTGGTGCGCATGAGCGAGTCGGCCCGGGTGTGCCATGGGTGCTTCCCCTCGGCCAGGCAGCGGGTCACCAGGTCGCGGTCGCTGAGCGTGCCGAGGAATCGGCGGGTGCGATGATCGTCGACCACCGGCACCACCGAAATGTTACGCGTCTTCAGCATGATCGCGACCTCGCTCGCCATCGCCCCAGCCACCGCCACATGGGGTTCGGGCACCATCACTTCAGAGGCTCTCATGGGCTCAATTTGCCCCGAATGGTCGAGGGGTCAAGAGTCGCTTCCCCAGCGGTCCAACGCCTCGCGGGTCGCCCGGCGTCCTTCGTTCGCATACTCGCGCACTCGATCCACTCTAAAGGTGGCATTCCGCTCGGTGCGCGGGCGTACATAAACCAGCGGCGGCCTGCGGGGATCAGCGCGCCACAGTGCCAGCTGGTTCTCCGAATTGGCGGCCATCAGGATCCCGACCGCGTCATCGTGGGCCCGCACCATCGCGGGCACCCGGGCGGTCTCGGCAGGAGCCGGCCGATCAAAGCCAGGCCCGACGTCCACCGCGAGCACCAGCTCGACATCCAGCTCCGCCGCAGGCTCGAGGGGCACGACGCAGCGGAGCCCGCCGTCCCCGAACCGGCGGCCGTCGATCACCACCGGCGGGTAGTACATCGGCAAGGCGCAGCTGGCGCAGAGCACATCCACCAGCGGCGCCGTTTGCGCGCCGGCACCGAAGAGCACCAGCTCGCCGGTATCGAGATCCACGGCGGTAACGGTGAGCGGCACGGTCAGATCGGCGAATCGCCGGACCGGCACCAGTGCCTCGATGGCGGACCGAAGCGGACCCGGCTTGAGAAGGGAACGAAGAAAGAGACCAGCGATCGGCGCCAGTGGGTCCCGCACGATGCCGCGAGCTCCCACGTCGGCCATGCGCTCCAGCAGCTCGTCATTCGCCACCCCGCTGGCGAGCCCGGCGGCGATCACCGCGCCCATCGAGGTGCCGACGTACCAGGTCGGCTCGAAGCCCGCCTCGCGCAGCGCCCGGCACGCCCCCAGGTGCGCCGCGGTCTTTGCGCCACCGCCGCTCAACACCAGAGCCGCGGTACGAGCCGTCACGTGGGTTTGCGCTTGCGGTGGGCCTGGGCACGAGCGTAGCGCGCCCGCTCCTCCTCGGTCTCCGGCACGAGACGGGGAACCCGTTTCGGCTTGCCCTCATCATCTACCGCCACGAAGACAACGTGCGCGGTGTGGGTGTGCCGCTTCTCCCCGCTGCTCACTCGTTCGGAGTAGACCTCGACCGTGATATCCATGGAGGAGTTGCCGACGTAGTCCACCGTGGCCACGCAGCTCACCAAAGCACCGACAGGTATACGCTCCCGGAAGTCCACCCGTTCGATGCTCGCGGTGACCGCCGGTCCCCCCGCATGTCGAATCGCCGCCACCGCGGCAGCCTGATCCACCAGTGCCATGAGCTCGCCGCCGAACAGGTCGCCCCGGACGTTCTGCATGTGCGGCATCACGAAGGTGGTGATCTGGCCGGTGGAGTAGGACATCGGTCGAGATTCAGGGGTCATGAGTCCTTTTCACGATGATGGGAAAGACGGGAAGGACGGGAAGGACGGGAGTATCGCTACCCTGCGATCGCGTATGCTTAACAGTCGCCAAGGGAAAGTCCCGCCCTTCCCGACCTTCCCGACTAGTAATCAACGGGTCTCAGATAGTACTCTCCGATCGCCGTCCCGCTCAGCATGGCGACGGTGGGGAGCCGGCGCTTCCAGTGGGTGGAGTCGAGCCGCTGCCGGACCAATTTGATCTCGGCCTCGTCGAAACCCAGCGCGGCGATCTCGGGCGACCGGTATCCCAGCAGGATCCAGTGGAGGATGGCGTCGGCCCTGGGGTACGAGATGCCGAAGTCTCCTTCGTCGGTTTGGCCCTTGATGAGATCGGCACTGGCCGGCTTGGAGACGATGACGTCGGGGACGCCGAGATGCCGGGCCAGGACCCATACCTGAGTCTTGAAGAGGTCACCGATGGGATTGACCGGCGGCGAGTCGTCGGCGTGCCAGGTGAAGTAGCCGAACAGACGCTCGGTCTTGTTGCCAGTGCCTAACGGGAGCGCCCGAAGCGCGGCCGAGAGATCGAACAGGGTGATCATCCTGGTACGAGCCATGATGTTTCCCAGTCGGCCTGGTTCGACCTCGCCACCAATGGCGCCGGCCAGGGCATCGACCGCCGCACTGATCTCCACCGTGCGATTCGGGATGCCGAGTGCGTCGATCACCAGCTGGGCATGGGCGAGACTCTCAGCGCTCGACGATCGGTATGGCATGCGGATCCCGATGACGTTCGCCGCCCCGAGCGCCTCCACTGCCAGAAAGGCGACCAGCGAGCTGTCCACCCCGCCGGACAGGCCGATCACCACCTTCTCGAACTTCCGCCGCCGTTGCACCTCGTCCCGAATGAACTCGACCAGCCAGCGCTGGGTGAGCTCGGGATCGATCGCGAGCGGATCCTGCCCCGGGTTGAAGGGGGGGGGGTGGGGGGGAAGCGAGGCGGCGGGGCGGCGGGGCGGCGGGACGGCACGCTCCTTGGACCTGGCGGGCGCCGGTACGCTATCGCCGACCTGTTGTCTTGCTGTCCCGCTGCCCCCCTGCCCCGCTGCCCCGCCTTTCTCCCGCCGCGCCGCGTGCAACGACCCGAGCAGATGCGGCAACCGCATCTCCAGGTCCGCCAGCAGCGGCAGGTCCGCCCGCGCTCGAGTGATCTCCTCGAAATCGATCAGCGCGGGTATGATCGCTTCCTCGAAAATCGGGCCCTGGGTCAGAATGTCACCGCGAGGCCCAGCCAGGATGGACCCGCCTGGGAACGCCTTGCCGCCTTCAAAGCCCACCAGCTGTGCCAGGGCGACGTAGACCCCGTGCTCGCCCGCGATGTCCTGAACCAGGCGGCTCCAACGTGCCAGGCTCACCGGACGACCCGCCGTGTCGTCGGTGGTGATCACCCCGCGGGCGGGACTCGCGCTCGGAATAATGATCAGCTGGGCGCCGTCCAGGGCGGCAAGCATGGGGGTGAAGGAGTGCCACGCATCTTCACAGATGAGCATGGCGGCCCGGCCCCACCGAGTATCGAATGCCTGCACGCTGCGTCCCGCCTCGACGAAACGCTCCTCGTCGAAGACCCCGTAGGTCGGGAGGAAAATCTTCCGGTGGATGTGACGGATGCCTGCGTCGGGCCCACCTAGTGTCGCGTAGAGCCCGGAGTTGTACAGCCGGTTTCCGTGCACCTCGTAGAAACCAATCGCTACGTCGAGCGACGGGGCACCGGAGTCGCTGTGCTGGCGGCTCAAATCGGCAAAGAGCTGATCACCCGATATGGCGAGATCCTGTACCCCGCCTTCGAGAAAGTAGCCGGTGAGGGCGGTCTCCGGAGCAACCACAAGCTCGGGCGGCTCCGGCCAGCTCCCCACCTCCCGGAACAAAGCGCCGAACCGGCAGAGATTCTCTTCGTATGCGCCCTTGTGCGGGCGTACCTGGGCGATGGCGAGACGGAGCACGTCTTAAAGGTAATTACCTTATTGCATGCTTCTCTATGTCGCTCTCGGCAGCGCCATCGGCGGGGTCAGCCGCTACCTGCTTGGCGGACTGGTACAGAGGATGCTCGACACCACCTTCCCGGCCGGCACACTCCTGGTGAACGTCACCGGCTCGTTTCTGCTCGGCGCAATCATCCGGTACGCGCTCGAGACCCCCTCCCTCACGCCGGAGGTGCGGGCCTTCCTGACCATCGGGTTCTGCGGGGGCTACACCACATTCTCCACGTTCAGCTATGAGACCATGGCGCTCCTGGAGGATGGCGAGTGGGCCCGGGCGGGGGTTTACATCACGGCTAGCGTCATCCTGTCGCTCATCGCGACATTCCTCGGCCTTGCTCTCGCCCGCCAGGTGATCGTCTGGCGGGAACACATGTAGACGCTCAGGGAGCTCAGATGCACGGCCTGACTGGCGAACGGGTGCTGATGCGCATCCATATCGGTGAGCGGGACAAGCACCATGGGAAACCGCTCTACGAGGCGATCGTTCACCTCCTGCGCGAGCGCCATTTTGCCGGCGCGACGGTGCTCAGGGGTATCATGGGATTCGGGGCCAGCGCGGGAATCCACACTGAAAAGGTATTGCGGCTCTCGCTCGACCTTCCACTCGTCGTGGAGTGCGTTGACACCGAAGAGAAGATTCAGGCTATCCTCCCGGAGCTGGACCAGATGATCGGTGGAGGCCTCATCACGTTGGAGCGGGCCCGAGTCATCATGTACCGCCCGGAGAAAGGCGAGAGGTGACTTTGCCCGCCTTCCAGGCCCTGAGCGGTGTCGCCAACGCCTGCCAGATACTCCCCAATGTGATCACCGGCGGCCAGCCCAACGCAGCGCAGCTCCGGGCGCTGAAAGAGGCCGGGGGCGCCATGGTCCTCGATGTGCGCGATCCAATGGAGTCGCGTCCGGTTGACGAGCCTGCTCTGGTGCAACAGCTCGGCATGGAGTACGTGAATATTCCGGTACGGGCAGGCTCCCTCGACGATGCGACGCTCGACCGGATCCTCGCTCTGTTGCGCGGAGCCGGCGAGCGGACGGTCTTCTTCCACTGCGGCAGCGGCAACCGGGTGGGGGGCGCCCTCATCCCTTATTTCATGCTCGACCAGGGCATGGACGAGGAGGATGCGGTGGATCAGGCGATGCGGGTGGGCCTCCGCAGCGCCGAGATACTGGAGTGGGGACTGAGCTACGCCCGACGAAACCAGAAGCCGGAAAAACCGTAGTCTTGTATCGGACGGGTGACCTTTCCGTCCCTTATCCTTCCCTTATCCCCGTGTGTTGAAAACCACTTTTCGACCCGACTGCCACCTGGAGTAGCATCGATGCACTCGCTGATCCGTGCACTCGCGGCGGGGCTGTTTTGCGCCGCCCTGACCACCTCCCTTAGCGCCCAGGGTCAGGTCAAGCCGATCGACCCGGCTAACCTCGATACCACCTGCTCACCCTGCAAGAACTTCTTTCAGTATGCCAATGGTGGGTGGCTCAAGCGAAGTGAGATTCCCGGGGATCAGCCGCGCTGGGGGAGCTTCGACGAGCTGCAGGAGCAGAACTACGCCGCGCTGAAGGAGGTACTCACCGACGCAGCCACCAACGCCTCGTCGACCAAAGACGCCAATGTCCGGAAGCTGGGAACCTTCTACGGGACCTGCATGGACTCTACTGTGGTCGAACGCGCCGGGATGGGTCCACTCAGGGGCGAGCTGAATCAGATCGCTGCGATCCACGATCGCCGCGGGGTCGAGGCAGCCATCCTGCGCCTCCACCAACTGGGTATCCCGGCCGGATTCGTGTTCCGATCCAATCCCGATGCCAAGAAGAGTGCGCGCACGATCGCCGAGGTCTATCAGGGAGGACTCGGTCTGCCGGACCGGGACTACTACACCAAGACCGATTCCGCGTCGGAGAAAATCCGCGGCCAGTATGTCGAGCACGTCGCGAGCATGCTTCAGCTTTCGGGTCAGGATAAGGCCGCAGCCGAAGGAGCGGCGCGGTCCATCATGGGGCTCGAGACGGCATTGGCCAATGCGTCGATGACCCGGGAGGCCCAACGTGATCCGGAGGCCATCTATCATCTCACCACCCGAGCGGCGCTGCAGAAGGAGACCCCGAGCTTTACCTGGACCTCGTATCTGGCCGCACTCGGCCTCAGGAGCGTGGACGAGGTCAACGTCGCCCAACCGGAGTTCATTAGCGCGTTTGATTCGCTGTTGACGGCGGCGCCCCTTGAGGCGTGGAAGGCCTACCTGCGTTGGAAACTGATCGCCAACACAGCGCCCGCGCTGAGCTCGCCCTTCGCGAAGGAGAGCTTCCGATTCAACTCGACCGTTCTCCAGGGTGTGAAGGAGATGCGTCCCCGGTGGAAGCGGTGTCTCCGATTCACCGATGATGCAGTCGGGGAGATTCTGGGTCAGGCTTACGTAAGAAAGAATTTCACCCCAGAGGCCAAGGCGCGGGCTCTCGAGATGGTGCGCAACATCCGGGCTGAATTGCACAGCCGTCTGGGACAGCTGACCTGGATGAGCGCCGAGACCAAGACCAAGGCTTACACTAAGCTCGACTCCATCATCAACAAGATCGGCTATCCCGATAACTGGCGGGATTACGCCAAGCTCGAGGCGCGGCCCGGTCCATTCGTATCCAACCTTCTGCTGGCCAACGAATTCGAGATCAGGCGGCAGCTAAACAAGATCGGGCGTCCGACCGACCGGAAAGAGTGGGGCATGACACCGCCCACCGTCAATGCGTACTACAACCCTCCTACCAACGAAATCACCTTTCCCGCCGGCATCATGCAGCCGCCGTTCTTCAACCCGAAGGCGGACGACGCGGTGAACTATGGTGGAATGGGAGGTGCGATCGGACACGAGATCACCCACGGCTTCGACGATGAAGGCCGTCAGTTCGATGCCCAGGGGAACCTGAGTGGCTGGTGGACCGAGGCGGATACGAAGGAGTTCAACCGGCGGGCGGAGGTGGTGCAAAGGCAGTTCGACAGCTACGTGGCGATCGATAGCCTGCATGTAAACGGGAAGTTGACACTGGGCGAGAACATCGCGGATTTTGGCGGGCTCCTGATTGCCCATGGGGCGTATCGGCGGTCGCTGCAAGGAAAGCCGGAGCCCGCGCCGATAGACGGCCTCACGGGCGATCAGCGATTCTTCCTGGCGTGGGCCCAGATCTGGCGGGCGAAGACCCGGCCGGAGTATGCCCGCCTGCTGGTGAACGTGGACCCGCACGCGCCGCCGGAGTTCCGAACCATCGGTCCGCTATCCAACATTCCGGCCTTTGCCCAGGCGTTCGGCTGCAAGGCTGGCGATCCGATGGTCCGGCCGGAGAGCGAGCGCGCGCAGATCTGGTAAGGCTCTAGCGCCGGCGCCGATCCCCGTTGTTCGAGGGCCGGGAGCCGCCGCGGTCTTGCGGCGGCGGAGCGCTGGGCCGCTCAACCTGGCGGCGTTCGGGCGCGGCCTCACGGGCGGGCGCCCGCTCCGGCTCCCTGGCCGGCATCACTTCCCGGGCAGGAGCCCGCTCGACCTCACGACGATCCCTGACCGGCTCAGGGCGTTCGACATTCCGCCTTTCCACCGGCGCGCGCTCTGCGCGCGGGTCCTGCCTTTGTTCGCGCGGCTCCGCGGTTACTTCACGGCGGACCAGCCTCGGTTCCTTTTGGCCTGCATCAATCGAGGGCTTGTCGTTACCCCGAGCATCAGGATCCCGTGCCCGGCGGGCTTCGACCCAGCGGCGTTCCCCCCGGTTGGCATCGATAATCTCACGCTGGTTACCCGGCGTCTCGGCCACCGGTGACTTGAGCCGGCGCACCGGGGTAGCGACCCCGGGTTCCCGGAGATGTGTGACCGGGGGGTTGTACAACGTGTTCACCCAGCGGGTCGGGCCGAAGCGATCCCTGAACCCAACGGTGGCGCCATCGGCCCCACGGAACCGGTAGGGCGTGTTGGGCTGACGATACGTGCGATACCGGTCGTAGTAGTACTGATCGTGGTAGTAACGCGAGTACGGATAGACGTAGCGCGGCCGGTAAATCGGCGAGTAGTAAATCGGCGCGTAGGAGTAGGGATCAAAGAATGGGTTATAGAACGGATCGTACGCGTAAAAGTACGGATCGTAGTAGTAGCGTCGATAGGGACGGCCGAAGAAGAGCCCGATCGAAACGTTGAATGGTGATCCATAGTACGATGAGCAGGAGAAACGGTAACAGCCATCGTAATAGGACGACCCATAATACGGCGAATAATCCGAACGGTAGGCGACCCGGTCGGAGACATAGTAGTTGAGCAGATCGTAGTCGAAATCGCCTTGCGCCACGCGGCGGACCAGCTCGTTCAGATCCTGCTCCGGGTCGTTGGGCAACCGGGAGGGCGCCAGCGCGCGATAGTCCCAGTGGTCCCCCTCCACGAAGCCGTCGAAGCGGAAGGCGTCGCGCGAGACGGCAGCATAGACGGTACCCTTGCCCGTTGTGTTGTCGATTTCGAACGACTCCCGCCCGCCTCGTCCGCGGATCTCGTACTTCTTGCCCCCGCGCACGAAGTTGTCCCGATCGGGATCGAGCGGAAACAGCACCCGGAGATGCCCTTCGGGGTCCACGTGGAAGACGAGCAGGTAGCCGTCATCTCGGGTGCGGACCTCGACTTTGGCGCGGTCCCCAGGGAGAAAGCGGCGATCGTTGTTGATCCAGAGGCGGATCGGTGGGTCGTCATGCGGCGCGACCGCCGGGGTGGGGGCCGCGTCGATAAGCAGGGGAAGGAGCAACACGGAGATCATAGCACCTCCCAAACGACCTTTGGTTACAACCTGGAAACTTCAACAGGGCACGGAGATACATGTGCCGGCCATCGCTGGCCATCTCTGCTAACCCCGTGCCATCACGTATGACCTTGCAATCTAATAACTTAAGAAAGAGTCCCGCGGCGTAAACGTCCCCTTTTCAGGCAATAGGAAGCAACGAATGGACAGTCTAGGGTTTGCTCGTCTCCCGACCGCCGTTCCACCGGTGCCAGTACATCCTCATCTCGGTGATCAGCCGCGCCGAGGTTTCGCAGAAGATGGCCCCTCGTGCCTCCACCCACTCTCCCGTCCGCCGGCGGCGGAAGACGCACTTGAACTCGGTCGAGAACCAGGGACCGGCTGCGAAGATCTCGCCGGAGCTGAAGGTGATCTCGGATTGGTTGTAGGGCACATCCAACCAGTACCGTCGAACCTCTTCCTGGCCCTTAAGGGGCTGGGTGAACGGGGTCTCAACGAAGACCGCATCCGGCGAGTAGACGGACATCAGTAGATCGATGTTCTCCTTGGACCAGCCCTTACCGAAGGTGTCGATCAGGGATCGACCTAAGGCGCGAGTATCGCCAGATTCTCCGGTCTCCATGACTCTGAACATACAAGCGGCTCGTGCCCTGCGCGCACTCCCCGCGCTCGTGGTTCTCCTCCACCTGCCCGCCGGACTCATGGGCCAAACTCCATGTTCCCCGCTCGGGGTATCGGCGCTGGAAGCGGGGTGGGAGGCCTATCGGGCCGACTCGAACCGGGTGGCCGCGGCACGATTCGAGGCGGCCCTCCGGCTCTGTCCCGATAATCTCGACGCCCAGGTGGGACTGGGATTCTCCCTGCTGCGGCTGGGACGAGTGGCCCGGGCGGACTCACTGTTTCGAGTCGTGCTGGCCCGTAGCGCGACCAACTCCGACGCATGGGAGGGCCGGGCGCGAGCGGCGCTGCGACTGGGCGACACCGCGGGGGCCGCGGCCGCGGGACGACGCGCCCTGGTTTTGGCCCCGAACAACCAAGAGTTCCGCTCCTTCCTCGACCGGGTTGCCCCAGACTGGCACCGGCCGGAGGCGAGGAACCGAATTCGTCCAGGCACGCTTCAACTGGTAGCTCGAACCCGGGGGCAGGGCTTCGAGATCGCGGCGGGAGGTGGGTGGCGACCGTTCTACGTCAAAGGTGTCAACGTCGGTGTCGCGCTCCCGGGACGATACCCCTCCGAATTTCCCCAGGATTCGACCCTCTATGCCGGTTGGCTAGATACCCTGGCGGCGATGCATGCGAACACTCTGCGGCTGTATACCATGCTGCCACCTGGGTTCTACCGGGCCCTCCGCGGCTGGAATCTCTCGCACCCCGATCAGGTGCTCTGGCTAGTCCAGGGAGTTTGGACCGAGCTCCCTCCGAAGAAGCAGGATTTCGCCGATCCCGCATGGGAAGCCGGTTTCCAGCGTGAGATGCGGAGCGGAGTGGATGCGGTTCACGGGGCTGTCACGATCCCTGTCCGCCCGGGTCACTCCGGGGGCCGGTACGATGCCGACGTCTCACCTTGGGTTCTAGCCTACATCATAGGAAGAGAGTGGGAGCCCTTTGCGGTGAAGGCGTTCGACGCCCGTCGCCCGTCCGGCGCGTACTCCGGCCGCTATCTCCGGGTGCAGCAGGGTCCCGCCATGGATCTCTGGCTGGCCCGACAATGCGATGCGATGCTCACGTATGAAGCCGACAGCTACAACGCCCTTCATCCTATCGCCTACACCAACTGGCCGACGCTGGATCCACTCAGTCACCCAACGGAATCCACTACGGCGGAAGAGGCCTACTGGCGGAAGCGCAGTGGCCGCAGAATCGAAGGCCCGAAGGAAAGCCAGAAGCTGGAATACGAGAACGACGCGATTGGCCTGGACCCCAATCTGGTCGAACCCACCGCAGCCAATCCGGCCGGCTGGTTCGCGAGCTACCACGGGTATCCCTATTACCCGGACTTCATGATGCTCGACCCGCGGTATCAGCAGGCGAGATCCCCGGAGGGCCGCTCCAGCTACTTCGGATACTTGCGGGAGCTGGTGGCGCATCACCGGAGCATGCCGACGCTGATTGCCGAGTATGGTGTGCCCTCCAGCCGCGGCGTAGCACACCTGCAGCCGGAGGGATGGAGTCACGGCGGGCACGACGAGCGGGAGATGGCCGCGATCGATGCCCGGCTAACCCGGGAGATCCGGGAAGCGGGTGCGGCCGGGTCGATCCTGTTCGCCTGGCTGGATGAATGGTTCAAGAAAAACTGGGTGGTGGTCGACTACGAGCTTCCGCCCGACAACACCCGCTTGTGGCACAACGTCATGGATGCGGAACAGAACTACGGCATCATCGGTCAATACGCCGGGGAGGTCGGCTCAACACCCCGCCTGGGGGGAGACCCGGGACGATGGCAGAAGCTTACCGTATTGCAGAGCGGCACGCCGGGCATCAATGGCGGTCTCAAGCGGCTTCGAGCAGGCGCCGACGAGTCTTTCGTGTATCTCGCAGTGGAGCTCACGCCGGGGAAGTTCCCCTGGGCAACCCAGGGGATTCAGCTCGCACTGGATACCTACCTTCCCAGGGTGGGACAGCACCGGCTTCCACGGAGCGAAGTGGAGAGCGAGGTTGGCTTCGAGTTCCTGATCGATCTGGCCGGGCCGGAGCGCGGGACAATGGAGGTCACCCCCGATTACCAGCGCCACGATTTCCGGATCGATCCGGCCACCGGCGACGACTTCGGCCGTTTCTTCCGGAGGCCCGTGATCACTCGAGACCGGAACGACGGTCGATTCGATTCGCTGTTCGTCGTCACCAACCGGGCGAAATTCGGCCGGGACGGCACCTTCTTCCCTGCCCGTCTCCACGACCGTGGGCGCCTGATGTATGGGACCGAGGCCGTTTCTACCCTGGCCGATTGGTACCTGGACGAAGCGGCCGGCCTTCTTCAGATCCGGGTTCCCTGGGACCTGCTGAACGTGACCGATCCGTCGACACGAACGCTGCTCTTCGATCGGCAGACGAGCGGTAAGTATGGGACGGCTACCGCTGGCGACTTTCACGTCGGCGTGGTGATCTATTCGAAAGGAGCCGGGACGACTCCGAAGGTTGTCGCGGCGCTTCCTGCATTGGCGCGAGGAATGTGGCGGGGGGATGATTTTACTGGATGGCGCTGGCCGGGCTGGATCGAACCGCGCTGGCACAGCCGGCTGAAGCCGGTGTACGACAGCCTTAGGATGCTGTGGCGGGAGGCTCCTTCCGGAGCGCCAGGTCGACCCGCGCGGCGAGCTCCTTCAAACTGAACGGCTTCACTACGTAGTCCACGGCCCCACCGCGGAGACCGCTGAGCACGTCTCGCTCGTGGCCCTTCGCGGTCACCATGATGACCGGCACGGCTCGTAATGTCGGGTCGCTCTTCAGGCGCCGCAGTACCTCGAATCCGCTCAACCCCGGCATCATCGCGTCGAGCAGGATCAGATCAGGTAGCTCGCGGCCGGCGAGGGCTACCGCCTCCTCGCCATCCTCGGCCCGGATCACCTGGTGGCCACCGTTGGTGAGCTTGAAGGCGATCATGTCGCCGATCTGCTTGTCGTCTTCGGCCACCAGGATTTTCGCCATTCTTCGTTCCCCTACGCCGCGGGCAGGCCGGGAGCGCCCCGGCCGTTCAGCGGAAGTACGACCCGGAATTGCGTTCCCTCGCCGGGCCGGCTCTCCACATCTATGCTCGCGTTGTGGGCCTGGAGGATCGCCTTGGCAATGACCAGCCCCAGGCCGGTTCCTCTCGACTCGGTCACCACCGGATTGCTGCCCCGGAAAAACTTGGTAAAGAGCAGGGCCTGCTCCTCCGGCGTCAGGCCGATGCCCGAGTCGTACACCATGACCTCGACGCCATCCCCGACCGGCGCTGCCCTGATCCCGATCTCGCCCTTGGGCGTGTACTTGATGGCGTTCGAGACCAGGTTGCAGAAGACCTGGATCAGCCTCGACTTGTCGCCCCGGATGAGGGGGAGCTCAGGCACCTCTTCCCGGAGCACTAGCCCCTTGGTGTAGGCCTCGTGCCGGAAGGTCGCACCGACCTCGGCCAGCACCGCGCCGAGATCTACCGGCCCGGACTTCATCTCGAGACGGTCCGACTCGATACGACTCATGTCGAGCAGGTCGTTGATCAGCGCTCCCAATCTATCGGAGTTCCGCACGGCAATATCCAGGAACTCGCGCTGGGTCTCGTTGATCGGGCCGGCCTCACCATCGACCACGAGCTCGAGGAACCCCTTGATTGCGGAGAGTGGGGTTCGGAGCTCGTGCGACACGGTTCCCACGAAATCGCTCTTCAGCCGGTCCAGGACTCTCTCGTCGGTGATGTCGCGGGCAATGGTCGAGGCTCCCACGATCTGACCGGTGCGATCGAGAATCGGTGAAATCGTCATCGAGACCTCGATCTTCCGCCCGTCCTTGGTCAGGTTAATTGTTTCCAGCCGGCTGACCCGCTCTCCTGCCGCGATACGCTGGAGCAGGTCGGCATCCTTCATCTGCTCCGCATGAATCAACGAGACGTGCTTGCCGAGCACCTCGTGGCGGCTATACCCGTACAGCCGCTCCGCCCCGTGATTCCAGTTCTGGATCAGGCCGTCGAGCGTGGTGCCGCAGATGGCGTCGTTGGAAGACTCCACAATTGCGGCGAGCTGGAGCATCGTCTCCTCAGCCCGCAGGCGGGTGTCGATCTCATCGTGCAGGGTGAGGTTGGCAGACTCGAGCGAACGGGCGTGGCGCCCGGCGATCTGCCCCGCTCGGAGCGACCACGCCAGCAACAGCGCGCTCAGCAGGCCGGTATACAGGGTGATGGTCGCTACGGCTGACTCTCGCCCTCCTCCGCCGGTCAGCGCGTACCAAAGAAAGGCCGTCACGCTGATGACGGCTATCGCCGAAAGACCCGGAAGCCAGTCGGGTGTCTCATGGGATTCAGTCTGGGCTTTGTTCCAGGCGAGACCGACGATGCCGCCGCCCAGTAGACTGAACCCCACGGCGGAATGGAGCGCCATGCGAGTGAAGTTGCCCCACCCATAGGCGTGGGGGACATCGGCGGCATAGCCGACCAGAGCCGCGGTGCCCAGCGCCACCACGATAGAGCCGAGGAGCGCAGGCAAGCGATGCCCGGAACGGGAGGGCGGCCTCCATGCCAGCACCAGTAGAGCCAGACCACTCAGGCCCAGGGCCAGAGCGCTGTTAGGCGCCATCCGTCCGGGGTCGGAGACTCCGGTGAAGATGTAGGCCTCGACCAGGAGGTCGTCGATTCCGAGGTTACTGTGGAACAGGGTCTCGACCAACGTCGCGAGCCCGATGACGGCTGCGAGCCCGCCGAGCAACGCGGTAGGGCGGCGAAGATCAAGCGTCGCCGCCAGCAGTGCGGCCCCGCAGATCATGAAGCCGAGCGCCGTGTTGTACTGCATCGGCGGCATGCCGGGAAGGACCTGAATCAGTGTGACCGCCACCGTAAGCCAGCCGGCGACCACCAGACCGCCCAGGACCGCGACGCTTGCACCCGACGCGGCGGCAACCAGAGCTGCCACGTTCTCGGGATTTGCCGAGCTCCGGACCGATGCTGTCATGCGGCGCCTACCCCCCGCCGCTCCATGGCACCCCAGGAGAGGTCTCCCCGCCAGTACTCCCAGAATGCGCGGACCCGCCACCATACCGTGAGCTGCCGGTAGCCGAGGTTTTCAAGCACAGCCGCACCGACGAGGACCGCCATGTCAGATGCCTTGGGGTAGCGGCGGAAGGTGATGTCTTCCAGTAGCACGGCGAGGACCGACACCAGAATGGAGTAGAGGACCGACAACACCAGGAGCGGACTAGCAAACGAGATGGGTACGTAGCCGAGCAGCAGGAGCAGGGGGAGCACAATGTAGCCCGAGAACTCGATGACCGGGCTGAGCATCTCGAACAGGAAGAAACCCGGCAGGGCAACCAGCCCGATAATCCCGTAACGCGGCCGTCCCATCATGCCCCGGTGGCGCCAGAGGGTGTCGATCAGACCCCGCTGCCACCGCGTCCGCTGGCGCCGCAGCACGCGGAGACTTTCCGGAACCTCGGTCCAGCAGATCGGATCCGGCACGAACCCGATCCGATACGGTTGCTTCCGATCGTGGAGGTGGCGGTGCAAGCGCACGACCAGCTCGATATCCTCACCTACCGTATCGGTGGCATAGCCGCCGGCCTGCACCACCGCACGCTTGTCGAAGAGCCCGAAGGCGCCGGAAATGACTAGCAGGCTATTGCCGCTGCTCCATCCCATGCGACCGAACAGAAAGGCACGGAGATACTCCACGATCTGGATCAAGGGCAGCACCCGCCGCACCAGCTTGACCTCGCGCACCCGACCGGATCGGATATCGCATCCGTTGGCCACCCGAACCACGCCGCCGGCTGCAATGGTTACTCCGGGCGCCTCGAGGAATGGCCGCACCAGTCGCAGAAGCGCGTCCGACTCGAGGATGGAGTCGGCATCGATCGCACAGAATAGAGGGTAGAGCGAGAGGTTGAGCCCGGAATTGAGGGCGTCGGCTTTGCCCCCGTTGATCTTGTCCACCACCACCAGGTTGGGGTATGCGCTCGACTCGTACACCCCGCGGATCCGCTTGCAAGGCACCGTGTACTCGAAGCTGCGCGCGCTGGGCTTGAGCTCGAATGCCGTGATGAGCCTGGCAAGCGTCGCATCCTTCGACCCGTCGTTCACCAGAATCACTTCGAAGAGCGGGTAGTCGAGCATGAGGAGCGAGCGCACATTGTCGACCACGCTCGCCTCCTCGTTGAACGCAGGGGCGAGCACCGAGACCGGCGGTGTCAAAGGAGACCGCAGGAGCCGGCGCTGGTCGGGACGCTGAAGCTCCTGGACCATACGCAGCGTCCGGCAGAACCCCGCGATGGTGAGGACGAGGTAGTAGGTATTGATGGCAAAGAGATACAGCAGCATGAACCCGGCGTACCACAGGAGCACTGCTTCCCGCCCCGGCCAGGTCATGGCAACACCGGGATGGTGTTGCCCCGCTCCAGGAGATACCGTGCCATGCTGCGGACCGGCGGGTCGGGATCGGCCAACGCCTTTTTCAGGATCTCCTCACCGCGCGACCCTGCCTCGGAGAGCGCGGTGGCGGCGTAGAGTCGGACCCACCATTGCTGATCGTGCAGGGATTTCTCGAGGAATGGGACCGATTCAGGGCTACCGAATTCGGTGAGTCCCTTGGCCGCCTGGCAGCGGACCTCCCATTTCGGATCGCTCAGCAGACGGTGGAACACCACCATGAACCGGGGGTCGCCGACCGCCGCGGCCGCTTTCACGCTCTTGACCCGCACCTCAGGATCGAGATCGCTCATAAAGCCGAGCAGCAGCTCCGTGCCACCCGCGATTCGAAGCCAACCCATCAACTGTATGGCGGCCAATCGCCCGGACCGGTTGGCACTTTTCCCAGCATAGGTCAGAATCGCATCTTTGACCTCCTGGCCCCGCTCGGCCAAGACCTCCTGGGCGCGGCGGGCGACGGTGACGTCGGAGTCACCCAGGACACGGACCATTGCCGCGAGGGTATCGGGCCCGCCCGCCTGCCCCAGCGCCCACACTGCTGCCTGTCGCACCCGGACATCGGGATCATCGAGGGCTTTGGTGAGGGCAGGCAGAGCCTCGGGCGCTCGCACGAGACCCAGGTCCGCGGCCGCATTCGCCCGAGTGATTGCTCGCCACGACCGCAGCCGTTTGAGGTCGGCCTGGAGCAACCCGAGCCTGCGGTACAGCTCCGCGATGCCCACACTCGACTCTCCGCGGAGGTCTGGCGCGAGGCGAAGCAGGATCCCGCGAGCCACTCGACGCTCGAGCCTTGAAAGCGCCGCGACCTCGGCAAGGCACAGCTCCCCTTGGATGACGCGGTACACCAGCTTGGTGAGAGGCGCCTCCTTCCGTCCGGCGCGTCTCTCCTGGAACGCCGCGACCGCCCGCTCTACCTGAAGAGCCAGCGAGAGGAGAACGATGGCACCTGCCAGGGCGAAGACAGCATCCCTGAGCGGTTCCAACGTGATGAGAGGCGACATGCCGAGATAGGCTCCGTACTACGGTTCCTGCGATCAGGTCAGGGGTGGTGGGCTCCAAACTTGCAAGGCAACTTCCGTTCCCCCAGTAAGTTCCGTCAGCCGAGCGGGCAACTCGTTGAGCGATGGCACATTGCACTCCCAGCGGCGATCTTCTGATCACCAGTTGAGCACCGGCCCGTGCAAAACGCGCCCGGATCGGTCGCGCCGCGGGCTTCTGCTGCTCGGCGGGCTTCTCGTCGGGTTCGCTCCTCTGCAGGCCCAGCAGCGCGAAGGAGACGCTGCGTGGAGCCAGGGTCGCTATGACGAGGCTCGAGCTGCGTACGCGAGAGAGTTGGCCTCGAACCCCCGGTCGGCGCGAGCCAACCTGCGTATTGGCGTGTTCCTCTCGTGGCAGGGAAAGCTCGATTCGGCACTGGTCTTTCTTGCCCGGGCCCGAGCCTCCGAGCCGGCCGACCAGGACATCCGCCTGGCGCAAGCCCAGGTGATGGCGTGGAACAAGCAATACGCCGACGCGCTCCTCCGCTACGACAGCGTCCTCACGGTCCAGCCCCGATCCCGGGAAGCGCTCCTGGGCCGTGCCCGCACGCTTTCCTGGGCGGGACGACTGGACGAGGCGCAGTCGGTCTATCGCAGCATGATGGCGAAGGACTCCACCGACCGCGACGCTGTGCTCGGCGTCGCGCAGGTCAACGCCTGGAAGGGCCATCTGGCGGCCGCGGAACAGGAGTATGGCGCGGTACTGATGCGAAATTCACGGGACGCCGACGCCCGAGCTGGCCTGGGGTATGTGTACTTGTGGCAGGGGCGAACGGGAGCAGCGGGACGGCAGGCGGGCTATGCGCTGGGAATCGACTCCACACACAAGGCAGCCCGTGAGCTCCGGCGTCTGGTCCGCGCCAATGCGCGACCATCGGTTGAAAGCAGCGCCAACTGGAGTAACGACTCGGATCACAACACCAGCTTCTGGCAGACCGTGGCTGCCTCGGCGCCGCTGGGCGGCGGAGTCGGAATATTCGGCTCGGTGAATGCGCTCGAAGCCAGCGATCCGGTGCGAGACGCCACCCGGGTGGGCGGCGAGCTTGGGCTCACGATCGCAGCGGGTCACTTCCAGCTCACCGGGGCCGGCGGCGCCCGGCGGCTCAACCCGGAGATCGCGGACCCGCGCACCGTGGCCACCTATCGCGGGCAACTCCGTTACCGTCCAGCTCCGGCTCTGGGCTTCGGCGTCAGCTACTCCCGGGTGCCCTTCGACGAGATCGCGTCCCTGATCGAGCGGGAACTGGACATGGAGCTGCTCGAGGGGGGCTTCGATGCCCGGCCCCTCTCGGGCCTCACGGTGTACGCTGGTGGCGGTGAACTCTGGCTCAGCGACGGGAACACCCGGTGGAGCGGGAGCGCAGGGCTCACCCAGAAGATTCTCCGCCACTTCTTCATCGGAGCGTTTGGCCGAACCTTGTCCTATGACCACCCCGGGGTTGGATATTTTTCGCCCGACCGGTTCTCCGTACTCGAAGGAATTGCCGGGTACAACCTGGAGAGCGGCTCCTGGATCGGCAGCCTGAGCGGTGGGCTGGGAGCCCAACAGGTGGGGAAACAAGGAGACGCCCAAAGCGAATGGCATCTCGAAGGCCGGCTAGGCCAGCGCTGGGGCGACGGCAATCGGCTCGAGGCGTTCGGATTGGTCACCAACAGCGCGGTCAGCTCTACGACGGGCGCTTTCCGGTATCGCTCGGCCGGTGTAGTGCTGAGGTTGGGATTGTAGCGGTCCGAGGTACAAGCACATGCGGGTTGTGGTGATCGGTGGCACCAACTTCATTGGACCGTATGTCGTTGCCACCCTGCACCGGCTCGGTCATGAGATCACGGTCTACCATCGCGGTCAGCACGAGCCCGAGCTTCCCCGCGATGTACGACACATCCACAGTCCGCTGGCCGGAATACCCGTTCTCTACTTCCCCTCGGAAATCAGCGATCCTGCGCCCGATGTAGTGCTGCACATGTTTCCCGTCGGCGCGGACGACGCTCGTGCGGCCATGGC
>Ga0307312_10000231_pt1 | contig 24155 bp, 17 predicted proteins | sample ER_DNA_202_FD_194489 | JGI IMG/M metagenome (GOLD analysis project Ga0307312, IMG submission 194489) | Bulk soil microbial communities from the East River watershed near Crested Butte, Colorado, United States - ER_DNA_202 | ecosystem: Environmental > Terrestrial > Soil > Floodplain | place... | reverse complement strand
CACGCACAGGCGTGGCGCGCTTCTCAGGACACGCCGCCGGGTGTCGGTGCACGACGGAAGCGAACACCGCTCATCTGGTACCTCTACTTCTTCGCGACCAGCGACCGCAGCACGTACGGCAGGATTCCACCGTTCCGGTAGTAGTTCAGCTCTTCCGGCGTATCGATGCGACAGAGCACCGTGAACGTCGTCGCGGCCCCGCCATCGGTCGGGCGGGCCGTCACCTTCAGCCTCGCCCGCGCCTTCAGCGTCGCATCGACGCCGTCGATGTCGAAGCTCTCGAAGCCCGTGATGCCTAACGACTGCCGCGTCGCGGCGTCTGTGAACTCGAGCGGCAGCACGCCCATCCCGACGAGGTTCGACCGATGGATGCGCTCGAAGCTCTCGGCGATCACCGCTCGCACGCCGAGCAGTGCCGTGCCTTTCGCTGCCCAGTCGCGCGAGGACCCCGTGCCGTACTCCTTGCCGGCGATGACGAGGAGCGGTGTGCCCCTGCCCTTGAAGTCCATCGCCGCCTCGTAGAGAGCGACCGGATCGGCGTCGGGCGCCGTCGCCGTCCACCACCCTTCCTTGCCGCGCGCGAGCTCGTTGCGGAGGCGGATGTTGGCGAACGTGCCGCGCATCATCACCTCGTGATTACCGCGCCGCGCGCCATAGGAGTTGAAGTCCTTCGTCTTCACGCCCTGGGCGATCAGCCACTTTCCGGCCGGACTGGCGGCGGGGATCGACCCGGCGGGCGAGATGTGGTCGGTCGTGATCGAGTCGCCGTACATGCCGAGCACGCGGGCGCGGACGATCGGCTGGACCTTCGGCACCTCGATCGTCATTCCCTCGAAGTACGGTGGGTTCTTCACGTACGTCGACGCGGCGTCCCAGGCGTACGTCTCGCCCTTCGGCACATTGAGCTGCCGCCACGGCTCGTCGCCCTGGAAGACGTTCGCGTACTGCTTGCGGAACATCTCGCCCTTCACCGAGGCGAGCACGGTGTCCTCGACCTCAGTCGGCGAGGGCCAGATGTCGCGCAGGAACACCGGCCCGCCCGCCCCGACGCCTAACGGCTCAGTGCTGAAGTCGATGTCCATCCGGCCGGCGAGTGCGTAGGCGACGACGAGCGGCGGAGACATCAGGTAGTTGAAGCGCGTCAGCGGGTTGACGCGACCCTCGAAGTTGCGATTGCCACTCAACGTCGCGGCGACGATCAGCTTCTGCTCCTCGACCGCCTGCGCGATCGGCTCGGGAAGAGGGCCGGAGTTGCCGATGCAGGTCGTGCATCCATAGCCGACGATGTTGAAGCGCAACGCCTCGAGTGCCGGCATCACGCCGGCCTTGTTGAAATAGTCGGTGACGACCTTCGAGCCCGGCGCACAGCTCGTCTTCACCCACGGCTTCGTCTTGAGTCCCTTTTTCACGGCATTTCGCGCCAGCAGGCCGGCGGCGAGCATGACGCTCGGATTCGACGTATTCGTGCAGCTCGTGATTGCGGCGATGACGACGGAACCGTGGCGGAGCGTGAACGTCTCACCGTTCATCGTCACCTGAGAACCGCCGTGGCGATGTGCCTGATCCTCGGCCGACGGATCGAGGAGGGCCGTCGAGAGATGCTGGCCGCTGACCGCCGTCGCGCGATGTGCCGCCGCCTTCCCGCTGGCGGTGCCTGCCTTCTCGAGCTCCGCCTGCAGCGCCTCCTCGAACATCCGCTTCGACAGCTTGAGCGGCACCCGGTCCTGCGGCCGCTTCGGACCGGCCAGGCTCGGCTCCACGGTCGCGAGGTCGAGCGCCAACGTGTCGGTGAACAGCGGGTCGGGTGTTGCGTCGGTGCGGAAGAGGCCCTGCGCCTTGGTGTACTCCTCGACCAGCCGCACGTGTTGCTCGCTGCGGCCGCTCAGTCGCAGATACTTCAGCGTCTCGGCGTCGCAGGGGAAGAAGCCCATCGTCGCGCCGTACTCGGGAGCCATGTTCGCGATCGTCGCTCGGTCTGCGAGTGACAACGAGCTCAGACCGGTCCCATAAAACTCGACGAACTTCCCGACGACTTTCTTCTTGCGCAGCATCTCCGTGCAGGTGAGCACCAGATCGGTCGCCGTCGCGCCCGCGGGAAGCTTGCCGTGCAGCTTGAAGCCGATCACCTCGGGAATGAGCATCGACACGGGTTGCCCGAGCATCGCCGCTTCGGCCTCGATGCCGCCGACTCCCCATCCGAGCACACCGAGGCCGTTGATCATCGTCGTGTGCGAATCGGTGCCGACCAGCGAGTCGGGATACGCGACCTTCTGCCCATCCTCATCGCCCGTGAAGACGACCTGGCCGAGGTACTCGAGATTCACCTGGTGGCAGATGCCGGTGCCCGGCGGGACGACGCGGAAGTTGCGGAAGGCGGCCTGTCCCCAGCGCAGGAACACATAGCGCTCCTGGTTCCGCTCGTACTCGAGCTCCGTGTTGAGCAGCAGCGCCGCGTCAGTACCGTATTCGTCGACCTGCACCGAGTGGTCGATCACGAGGTCGACCGGCTGCAGCGGGTTGATGCGCGACGCCTGTCCGCCTAACCGCGCGAGCGCGTCGCGCATCGCTGCGAGATCGACGACGGCCGGCACACCCGTGAAGTCCTGGAGCAGCACTCGGCTCGTACGGAAGGCAATCTCCTGCTCCTTCGCCGCCTTCACGTCCCACGACGCCATCGTCTCGACGTCGGACGCCTTTACGAAGGCGTTGTCCTCGTTACGGAGGAGATTCTCGAGCAGGATCTTGAGGCTGAACGGAAGCTTGTCGGCGTTGCCCTTCGAACGCTCGCGCAGGGCATCCAGCCGGTACATGAGATAAGGCGTGCCGTCGACGGTCAGCGTCGCACGGCTGCCGAACGAATTACGAGAGGCCATAGGACGATCCCGGATCTGAGCGCGCGGCGCGCTTGAATGCAGGCGGCGCGCGAGCACGCCGCGTCCGTGAGCGCGGCGGGTCCGTCTAATCTACGCGATCTTCGTGGCGGGTGCGGCGGCGCGCGGCACGTCGGTGCTGCCGGCCTCGGGTGACTCGGCGTCGAGGCGCTGGACCGTGATCGCAGCCGTCGGGCAATGGCGCACGAAGTCGCCGTCTGCCGGCGTCCACTCGCGCTCGGGATCGATTGGATACGCTTTCCGGTCCGCGTCGAGCGCCATCACGTTCGGCGCGAGCGCGACACACGTCATGCAGCTGACGCAGCGATCCCGGTCGACCGAGATCCGCACGGGGTGGCGCGGGTGCACGCCGCCGGGCTCGCGCACAACCGACTCCCAGCTGAGCAGCGCCTCGCTCGCGGCGCGATAGCCCTCCTCGATCACCTCACGCGTGTTGCCGAAGCCGAGCCAGTTCACGTGACCGAGCCGCGGCCTGATGAGCAGCATCGGCGGTCCCTGCCACGTTGAAAGGGGCCATTGCTGCAGCGAGTGCATCATGATCGTCGCTGAACGGATGTAGATGGCGGCGAATCCCTTCCGCGTCACGTCGGTCGCCGGCGAGAGATCGGAGCTTCCGACGTCGACGGCGATGACCGCGTCCATGCCGACGGCGGCGATCTGCGCGGGAAGATTGTCGACGACACCACCATCGACGCAGACGCGCCCGTCGACCTTCCCCGGCGGGAAAGCTCCAGGCAGCGCGCACGACGCGTAGACCGCATCGGAGACGGGTACATCGTCGAGCCCCGGCAGCCCCCAGACGACCTGCGTGCCGCGCTCGACGTCGACCGTGTTGACGAGAAGACGCTTCGGCAGGTCGCGGAACAGCATCCTCGGCGACACGGACTCACAGAGCGCGCGCAGCGGCGCTTCCATGTAGATGGAGGTCGTGCGCATCCGCTCCATGAGCATGGTGACGTGATCGATGCGGAAGACATCCTTGCGCAGCAGCGACTCGGCCTTGCGCTGCATGTCGTCGACCGACATCCCGGCCACGGCGGCCGCGGCGATGTACGCGCCAATGCTCGTTCCCGCATAGACCGTCGGCTCGATGCCGCGCTCTTCGAGCGCGCGCATGACGCCGATGTGCGCGAATCCCTTCAGTCCGCCGCCACCGAGAACGAGGGCGACGCAACGAGGAAACTGTGCTTTCTGTGCTTTCACTGCGACTCCACGTTCAACTGAGTGTTAACGACACCCGCGCGGGAGGCGCTCCAGCACGGTTGTGGGTTGAGAGTCAAACCCCGTGCCGTATTGCGAGGTCCGTCATTCCGATCTCTTGGTGCTCTTCTTCGTACTCTTTGATACTGCCGGCTTGACGCTCTTCGGCACGACCGGCTTCAGACTCTTCGTAGGAGCGGGCTTCGTCACCCTGGCTGCGGTCTCCGTCGTGGTCGCCTGCACGGTGATCGTGCCACGCACGTCGGCGTCCTTGACGACCGCGACGAGCGCCTGCTCGCCAGGCGTTCGGCCGAGCGTCCATCGCGTCTGCGCGTGTCCCTTGGCGTCCGTCGACACGCGGGCCGGCGACGCGCCGCCGGAACGGGCGCTGAACGACACGACGGCGTCGGCGACCGGGTTGCCATAGCTGTCAGTGACGGTCGCGACGACTGGCGTACCGAGCACCTTGCCCACCATTCCGCTCATGACGTCAGTGACGAGCGAGAGGTTGGCGGCCGACGCAGGTAGCGCGACGGCTGTTGCCTCGATCTTGCGCTCGATTCCGTCGACATGCGCCACGAGACGCTGCTTGCCGACGAGGCGCGCCATCGTCCACTTGACTGTCACAGTGCCAGTCGAGTCGGTGATCGCCACACTGTCGGCGAGCGTTCCCGTCTCCGTTGCGAGCGAGACGCGAGCGCCGGGGACCGGATTACCGAGCTTGTCGGCGACGCGAAGGACAATCGGCTTGTGAAGCAGCGCATTCACCGTCGACTTCTGCGCGTCACCGACAATGATCGCAGCCGTCACCGGCGGGCCGGCGATCGCGATTGCGCTCAACGTCACGGGCGGGACCGCGCGACCATTTCCGATCTGCACGCGCATCCGCTGGGGACCCGAGCCGGATCCGAGCGTCCAGCGCGCGCGGGCTTCGCCTAACGTGTCGGTTCGCGCTGCGGAGTGGGTGACGCTACCTCCGTCCAGCGCAGCCCACGACAGCTGGACGTCGGCGAGCGCGCGGCCAGTGCTGTCGGTGAGACGCACGCCAACTTCCTCGGCGAGCGCCGTGCCGGCGACAGCCGACGGCGGCGCTCCGATCTGCGCGGCACGCGTGTTCGCGGCGACAGGCTCGGCTTCTGCCTGCACGACGAGCGCGCTGTCGACGTGATCGACCGAGATGAACAGGTGCTGCCGGCCAGGCAGCGCGCCGAGCGTCCATAGTGCGCGTACGCGCCCGTCGTCGTCGGTGGACGCGACGGCTGGATCTGGGCTACCTGCTCCGTCTTCGGCGCGAAAGCGGACCGCGGCGCCGACGACGGGTCGTCCCCGGCGCGACAGCACGCGCACGACGACGCGCTGCGGAAGTGCGGAGCCCGCGCTCGCGCGCTGGTCGCCGCCAGCGACGAGACCAAGCGCAGCGGGGACGGCGACAACTTTCGCGGGGACGTAAGACGTCACGCCATCCACAGTCGCGCCGACCGTCGTCGAGCCGGGATTTTTCGCGGTGGCGATGCCAAGGCTGTCGATGGAAAGCACTTCGCTATTCGCGGTCTGCCATTTCGCCGTGCGTTGCGGCACGGGAGATCCGCGCGCGTCGAGCGCGCGCGCGATGAGTGGCGCCTGATCGCCGTCGTTCATCGTGATCGTCGAGTCGCCGTTGATCTTGACCGCGGAGACGACCTGTTTGACTGTGATGCGCGAGCGCGCCAGGCGATCGCCGACAGCGGCAACGATGGACGTCGTTCCGGGGCCGCGCGAGATCACCGTGCCATCGGCGCCGACACTTGCGACGTGCGTATTGTCACTGCTCCAGACAAGTGCTGCGCCGACGAGAACGCTTCCACTCTTGTCGGTCACGGTCGCCGCGAGATGGATCGTGTCACCGAGCGCCGTGACGGTATCGGCAGTGGGTGAAATGCCGACCCACGACGCGCCGATATCGCCGACGGTGAGGTGCACTGGTGACGAGCTGCCGAGCAGCCCATAAGTGCGAGCGAAACTGAGGATCGAGACGAGCGCCGCTCCACTCGAGATAGCGGCGACCGTGATCCGGAATACGCTGTGAGCGACTGTGCTCTTGGCCGTCGTTGTCATACTTAGCAGACGAGGCCGCCGGAGCCTCCGTCACCCCAAGGACGAGCTTCGAGCGGAGCCCGATCGACCCGGCAATAACTGCCGACCGAATCGGTGAGGTCGCGCACGGCGGCGGATCGATCGGACACAATGAGAGGGGACCGGTCGCTGCCGCGACCGGTCCCCCTCGAGTATCGGCTAAGCGCTGACGGCTGCTACAGATAGCTCTAGCTACTGAAGGTACAGATAGAGGCCGTAGAGACCAACCCCGGCGCCGCCGACCATGATGATGGTCCCGGCATCGCCGCCAATGATCGCACCGGCCAGGAAAGCTGCACCGCCGACGATCATGAGCGCTGCCGAATTGCTACCGCGCGCGGCGGCAACGACGACAGGAGCGTGGGCGGTCTCGGTCACCGGGTGCCGAAAGCCGACCGTGGCCCCGTCGAGCGTAGGCCCAACGGCGGGCTGCGCGGCGGGCGTCTCCGGCGTTTCGCTGACAGCCGGCAGTTCAGCGGGAGCGAGCGTCGGCGTGGGAGCGGTCGCGACCTCCTGCGCGCGTGTGACGCGCGGCGCCGCGATGGCGGCGAGAGCGAGGAGAGCGATCGGACCGAAGCGACGTATCATGACGGGGCCTCCACAGGATAGAGCGTAGTTGCAGGTGACGCGCGACAGGCGCGGTGAAATGTGTCGCAACACCGCGGCTCTCGCTACTGGCCGCGCGCGATGCGTAGCCGCTAACATAGCAGGGTCCGTTTGTCTCACTCCACCGACACTCTCCATGCACCTCGCCCGCGTACTCGTCACCGTCGTCGCGCTCATCCCCTCGAGCGTGATCGCACAGCAGGTGTCCTCCCGTATCACACCCGCCGAGATCGACGGCCACCTGCGCTTCCTGTCGTCCGATCTCCTCGAGGGCCGGGCACCGGCGACGCGCGGCGGACGTCTCGCCGCGGAATACATCGCTGCCCAGCTGCGCATCGACGGCGTCGAGCCCGGCGTCGGGAAGTCGTACTTCCAGGCAGTTCCGATCGACGTCGTCGGCGCGGACCCTCAGTCGATGCACGTCGCGACAGGCGGCAAGGCACCGGCGACGCTGCGCTACCCGGACGACGTCGTCGTCTGGGCGGGTTCGGCGGCCGACTCGAGTGTCGCGCGCGGCGAGATCGTCTTCGTCGGCTACGGCGCGCGGGCACCGGAATACCAGTGGGACGACTTCAAGGGCATGGACCTCAAGGGCAAGGTCGTGCTGATCCTCGTCAACGACCCGCCGGCTTCCGCCGCCGAGTCCGCGCTCTTCGGTGGCAAGGCGATGACGTATTATGGGCGCTGGACGTACAAGTTCGAGGAAGCCGAGCGGCGGGGCGCGGCTGCCGCGCTGATCGTCCACACGACCGAGCAGGCCGGCTATCCGTGGCATACGGTCGTCGGCTCATGGGCGAAGGAGCAGCGGATGCTGCCACGCGACCCATCGCTCCCGGCACCGTTAGGCATCCGCGGCTGGATCACCGACAGCGCCGCCCAGCGGCTGCTCGCGCGCGCCGGACTCGATCTCGCCGCGCTGCGCACGCAGGCCGCGTCGCGCGACTTCCGCCCGGTGCCGACGGGGATCACGCTCGACGCGTCATTCAGGAACAGCGTCGCTCACCTGCAGTCGGAGAACGTCGTCGGTGTCGTGCGGGGCAGCGATCCCGGGCTCCGCGACGAGTACGTGGCGCTGACCGCCCACTGGGACCATCTCGGCATCGGGCCGGCAGTGAACGGCGACTCGATCTACAACGGCGCGTCGGACAACGCCTCGGGCGTCGCCGACATCCTCGCCGTCGCGCACGCGGCGGCGAGCGCGAAACCGAAGCGATCGCTCCTCTTCGTCTTCGTGACCGCCGAAGAGAGCGGGCTGCTCGGCTCGGAATACTTCGCCATGCGCCCCACGGTCCCGGCGTCGAAGATCGCCGCCAACCTCAATGTCGACGGCGGCAACCTGCTCGGGCGATCGCGCGACCTGAACGTGCTCGGCGAGAAGAAGAGCTCACTCGGCCCATCGCTCGCGGCGATGGTGAAACCGATGGGGATGCGCCTGTCGGCGGAGGAGCATCCAGAGCGCGGGCACTTCTACCGGTCGGACCACTTCTCCTTCGCCAAGGCGGGCATTCCCGCGGTGTCGATCGGCGCCGGGAACGACTACGAAGGACGCGCCCGGGAATGGGGTCCGGCGCAGGAGGAGGATTACACGTCGCACCGCTACCACCAGCCGTCGGATGAGTACGGCGTCGGCTTCGACCTCGCCGGCGCGGTGCAGCTGTCCGAGATCGTGCTGCGCTTCGCGACGCAGCTCGCCAACGCGCCGTCGACGCCGACGTGGGCGAAGGATGCGGAGTTCGGGAGGCGACAGCCCTGAGCGCAAGGCCTAACGCAGACACCAGGCGCCCATCGCTGCTCCGCGCGCTGGGCGTGTGGACCCTGGCGGCGAGCATCATCAACATCACCGTCGGCGGCGGAATCTTCCGCGCCCCGGCGCTCGCGGTTTCCATGCTGGGGCCCGCCGCTCCCATTGCATACCTGGTGTGCGCCGTGGCGATGGGGCTGATCGTGCTCTGCATCGCCGAAGCGGGCAGCCGGGTCGGTCGCACAGGCGGTCCGTACGCGTATGTGGAGATCGTGTTCGGCGAGTTCGTCGGCTTTCTGGCCGGTGTGCTTGTCTGGTTTACCGGCACGATCGCGCTGGCGGCCGTAGCGAGCTTGTTGGCGGGCAACATCGCCAGCATCGTTGGGCCGTTAGGCACGGTTGCCGGCCGCGTGACGACGCTCGTCGTGCTGTTCGCCGGCCTCGCCCTGGTGAACATCCGCGGCGTGCGCGACGGAACGCGTCTGGTGTCGGTGGCGACCGTCGCCAAGCTGCTGCCGCTGCTCCTCCTCGTGGTCCTCGGCCTCCCGGCGATCCACGGCGACAACCTCGTCATCACGGAGCTGCCCGCCCCGGCGAGCCTCGCACGAGCGTCGATCTTCCTGCTCTTCATCTTTGCGGGCATCGAGAGTGCGCTCGTCCCGAGTGGAGAGGTCAAGGCACCGGCGCGCACCGTGCCGCGAGCGATCGCCATCGCGATGATCGGCGTCACGGTGCTCTACCTGGCGATCCAGGTGACGGCGCAAGGCATTCTCGGACCCGCAATCGCCAATTCCACGGTGCCGCTTGGCGATGCTGCTGGTGCGGCCTTCGGACCCTGGGGGCGAACACTGCTCATCGCGTGTGCGACCGTGTCGATGTTCGGCTTCGTGAGCGGGATGACGCTCGCGATACCGCGCGCACTGTTCGCATTCGCCGAGAACGGCGTGCTGCCTCGGCAGTTGGCAGCGGTGCATCGGCGCTATCGGACGCCGTATGTCGCGATCGCGGTCCAGTCCGCACTGGTTTGTATCCTGGCAATCTGGAGCAGCTTCGAGAAACTGGCGGTGATCGCCAACCTGTCCGTCCTGCTGCTCTACCTCGGCTGCGTGGCGGCGGCATGGGAGCTCCGTCGGCGCGACGTGCGCGCCGGAGAGGGAACGCCGCTGCGTCTGCCGTTCGGGCCTCTCGTGCACCTGCTGACGATCGCCGTGATCGGCTTCCTGTTGACGAGCATCACGGGACGAGAGTGGGCGCTCGTCGGCTCCGTACTGCTCGTCGCCGCGGTGCTGTTCGCCGTCGCGATGCGCCGCCGCGCCGCACGCGCCGAGACAGTCGGATGAGCGGGCCGCGAAACATCGACCCGCTCCTCGCCTACCGCGCCGAGTTTCCGATTCTCGAGCGGACGACCTACCTCGTCTCGAACTCCCTTGGCGCGATGCCGCGCGCCGTGCCCGAGCGACTCGCCGAGTACGCTGCACGGTGGGCCGAAGCCGGCGTGCGCGCCTGGTCGCACGGTTGGTGGGAGATGCCGATCACCGTCGGCGACGAGATCGCGCCGTTGATCGGCGCCGGGGCAGGCGAGATCGCGATGATGCCTAACGTGACGCAGGCACAGGCGACGCTGCTGTCGGCGCTCGATTTCGGCGAGCGCGACACGATCGTCATGACGGAGCTCGACTTCCCGTCGGTCCGCTATGTGACGGAAGCATTGGCCGCCCGGTTCGGCGCCCGCGTCGTCGTCGTCGGAAGCGACGACGGTATCTCGATCGACGAAGAGCGGCTTCTCGCCGCGGTCGACGAGCGGACGCGGCTCGTCTCGGTGTCGCACGTGCTCTTCCGCTCCGCCTACGTGATGGACGCGAAACGCATCGTTGCCGCCGCGCACGCGCGTGGGGCGCTGGTCGCGCTCGACGCGTTCCACTCGGTCGGTGTGCTGCCCGTGAACGTGCGCGCGATCGGCGCCGACTTCCTGACCGGCGGTGTTCTGAAATGGCTCTGCGGCGGACCGGGCGGCAGCTTCCTGTACGTCGCCCCCGCGGTGCGCGACACGCTCGCGCCTGCATTGACCGGATGGCAGGCGCACGCGAGGCCGTTCGCCTTCGAACCGGAGATGGAGCACGGCTCGGGCATCGCCCGCTGGCTTGGCGGCACACCGGCGATCCCAGCACTCTACGCGGCGGCGGAGGGGCCGAAGATCGTGCGTCGCGCCGGCGTTGATGCGATCCGCGCCAAGAGCACGCGCCAGACGCAACATCTGATCGCGCTCGCCGACGAGCGAGGTTACACGGTGCGCGCGCCGCGGGACGCCTCACGTCGTGGCGGCACGGTGGCATTCGACGTGCCACACGCCTACGAGGTATCGCGCTATCTACTGGAGCGCGACATTCTGGTTGATTATCGTCCCGGCGCGGGAATCCGCGTCGCGCCGCACTTCTACACTTCCGACGCGGAGTTGGAACTCGCCGTGTCGACGATCGACGAAGCGCTCTCCAGCGGCGAATGGCGCCGATACGCAGGCCACGCGTCAGTGGTCACCTGAACCCGACGAACATGACTGGCCCAACGATTCCGCCCGCCCCCCGCAAGCTCCGCAAGCAGTACGTCAACAAAGAGCACCCGCATATCGTTCTCCGCTTCGAGGACGGACACGAGATCTCGATTCCGAAGGGAACCGGCAAGGTGTTCGACGCCTGGCTCGGCGAGAGCGTCAAGGTGCTCGCGATCTGGGACCCGACATCGGGTGAACGCGAGCTCGTCATGATAAAGAAGGGCGAGGAATTCGACGAGCCCAGTTAGGTCGCGGAATCCAGTGTCTTGCGAACCGTGCGGCGCAGCGAGTCGGGTGTGAACGGCTTGTAGAGGAATGCCGTCTCGGGCGCAAGCACGCCGTGTTTGCCGAGCGCGTCTTCGGTGTAGCCCGACATGAAGAGGACACGCATGTCCGGACGGAGTGGCTTCAATTGCTCGGCGAGCTCGGCGCCGCTCATCAGCGGCATCACGACGTCGGTGAGCAGGAGGTCAATCATGCCGCCGTGCTCGCCGCAGACCCGTAACGCCTCACCGCCATGTGACGCCTCGAGAATCCGATAGCCGGACATCTCGAGGGCGCGGCGGGCGAGGCGGCGAACCGCATCCTCATCCTCGACGAGCAGGATCGTCTCGGTGCCTGGACGCTGCTCGGTCCGATCCTCGGCCGGCTGGGCGACTGGTGCGCCTGCCTTCACGACCGGGAGGTAGATCGTGAAGATCGTGCCGTTGCGGGGCTCGCTGCGCACGACGATGCTGCCGTTCATCTGCCGCACGATGCCGTAGACCGTCGAGAGCCCGAGACCGGTGCCCTTGCCCGGCTCCTTCGTCGTGAAGAACGGCTCGAAGATGTGCGCCTGCACGGCCGGCGTCATTCCCGCGCCGGTGTCGGAAACGGTCAGCTGCACGTAGTCGCCGGGCTGCACCGGCATCTGCCAGCCGAGCGCTTCCGGCCCCAGCCGCGCAGCACCCGTGGCGACGACGATCGCGCCGCCTAACGGCATCGCGTCGCGGGCATTGACGACGAGGTTCAGCAGAACCTGCTCGAGCTGCCCCACGTCGGCGTGGACGGTGCCGAGGTCAGGCTCGAGCACCGACGCGAGTACGATGTCCTCACCGATCAGCCGACCGACCATCTGCTTCATGTTGCCGACGATCTCGTTGAGCTGGACCGTCTTCGGTTGCACGACCTGGCGACGGCTGAAGACGAGCAGCTGGCGCGTGAGCGATGCCGCACGATCGGCCGCCTTGCGGATCTCGTCGACCTCGTCGCGCCGTGCGTCGTCGGCTGTCAGATCCTGGATGATGAAGTCGGCGTTCGCGCGGATGACGGTCAGCAGATTGTTGAAGTCGTGCGCGATTCCGCCGGCGAGCCGTCCGACAGCCTCCATCTTCTGCGACTGGCGAAGCTGCTCCTCGAGCTGCCGCTGGTCGGTGGTGTCGGCGATGATGGACATCACGAAGTTCGGACGACCCGACGCGTCCCGCAGGGGCGCCGTGGACTGGGCGACGTCGATGCGCGCACCGTCGCGGCGCACGCGCTGTGTCACGAGTCCCGTGATGGCTGTGCCTTTCTGAGTCGTCTCGCGGATGGCCTGGATCTCGGCCTGCGCGTCGTCAGGCACGTGCTGCGCCCGCTGGCCCAGGACCTCCGCCGCGCTCCAGCCGAACATCCGTTCGGCCGCCACGCTCCAGAAGTGGATGACGTCGTCGAAATCGGAGACGATGATGGCGAGGGGTGATGCGTCGACGAGAGCGCGCAACCGCTCCTCGCTCGCGCGCAGCTGCTCGAGCGCCGCCGTGCGCTCGGCGATCACGGCCGAGAGCAGCTCGCCATTCTCGCGCTGCGCGAGCACCGCCCCGCGGGCTTCGTTGCGGCTCGAGGCAATCTCCAGCGCCAGTTCTGCCTCGCAGTCGAGCGCCGACCGCAGCTCGATCTCCGAGGTCGCCGAGTTGGCGAGCGTCGTGAGCATCTCCATCTGCTCCCCGGTCCACTCGCGCGTCACCCGGTCGAAAACGCAGAAGCTGCCGAGAAGCTTTCCCGTCGAGGCGCGGAGAGGGATGCCCGCGTACGACGCGATGCCGAACTCGCGAAGCGTCGCATCCTCGGCCAGCACCGGATCCATGGCAAGATCGGAAACAATCACCGAATCTCCGGTCTCGACGAGGCGTTTGCAGAACGAAGCGCTGAGAGACGTCTGACGCTGTTCCGGGAGCGCCTCGGGAAGTCCAACGCAGCTCAGGAAGAACTGTCCGTCATCGTCGATGATCGTGACGAGCGCGATCGGCGCGTGCATTACGCGCATCGCCAACCGGGTCAAACGGTCGAAGGCTGGCTTCGGAGGGGCATCGAACAGCCGCGTACGCCGAAGCAACGCGAGCCGTGCCGGATCGCGTATCGCGTCGGAGGTAGGCAACGATCGTCTCGTCGAAAGTGTAGAATTCTGAGAGGCACAGAAAGGACGAGCGACAGGCCGGTCTGTGACCGGCCGTGCTCGCCCTCCGATCGAATGTTTGCGGCGACCCGGACGGCGCGGCATGCCGTATGCCCCCTCTTGGGTCAGACGAGGAGGTCCTGTGAGAGTACTGCGACACACTTTCGCGCTCGGCGCGATGATTCTGATGATCGCGTCGCCGGCGGCGGCCCAGTTTACGACCGTGGTCGCGGCTCCCAAGCGCCCTGCCGCGACGGCGACCCTGGTCACCGATCCGACGCCGCGTGACACGGGCCGACGGGCAACCCTGCAGGAGATGTCGGCCTGGGTGGACTCAGTTGCGGGCAAGGCACCACCGGTCGCTGGCGCTGCGCAGGTCGTCGACAGCGCAAGCGGGGACGTCGTCGTTCCCAGCGAGCCGGCCGCGGCGACTGAGCGCTTTGTCGATGGCGCGCGTGCGCCAAACACTGCGTCGGCCCTGCCCTCGCTGTTGCTCGCGGGACTAGCTGTGATGGTCACGGGCGCCGCCCTGCTCGCGACCCGGCGGCGTGCAGCGTAGGACAGCCGCGGCGATCGTACTTCTCGCCGCGGGGAGTGCGCTAACTATTTACGCGGGCAGCTCCTATGCGCGCGGGTGGATGGCCCAGGAGCGTGCGCGAACCGAGTGGGATGCCCGGATCGCCCATGCCGCAGTCGAGCGAGGGCGCGCCCGTTCGCGCGAGACGGATCTCCCCCAGGAACCGGCGATCGGCACACCGGTAGCTCGCCTGGTCATCCCGAAGATCAGCCTCGACGACATCGTCTTCGAAGGCGTGACCGATGCCGCGCTGAATGGCGGACCGGGCCATCTTCCCGGATCGGTTTCCCCGGGTCAGACCGGCAACTCGGTGTTGTCGGCGCATCGAGATCGCCACTTCCGGAGGCTCGGCGAGCTTCAAATTGGCGACACTATCACGACATATACAGAACAGGATACAACGTTCTGGCGCGTTGCCGGCCGAAAGGTCGTTACCAGCGGCGCGCCTGCTTTACGCCGAGAGTCCGAGCCAGTCCTAACTCTTACCACTTGCTGGCCAATCGGGTATCTCGGTGGAGCACCGGAGCGTCTCATCCTCAAGGCGGTGCCAATCACACACGAGACTCCACCCGGTGCACGAGCCTTCACTATTACGGATTCTCCCTGACGTTGTGGCCGCCCTGTCCAGCAGGGTGCCGATCGTCGCGCTAGAGAGCTCCGTGTTCGCGCAGGGCCTCCCAATTCCCCACAATCGAACCGCGGCGACCGCCATGACGAGAGCTATCTCGTCGCGCGGGGTGCTTCCGGCGATCGCCGCCGTCGTTCGCGGCGTGCCGACGATGGGCATCGAACCGCACGAGCTCGAGCGCTTTCTCGCGCGCGAGGGCGTTCGGAAAGTCTCCGCACGTGACCTCGGTGTCGCCGTCGCGGCGGGTCAGGATGGCGCGACCACAGTCGCTGCCACGCTCGCCCTTTGCACGCTCGCCGGCGTGCGCGTCTTCGCGACCGGCGGCATCGGCGGTGTCCACCGCGAGCCGAGCATCGACGAGAGCGCCGATCTCAATGAGTTGGCGCGGTCGCCGATCGTTGTCGTCTGTGCCGGCGCGAAGTCGATTCTCGACCTGCCAGCGACAGTTGAGCGCCTCGAAACATTGGGCATTCCCGTGATCGGCTACGGAACGTCCGAGCTGCCCGGCTTCTTTACCGCCGAGACGGGGCTTCCCGTCTCCGGACGCGCCGACTCACCCGGCGAGGTGGCGCGAATCGTCGGCGCTCACTTCGGCCTCGGGCGACGCAGCGCGATCCTGATCGTCATACCACCGCCGGCCCGGTTCGCACTGACGCGCGCGCGAGTGGAACGCGCGGTCGAGCGGGCGTTGAAGGAAGCGAGGTCGCGCGGCGTGCGCGGTGCGGACGTCACGCCGCTGCTGCTGGCTGAAGTAGAGCGTGAGACGGACGGAGAATCGCTCGCCGCCAATCTCGCGTTGCTTGAACGCAATGCCGGGGTCGCAGCGGACATCGCCATCGCGGCGCGGGACGTGCTTGAAGAGAGGATTGAACTCGGCGGCGTCCGGATGGTACAATAGGCTGAACTCACATCCGCGGAGGACTTCGCGCCAATGGCCACCCCGTTCCTGAGCTCGGAAGAGTACGACGAGCGGGCCCACCAGTTGTACAGCGAGGGGCAGTACGACGAAGCTCTCGACGTACTGCGCGAGGGGTTGTCGTTGTATCCGAACGCGGTCGAGTTGCACATCGGGGTCGGGTACGCGCGGCTCGCGCGTGAGGAGTATGCGTGGGCGCGACGCGCGTTCGAGGAAGCGCTGGTCCTCGAGCCGGAACACGAGGACGCGCTGGCAGGGCTCGGCGAGACGCTGCTCAAGCTCGGGCAGCGAGACGGAGCGCTCCGCTGCATGCGCCGGACGCTGGAGCTCGGATACAGCGACGATCTCGATCTGATGCTGCAGATCGGCCGCGCGCTCTTCCGCGAGGGCGAGGTGCCTGAGGCGCGCGACTTCTTCGAGGCTGCCTCGCGCCACGCGCCGGAGAGCGCGGAGGTCGTGAGCTGCCTCGGCTACGTCCAGCACCGGCTCGGTGACGACGACGGCGCGATCGCAACGCTGCGCCGCGCGCTGCAGCTCGACGCCGATCACCACGAGGCGCGCATCTATCTGGCGAACATCCTGTATGATCGCGGCGACCACGAGGCCGCGCTCTACCACCTCGAGCGGACGACACCCCCCGACCACTGGGACGAGCTCGCGATCTGGCGTCTGCTCGAAATGAAGCGCACGCTCTTCAACCTGCCGGAGAACGATCCCGAGCTCAAGCCGTGGGAGGAGCGGCTCGTCGAGCTGTCCAACGACATGGACGACATCGACGAGATGCTCGCCGAAGTCGAGGCCAAGGTCGCCGAAGAGGTGGAGACGGCGCGCGCGCAGGCTCTGGGGCAGCTCGAGCTGTTCGGTGCGCTGCTCGCCGACCTCGCGACGCAGAAGGAAGTCGCGGACGGGCCTAACGCGCGCCACTCGGTGACGACGCGGGAAGGGCGCGAGTTCGCCGGCACGTGGGACGAGATCGTGCAGCGCATGAGGGATGAGAGCGGCAGCGGCGGCCGGACGCTCGACGAGTACATGCAGCACGAAGCGAAGCGCGGATATACGTTGACAGGCATGAAGATCTCCACGACGGACGCCGAGACGTTCATCCGGGCGAGCGCCGACGCAGGGCTGTTGAGGATCGTCAGCTGATGGCCGGCCAGGACGTGCGATCGGCCCTCGCCGCGCTCGACGCGGCGCGGCCGGTCATCGCGCGGCTGGATGGCTCGCGACATCCCGAAGACCTGGCGGCGGACATCATCGAAAGCTGGAGCGCGGTCGAGACCGCGCTCCGCTCGTTGGTAGGTGGGTCGTCGCTGAGTGGACAGGCACTCGTTCGCGAAGCGCGCAGCCGCCAGCTGTTGACGCTCGAGCAGGCAAATTCGCTCGTCCAGTTCCAGGCGGCGCGCGACCGGGCGTCGCGCACCGATTACAGGCCTAACGCGAGTGACGCCGCGGCGGCGCGCGCCGGCTATCTCTCGCTCGAGTCGGGACTGATGTCGGCCCTCAACCCGGCGCCGGTCGCGTCGGTGCAGACACCGCGCTCCGCGCCGACGACACCGTTGCCGAGCGGGGAGTCGTTCGCACCCGCCGGCGGGAGATTTCGGAGCACTCCGTGGCGGATCGGCGCGATCGCTCTGGTCGTCGCGGTTGTCGCGGGCATCGTGTGGCTGGTGGTCCCGAGCTCGTCCCGCAGCGACGGCACACGCGAAGGATTACGCCTGCTCGCCCAGGGGAAACGCGAGGTGGCGCGCGATGTCTTCAAGAAGGCGGCGCGCGACAATCCGCGTTCGGCGCTGCCGCTCGTCTACATCGGCCGCATGTACCGCGACGAGCAGCGGTACGATTCGGCGCGTGTGTACCTCGAGGCCGCGATTCGTCGCGACCCGAAGAGCGGACCGGCGTTCCGCGAGCTCGCGAAGCTGCTCTTCCTGCAAGGCAACTACGACGGTGCGCGCGTCTTCTTTGTCCGCGCGGCGCAGGCCGACGCTGGCGACAAGGAGGCGCTGGGCTATCTTGGCTGCACGCTCATCAGAATGGGCCGGGTGCCGGAGGGCCAGAGCTTCATTCGACGCGCCGGTCCGGGGCAGTGGGAGGCGTGCGCGATGCAGCTCGCGCCGGGAAGTGTGCCGCCGGGGGTGCCTCCCGCCTAACGACCGCGCGGGAGGCTGGTGATCCGCTTCGACGACGTCGGCAAGACCTACGCGCCTCTCCGCGGTCCGCGCGTGCGCGCCGTCGACGGGATGACCTTGGACGTCGATGCCGGCGAGGTCTTCGGCATCGCCGGCCCGAACGGCGCTGGCAAGACGACGATGATCGCGATGATGCTCGGCTTCCTGCCTCCAAGCGCCGGGCGCATCACGGTCGATGGCCTCGCGCCACGCGCGTTCGTCGAGCGCCATGGCATGGGCTATCTCTCGGAGCTGATCGCGATCAATCCGCGCTGGCGGGCGCGCGAATCGCTCGTCCGGTTGGCGACCCTCGCCGGACTGGCAGCGGGCGTACTCGGCGCTCGTGTCGACGAACTGCTGGCGCTCTTCGGCCTCGAGGAGCACGCGCACAAACGCACGAAGCAGCTCTCCAAAGGGACGCTGCAGCGCCTCGGGCTCGCACAGTCGCTGCTGCGCGACGAACGCGTCCTGATCCTCGACGAGCCGACGCACGGCCTCGATCCGATATGGACGCAGCGATTCCGCGAGCTCGTGCCGCGACTGCGCCGTGCGGATCGGGTGATCGTCGTCGCTTCGCACAACCTCGACGAGCTCGAGCGACTTGCCGATCGCGTGGCGATCGTCGATCGCGGGCGGCTTCAGCGGATCGTGCGCACGCGCGGGACGGCGAGCGGCCCGACGCCGACACGCTATCGCATCGCGGCGCAAAACGCGGACTCCCTCATGGCGGCGATCTTTCCGGGCGCGGTTTCGGCAGGCACCGGAGAGTTTGATGTCCCGGTCGCGGATCTCGCGGTGCTCAACGCTGGCCTCCGCGCATTGCTCGCGGGCGGCGCGCTGCTCGTCAGTGTGTCGCCCGCATACTCGAGTCTCGAGGAGCAATTTCGTCAGGCGGTCGGGGAGGGAGCATGAGCGGACGCGCACGGCTCGCCCGATATGCGCTGTGGCAGGGGTTCGACTTCGTGGTCGAGCGGGCCGCCGCGATCGTCATCGTCCTTGGAGTCTACCTCTATCTGGCGCACCTCGCCTTCGGCAGCGCGCCGACGACGCCCGGCGGCGCGGTGTCCCCGGCGATGCTTCGCGCAGTCGCGCCACTGATGATGAAGAACATGCTGAGCACGACCTGGATCATGGTCGGCCTGCTTGCCGCGAACGGGATCAGCGCAAACGACCGGACGACGGGACGCTTCCGATTCCTCTTCTCGAAACCGCTCCGCGTCGAGGCGTACTACGCGCAGGCGTTCACGATCAACGTCGTGCTCGCGTCCGCGTGCCTGTTGTCGTCCGTGATCCTGATCGGCAGGTGGACGTCGGCGCCGGCGGCATTCGTGCAGGACTCACTGATCGTCGCGGCGTCCGGCGTCGTCGGGATCAGCGGCATGTGCTTCCTCTTCTCGGCGATCTGGCGATTCGACTGGGTCGCCACCGTCGCTGTCTGGGGCGCGGTGAACCTGCTGTACGTCAAATATCCTGGCGCCGCGTGGCTCAGGTTCCTGCCGCCGACTAACGTTGTTGGTGACCAGATCGACCTCCTCGGCGCCTCGCTGCCGATCGAGGTCAAGCCCCTGCTCTGGTTCGTCGCCTTTGGCCTGCTCTGCTTCACGGCCGGTCTCGTCACCCTTCGCCGCCGCCCGCTCTCCACATGACCGCGCTCGACCGACCGTCCGCATTGCCCACGCTCGACCCGGCCACGATCAAGCGCGTCGTGCTCCGAAACGGCCTAACGGTGCTGGTCCGGCGCGATGTGTCGGCTCCGGTGGCGGCCGCCGTCACGTATGTGAAGGCCGGCTACTTCGACGAGACGGACGACGTCGTCGGAATCGCCCACGTGCTCGAGCACATGTTCTTCAAGGGTACCGACAAGCGCGGTGTCGGCGAGATCTCGAAGCAGACGAAGGCAGCCGGCGGCTACCTCAACGCGCACACGATCTACGATCACACGAGCTATTACGTCGTACTGCCGTCGAGCGGCTTCAGCGCCGGTCTCGAGGTGCAGGCCGACGCGTACGCCAACTCAAGGATCGACGCCAGGGAGCTGGACAAGGAGCTCGAGGTAATCATTCAGGAGGCGAAGCGGAAATCCGACAATCCGCCGGCCGTCGCCGGCGAGACCCTCTACGAGGTGCTTCACGACCGGCATCGCATCCGCCGGTGGCGCATCGGGCGCGAGGAGGGACTGCGCCGGCTGAGCCGCGATGCGCTCGTCGCCTTCTATCGCAACTACTACCGGCCGAGCAACACGATCCTCTCGATCGTCGGCGACATCGACGTCGACAGGACGCTGCAAGACGTCGAGCGGCTGTACGGATCGCTGACCGACGCTGGGGTCACGCGCTCGATCGGACCCGAGGAGACGAAGGACCCGGAATTCCGCTATCGTGAGATGTCCGGCGACATCGCGCAGACGCAGCTCGTCATGGGCTGGCGCACCGCGCCCACCGATTCGCCTGACACGCCGTTGCTCGATCTCGCGTCGACCGTGCTCGGAGCGGGGCGCGCCTCCCGGCTCTATCGTGCGGTCCGCGAGCGTCAGCTCGCCGCGTCGGTCAGCGCGTACAACTACACGCCTACAGAGCTGGGTGTGTTCGTCATCCACGCCGAGACGGAGCCGACGACGACGATCGGCGCGGCACGGGCGATCTGGACGCAGCTCGCCGACCTGGAGGATCGCGGTGTCACCGATCAGGAGCTCGAGCGCGCCCGCAGACTCTACGAAGCGCGGTGGGTCCGGCGCTTCGAGACGATGGAGGGCCAGGCCAACTACCTCGCCGAGTGGGAGGCGATGGGCGACTGGCGCCTTGGCGCGCGATATCTGCAGAACATCATGTCGGCGACACCGGAACAGGTAACGGACGTCGTGTCTCGCTACCTTGTTCCCGACGCGGCGTCGGTCGTCGTCTATCGTCCGAGCAGCGCGATGCCAGTCGCACGCGATGCGAGGGCGTTTCGCCAGGAGCTCGCTGGGTCGAGGGATGCGCTGCTTCCGCCAACGCCGCCGCGAGCGGTGCGAAGCTCCGTCGTGCCGCTCGCGGCACCGGACTTCGAGCGCGCGGAATCGGGTGTCAGCGTCTACCGAACGGAACACGGCGTGCCGATCCTCGTGCGCCGGAAGCCTGGCGCGCCGCTGGTCAGCATCGGCGTCAGCGCGTTAGGCGGCCCAGCCGAGGAGTCTCCTGAGACGGCCGGCCTGACGACGCTCATGGTCCGCACCGCCGTCAAGGGAACGACGACGCGCACCGCCGAGCAGATCGCCGAGGACGCGGAGCTGCTCGGCGGGAGCGTCGGCGGAAGCGCGGGCTCGGAGAGCTTCGGCTGGTCGATCACGGTGCCGAGCAAGCACTTCGCCGCGGCGACCGAGCTGCTCGCCGACGTCGTACAGCGGCCGATCTTCCCCGTCGACGCGCTGGAGACGGAACGCTCGGTCGCGGTCGCCGACGTGAAGACGCTTCGTGATGACATGTATCGCTTTCCGCTGCGACTCGCCGTCGAGGTGGCGTTCGCCGGACACGAGTACGGCATTCCGGTTGGTGGCACCGAAGAGTCGCTGCAGAGCATCTCGTCGCAGGCCGTCGTCGAATGGCACGCCGAGCGTGCGCTCCACGCACCGCTCGCGATCGCCGTCGTCGGCGACCTCGAGCCGGACGACGCGGCCGCCATCGTCGCGCGTGAATTCGCCAGTCTTCGCATCAGGCAGCCGGCGATGCCGTCTGCGCCGGCGTGGCCCACCCAGGTCATCGCGAATGCGACGTCCCGCGACAAGGCGCAGACAGCACTTGCGATCGCCTTTCAGGGTCCGGCGCGAGACGACGACGACCGTTATGTGACGGGACTCATCGCGACCATCGCCAGCGGGCTCGGTGGACGGTTCTTCGACGAACTCCGCGACCGACAGTCGCTCGCATACACGGTGCACGCCTTCGGCGCCGAACGCCGCCGGGCGGGCCTGTTCGTCGCCTACATCGCCACCTCGCCAGCGAAGGAAGGGCTCGCCCGCGACGGGTTGCTGCGCGAGTTCACGCGCCTGCGCGAGCAGCCGGTGAGCGAGGACGAGATCCGGCGCGCGAAGAGCTACGCGATCGGCACGCACGCGATCCGCCAGGAGAGCGGTGGGGCGGTCATGGGCGACGTGCTCGACGCGTGGCAGTTCGGCGGAGACCTCGGCGAGCTGACGCGCTTCGAGGAGCGCGTCGACGCCGTGACGGCCGAGCGGATCCTGGATGTCGCGCGGCGATACTTCGATCCAGCGCAGCGCGTCGAGGGGATCGTGCGAGGAATAGAGCCGGTCGTCGGTAGCCGGTAGCAACGACAACTGCAACAGCAACGGCAACTGCAACTGCAACTGCAAGCGAAACTAATCGACGCGGATGAGACAGATGAGCCAAATCATGTCGGAAAGGCGTAAAGAAGCAGCTTTGGAAACAGCGTGATGCATCCCGAGGCAGTATCAAAAACAAGCTGTTGCAGTTGCAATCAAGAAGCTGTTTGTCTGGAGGGCGATTGGCCGCCCGGTATCACGTTGGCTTCGACTGATCTGAATCATCCTCTCATCCGCGTCGATTAGTTTCGCTTGCCGTTGCCGTTGCTACCGTCTATCGGTTCTCCCGCAGCGCACTGACCGCGCGCGCGATGGCGGCGGTGGCAGGACGGAGACGCCGGCTGGAGGAGCGAAGGCCGATCGTCGTATCGTAGTCGCCGGCCTCGGCGACGATGAAGCCGCGGATCACCGCCCGGCTCGTCGCCCACGACAGCATTCCGCTGAGGGCGCGCTCCTGGCTCGCCTCGCCGTGCACCGACGGCAGACTTCCCGCCGCCCAGATCCAGTGCTCCTTCGACGAGCGCGTGGCGCGCATGAAGCGATCAGCGGCGGACATGGCGGCGTCGAGCTCGCGTGTGCCGCTCACGCCGGGGAAGATCGTGAACCCAACGACATCCATCGGCGAGCCGGGGGCCGCCGCCCAGGCGAAGAGCGTGCTGTCACGCGCGGTATAGGAGGACGCCGAGACGCCGACTCTCGTCCGCGGGCTCACGCTGTGCGCGGCGGCCGACGCGCGTGCGAGATACGACGTCCACGTCTGCGCGGAGAGGATGCCATATGCCGACGCGCCGCGTCCGTAGGGCTCGACGACGGGGACGAGATAATCGGGGCGGAGCCGTCGGGCGATCCGGCGAACCGCACTGATGCGGCGGTCGGCGTCGAGCGGCGCCGGCACGCCTAACGCTGCAAGGGGCATCGCATTGTCGAGGGAGACGACGAGCAGCGTACTGTCGCGGCGCAGCGCGTCGAGGGTCCGGGCGATGGAGTCGAGCGTCGCGTTCGTCGTCGCCTCCGGCGCGAGGGTGATCGAGACGATGTCCGCGTCGAGTGTGTCGGCGAGGGCGAGATCTTCGCGGATCGCGAGCGGCGGCGGACCCTGGTGCAGGTCGGGGAAGATCTTCACGCCGATCGCGAAGTCGCCTTCCGGACGCTCGCTCAGGCGCGTGTCAGCGTACCGGTCGTAGCTGCGTATGGCCGCGGCGCCCGGCCAGAGCTTGGCGATGATGAGACCCGCCCAGAGCCCGGCCATCGCGCCGAGGATGAGGCGCACGGTCACGCTCAGGCGATAACGCGCCGGGAATGCGGGTGCGAGCAGCGGAACGTGAAAGATCAGTGACGATGTGAGCGCGAGCGGCGAGGTCGTGATGACGAGGGCGCCGTACTGCGCGGCGACGAGTGCGAGCGCCGGTTCCGGCGGCTTGAGGCCAAGGAAGACCGCGTACTTCACGCACGCAGCGAGTGCGATCAGCGTGTCGTAGACGGCGATCGGCAGCCCGATCGCCGGCGTCACGAGACCGCGCACGGTCGCGTAGGTGGCCTGCACCGCGAAGGCGAGCATCGTGATCGGCCAGAGCCAGGCGACCGTCGACAATGCACGGCCATAAAGAAGAGACGACGTGGCGAGGGCCACGAGCATCCCGGGGAGGAGCAGCAGACCGCCGACGCCCGTCACGGCCGCGAACACGCGCGGCGCCGCGCGGGCGCGAGCGATCTGTCCGGTCATCCAGACATCCCAGACGATGATGAAGACGATCGCGACCGCGTGGAGCGGAAGTAGTGCGGCAGTCATCCCCGCGTACGCGTCTCGCTCCGCACTTCGCGCGCGCCCAGGCGGCGCGTGAAGACGTCGAGCGCCTTCTGCACGTCGTGCTTCTCGGTCGCAAGGATGTCGAGCAGCAGCAGGCCTCGCGCGGGAAACCCGTGCGCGAAAATGTGGCACCCGTCGATCATCAACAGGCCGGCCACGACACCCTCCGGCAGTGTGCGCACGACGGGAGCGCCGACCGGATTCAGTCCGACCGCGCCGGCGGCAGCGATGACGAG
>Ga0307312_10000230_pt1 | contig 24169 bp, 24 predicted proteins | sample ER_DNA_202_FD_194489 | JGI IMG/M metagenome (GOLD analysis project Ga0307312, IMG submission 194489) | Bulk soil microbial communities from the East River watershed near Crested Butte, Colorado, United States - ER_DNA_202 | ecosystem: Environmental > Terrestrial > Soil > Floodplain | place... | reverse complement strand
CAGGCCTGCTCGATCTCGACAAGCGCGCCGGAAAAATCCTTTGGGTGCAGAAATAGTACCGGCTTGCCGTGGGCGCCGATTTTCGGCATGCCGTCGCCAAGCACCCGCGCGCCCTCCCTGATCAGGGTGTCCCGCGCCGCGATGATATCGGGCACGTCGTAGCAAATGTGGTGGATGCCGCCGTCGGCATTGCGCTCGAGAAACCTGGCGATGGGCGAAGTCTCGCCGAGCGGCTGGATGAATTCGATCTTGGTGTTGGGCAGCGTCACGAACACGGTAATGACGCCGTGCTCGGGAAGCGGCACGGCGGGCGAGATGTCGGCGCCGAACGCCGCTCCATAGATTTTGGCGGCCTTCTCGGCGTCCTTGACCGCGATCGCCACATGATTGAGCCGGCCCAGCATCGCACTCCTCCCCGCTTACACCGTCAGAACGTGAACCAGGCAGAGCGGCTTCTTACCCCACTGCTCGCTGATTGACGCGCGCACCGCCCGCCGCACCGACTCCGCCAGCGCGTCGGGATCGCGTCGCCGCGGCCGCGGCAGCCCTTCGACCGTCGAAACCACGATGTCGAACACGATCTCGTCAATGATTTCGCCTGCGGTATTCTTCTCCGGGATTCCAACCAGATCAACCTCGGGGTCGTCGGCCAGTTCGCCGGTTTCGGTCATGGCGATGGCCACGAAGGCGCAGCCTGCAAATCCCATCCGACGCCGCTCGACCACGGCGCGGGACTTTGAATCCTCCAGAATTGAGCCGTCCTTGTAGAGCCGTCCCGACGGCAGTTCGTCGATGATCCCGGGGTCGCCCGGCCCCAGCTTTACCAGGTCGCCATTACGGCAGACCAAAACCTTCGGCACGCCTGCGGCCCGCGCCAGGCTCGCATGTTCGGACAGATGCAGCGCTTCGCCGTGAACGGGAATCAGCAGTTGTGGCCGCACCCAGGCAATCATGTCACGAAGTTCGTCGCGACGGGGATGGCCGGAAACATGGACGAGGTGGGTGCGGTCGGTAATGACCTCGACGCCTTGCGTGATCAGGCCGTTGATGATGGCACCCACGGCCTTCTCGTTCCCGGGGATAGTCCGGGAGGAAAAAATCACGCAATCGCCCTTGTTCAGCGTCACCTCGGGATGATCGTCATTGGCGATGCGCGCCAGCGCGGCGCGCGGCTCGCCCTGGCTTCCCGTGCAGAGCGCCAGCACCTTGTCGGAAGGAAGATGGCCGTAAAGATCAGCGCCGCGGAAATTCTGCACGCCGTCGAGATAGCCGGTTTCGCGGGCGACCTGCACCACACGCTCCATCGCGCGCCCTACCACCACGACCTCGCGCCCCGCGAGGCGAGCCGCGTCCGCGACTGCGCGCACCCGCGCGACGTTGGAAGCAAAGGTGGTCACGGCGACCCGGCCCTTGGCCGCCTTCACCAGTTCGATGATGGTCTTTGCGACTTCCGCTTCCGACGGCGAGCGCCCTTCCCGCACGGCGTTGGTGGAATCGCCGATCAGCGCCAGCACGCCGGCATCACCTAGTTCGCGCAACCGTCGCTCGTCCGTCGGCTGACCAATGATCGGCGTCGGATCGATCTTCCAGTCGCCCGTGTGCAGCACCGTTCCTGCTGAAGTGTGGATCGCGAGCGCGTGGGATTCCGGTATCGAATGCGCCACCGGAATGAACTCGACCTTGAACGGTCCGAGATCGATCCTGCCGCCCGATCGCACGACGGTGACCGGGATTTTCGGCGGATTGCGCTCGGAGGCGCATTTGGCCTCGAACAGCGCGGCACTGAATTGCGTCGCGTAGATCGGGCATTTCAGCTTCGGCCACAGGTCGATGATGGCGCCAAAGTGGTCTTCGTGGGCGTGGGTCAGCACCAGTCCGATCAGATTGTTGCGCTCTTTTTCGAGAAAGGAGATGTCGGGCATGATCAGGTCGATGCCGGGCAGATGCTCCTCATCGCCGAAGGACACGCCGAGATCGACCGCGAGCCAGGAGCGCTGCTGGCCGTTGCGGAGGCCATAGATCGACAGGTTCATGCCGATCTCACCGACGCCGCCGAGCGGCGCAAAGGTCAGTTCATCCGGTACGGCCATCAGGCTGCCCCCGCCGACGCTGCCGAGCCGAAATAGACGTCGCCCGCCGATATCAGCACCCGCTTGCCATCGGCCCTTCGGACGATCAGGCAGCCGGTGTCATCGATGGTGTCGAATGTCCCTTCCACGGTAGTGCCGCCGGCCTGGATCGCGACCGGCTCGCCAAGCCCGGCAGCGCGCTCCAGCCAGCGCCGTCGGATCTCGCCAAAGCCACGGCCGTTGTCCCAGATGCCGCGGAATTCCGCCCAGGCGTCTGAGAATGTGGCAAATAATTCCTCCGCGCCGACATGGACGCCCAGCGTTGCCAGCGAGGTCGCTGGCGTTGGAGTGCCTTCCGGCGCCGCGATGACGTTGGTGCCGATGCCGACCACGACCGCCAGCCGATCGCCTGCCACGATCTCCGCCTCCAGCAGGATGCCGGCGAGCTTCTGCCGCCCCGCCAGGACGTCGTTGGGCCATTTCAGCGAAAACCTCATATGGTCCGATCCCGCCGACCTCAACGACGCTTCCACGCTCACCTTCTGTAGCGCCGCCTCCAGCGCAACCCCGGCGGCAAAACCCAGCGTCGCCGCGACCGCAGGCGACACATCGACCACTTCGAGAATGCTGCTGGCGAGATTGCCACGGGGCGCGATCCAGGGGCGGCGCCGCCGTCCGCGCCCCGCCGTCTGCTCCGATGTCACAAACCACATCGGCCCGCGCTCACCATCGCGCGCCCGCGCCATGGCTTCCGCGTTGGTCGAGCCGATATGATCGAAGGCGGCGAGCCGGTAGCCGGCCGAGCTGGCTCGAGGACCGAGCGAGAATGCCATCTTAGGGCTGATCCGGCTTCGCCAAAGCCGGCTGGGTGTCGATGTTCTTTTTGCGCATGATGTTCTCCGAAAACCGGGATCCACGTTTCGGGATCATGCCCTAAAAGAGCGACTTCGCGGCAGCCGTCGCCACGCTGACCAGCGGCCCCGGATAGACGAAGAAAAAGATGTTAAACAGGCCCGCGACCGCCAGCACCGTGCGCAGTTCGATACGCATCGGATCGAGTCGGACCAGCGGCTCGTCGAAATACATCACCTTGATGACGGTGAGATAGTAAAATGCGCCGACCACGCTGGTGACCACGCCGATAACGGCCAGCGTGAACAATCCGGCCTTGATCGCCGCGACGAATACATAGAATTTCGCGAAGAAACCCGCCAGCGGCGGAATGCCCGCCAGCGAGAACAGCAGCATCGCGAAGACGAATGCCAGCAACGGATTGGTGCGCGACAATCCGGCGAAGTCGCTGATGTTCTCGACGTGCTGGCCGTTGCGCTTCATGGTCAGGATGACAGCGAACGAGCCGAGCGTCATCGACACATAGATCGCGATGTAGACCAGCACCCCCTGCGCGCCCTCTGCCGTGCCCGCAGCCAGTCCAACCAGGGCAAAACCCATATGGCCGATCGAGGAATAGGCCATCAGTCGCTTGATGTTCTTCTGGCCGATGGCGGCGAACGATCCCAGCGCCATCGAGGCGATCGCGACAAACACCACGATCTGTTGCCATTGCGAGAGGATGCCCGGGAATGCGGTGAGCGCCACGCGGGTGAACACCGCAATGGCTGCGACCTTCGGCGCGGAGGCGAAGAATGCAGTGACCGGCGTCGGTGCGCCCTCATAGACGTCGGGCGTCCACATATGGAAGGGCACCACCGAAATCTTGAAGCAAAGTCCCGCGAGCAGGAACACCAGGCCAAACACGATGCCGAGGCTCCCGGTCTTCGCCGCCGCCGCGATGCCCGAGAAACTCACGGTGCCGGTGAAGCCATAGATCAATGAGGCGCCGTACAGCAGCATGCCCGAGGACAGCGCGCCCAGCACGAAGTACTTCAAGCCGGCTTCAGTGGATTTGACATTGTCGCGATTGCTTGCCGCCACCACGTAAAGCGCGAGAGACATCAGCTCAAGCCCGAGATAGAGCATGATCAGATCGCCGGCCGAGATCAGCACCATCATCCCCAGGGTCGAGAGCACCACCAGGATCGAGAATTCGAAGATGCGCCGGGATGGATCGGCCAGATATTCCGCCGAAAGGACGAGCGTCGCCACCGATCCGATCAGCGCCAGGATCTTCAGGAAGCGGGCAAAGTCGTCGACAATGAAGCCGCCGGCAAATGTCGTCAGTTTGCCTGCGGGCAACAGCAGCTCCAGCCCGCCGGTGAGCACCAGAAGACAGATTGCAAGGCCGGTGACGAGGCTCGTCGTCTGCTGGCCCCGATAAGCCCCCAGCATCAACAGCACCATGGCGCCCGCAGCCAGCACGAGTTCCGGCAGCACGGGCAGCAACGGATATCCTGCACTCTCAAAGCTCATGGCGCGTTGTCCCGAAGAGTTGCGCTCACTGCAGCAGCGCGGCTGCCTTCACGGCGGTGACTGCGGTCGTGTAGTTATTGACGAGTTGCTGCACCGACGCCGCCGACATGTCCAGCACCGGCTTCGGATAGATCCCGAACAGGATGGTAAGAGCCACCAGCGGCATCAGCGTCAGGCTCTCGCGCAGGGTAAGATCCTTGATGCTCGCCAGTGACGGCTTCAGCACGCCGAAAATGACCTTGCGATAGAGCCACAGCGCATAGGCCGCCGACAGGATCACGCCGGTCGCGGCGAGGCTGGCGGTCGGAATCGAGATCTTGAAGGTGCCGATCAGCGTCATGAATTCGCCGATAAAGCCGGAGGTGCCGGGCAGACCGATATTGGCCATGGTGAAGACCATGAACACCAGCGCGTAAAGCGGCATGCGGTTGACCAGTCCGCCATAGGCTGCGATCTCGCGGGTATGCATGCGGTCGTAAACGACGCCGACGCAGAGGAACAGCGCGCCCGACACGATGCCGTGCGACACCATCTGGAACACGCCGCCGGCGACGCCCTGGGTGGTGCCGGCGAATATCCCCATGGTGACGAAGCCCATATGCGCCACGGAGGAGTAGGCGATCAGCTTCTTGATGTCTTCCTGCATCAGCGCCACCAGCGAGGTGTAAATGATGGCGATGACCGACAGCGAGAAAATCAGGGGGGCGAAATCATGCGAGGCCGCCGGAAACATCGGCAGCGAGAAACGCAGGAAACCGTAGCCGCCCATCTTTAGGAGGATCGCGGCCAGGATCACCGAGCCTGCGGTCGGCGCCTCGACATGCGCGTCCGGCAGCCAGGTGTGCACCGGCCACATCGGCATCTTGACCGCGAAGGACGCGAAGAATGCCAGCCAGGCCCAGGTCTGCAAGTTGCGGGGCACCGCGGTGTGCATAAGGGTCGGAATGTCGGTGGTACCGGCATTCCAGTACAGCGCCATGATCGCAAGCAGCATCAAGACCGAGCCGAGCAGCGTGTAGAGGAAGAACTTGAAGGAGGCATACACCCGGCGCGGCCCACCCCATACGCCGATGATCAGGAACATCGGGATCAGGCCGCCCTCGAAGAACAGATAGAACAGCAGGAGATCGAGGGCGCAGAAGGTGCCGACCATCAGCGTTTCCAACAGCAGGAACGCGATCATGTATTCGCGCAGGCGTACCGTTACCGATTTCCAGCTCGCCAGAATGCAGATCGGCATCAGTGCAGTGGTCAGGATCACGAACGGCAGCGAGATGCCGTCGACGCCCATGTGATAGGTGATGGTGTTGGCAAGCCACGGCGCTTTCTCGACGAACTGAAAGTCCGGCTGCGTTGGATCGAAACGCCAGACCAGGATCAGCGACACCGCAAAGGTGATCAGCGTAGTCCACAGCGCGATCCAGCGCGAATTGCGTCGGGCTGCTTCGTCGTCGCCGCGGCTGATATAGACGATCAACGCGCCGAACACCGGCAGGAAGGTGACGAGGGAGAGAATCGGCCAGGTTGTCATCACTAGCCTCCCAAGCCGAACATGAACCAGGTGATCAATCCGGCAACCCCGATCAGCATCGCAAACGCGTAGTGATAGAGATAGCCGGTCTGCAGCCGCACGACGTTGCGGGTGACGTCAAGTACCCGGGCCGATACGCCGTCGGGCCCGAAGCCGTCGATGATGTAGCCGTCGCCGACCTTCCACAGGAAACGTCCGAGCCGCTTCGTCGGGCGAACGAAGATCAGGTCATAGAGCTCGTCGAAATACCATTTGTTGAGCAGGAACTGGTAGAGCATCTGGTGCTGGTTGGCGAGTTCCTCGGGAAAGTAGGGCCGGCGGATATAGAAGACGTAAGACACATAGGCACCGATCGCCATCATCACCGTCGGCAGTAACTTTATCCACGCCGGGACGGCTTCCATTTCCTCGATGATATGCGGATGCATCTTCAGCGAGTCGCGGAAAAATTCTTCCACGCCGTGGCCAGCGAACAGTTCCTTGAACGGAAAGCCTGCGAGGATCGATCCGGCCGCAAGAACGCCGATCGGAATCAGCATCCACAGCGGGCTCTCGTGCGCGGCCTCATAGTGCTCGGGGTCGTGAGGTTCGCCGAAGAAGGTCTTGAACATCAGCCGCCAGGAGTAAAACGCGGTCAGTCCGGCCGCGATCACGGTCATCAGGAAGCCATAGAACCCTATCGGATTGTGCGAGGCGTAGGCGGATTCGATGATCGCATCCTTGGAGAAATAGCCTGCGAAGAAGGGAAATCCGGTCAATGCCAGCGTGCCGATCGACATAACGAAAAACGTGAAAGGAATCTTGCGCCATAACCCGCCCATGTTGCGGATGTCCTGCTCGTGATGCATCGCATAGATCACCGAGCCCGACCCCAGGAACAACAGCGCCTTGAAGAAGGCGTGGGTGAACAGATGGAACATGCCGACGGAGTAGGCCCCCGCCCCCATCGCCACGAACATGTAGCCGAGCTGCGAACAGGTCGAATAGGCGACGATGCGCTTGATGTCGTTCTGCACGAGGCCGACGGTCGCGGCGAAGAAGGCGGTGGTGGCGCCGAAGAACATCACCACGGCCTGCGCAGTCGGCGCCAGTTCGAACAACGGCGACAATCGCGCCACCATGAAGACCCCCGCAGTGACCATGGTGGCGGCGTGGATCAAGGCCGAGACCGGCGTCGGACCTTCCATGGCGTCCGGCAACCATGTGTGCAGCAGGAACTGAGCGGATTTACCCATCGCACCCATGAACAGCAGCACGCATGTCAGCGTCAGCGCGTCGGCGTGCCAGCCGAAGAAGTCGATGGTCTTGCCGGTCAGGCCCGGCGCGGCCGCGAAGATGGTCTCCAAGTCGATCGAGCCGATCAGCATGAAGATCGCGAAAATACCGAGCAAAAACCCGAAATCGCCAACCCGGTTGACGATGAAGGCCTTGATCGCGGCTGCGTTCGCCGACGGCTTGTGGTACCAGAATCCGATCAGCAGATAGCTCGCCAGCCCCACGCCCTCCCAGCCGAAAAACATCTGCACCAGATTATCCGCGGTCACCAGCATCAGCATCGCGAAGGTGAACAGCGACAGATAACTGAAGAAACGCGGCCGGTACGGGTCCTCGTCCATGTAGCCGATCGAATAGAGATGCACGAGCGACGATATGGTGTTGACCACCACCAGCATTACGGCCGTGAGCGTATCGATCCGCAGCGACCAGGCGACCTGCAGGTCGCCTGATGTAATCCATGGGAACAGCGCGATCCGCGCGTCGTGGTGCATGAAGCCGACATCGATCAATACGAACCAGGACATCGCCGCCCCGACCAGCAGCAGCCCGGTCGTGATCAGCTCGGCCGCGCGCGAACCCGCCGCCGGCGGCTCGACCGCATGATCGTCGTGACCGTGATCGTCATCCGCATCGGGCTCATGGTGAGAGGCATGGATGACGGCCGCATCCCCGTCGACCGCCACGGCACCATGACCATGCACGTCGCCGTGATGCTCGACGGTATCGCCGCCCGGATTGCGCAAATGCGCGCCGAAAATAGCGATCAACCCGGCGATTACAGCGCCGATCAGCGGCAGAAACACGATTGCCTGGATCATCGGCGCGCTAACCCTTCATCAGATTGACGTCTTCAACCGCAATCGAGCCACGATTGCGGAAGTACACCACCAGCACCGCAAGCCCGATCGCGGTTTCCGCCGCGGCCACCGTGAGCACCAACAGGGCAAATACCTGGCCGACGATGTCGCCGAGGAAGGTCGAGAACGCCACCAGGTTGATATTGACCGCGAGCAGGATCAGCTCGATCGACATCAGGATGACAATAATGTTCTTGCGGTTGAGAAAGATGCCGAGAATCCCTGTTGTAAACAGGATCGCGCCGACCGAGAGATAATGTCCGAGCCCGATCGTCATTGCACCCACTCCGGCGCGTCTGCGTCCTGCAGGCCCTGGCCAGAGGCCACCTTGCGCAGGCTCATCGCAAGTTCGGGCGTCCGCGCGTTCTGCACATTGATGTCCTGCCGCTTGACGTTGGCCTTGTGGCGCAGCGTCAGCACGATGGCGCCGACCATCGCGACCAGGAGCACCATGCCGGCGAGCTGGAAGTAGTGAATGTACCTGGTGTAGAGCACGAGGCCGAGCGCTTCGGTATTGCTGACGTTATTGGGGATCGCCGCGGTGATCGATTTGGCGACGCCGGCATTGACGACCCAGCCGCCACCAACCAGCAACAGTTCGGCGAGGAATATCCCGCCGATCACCAGACCGATCGGCAGATATTCCAGAAAGCCCGAGCGCAGTTCGGTGAAATCCACATCCAGCATCATGATGACGAACAGGAACAGCGTCGCGACTGCGCCGACATATACGAAAATGAGAACCATCCCCAGGAATTCGGCGCCCATCAGCACGAACAGGCCGGATGCGTTGACAAATGCCAGGATCAGAAACAGCACGGAATGCACGGGATTGCGCGACACGATCACCATGACAGCCGAAGCCACACAGATGCCGGCGAACAGATAGAAGAACAGCGCGGGAACGATCATGTCCTGATCTCACCGATACGGCGCGTCGAGTTCGATCGATTTCGCAAGCTCCCGCTCCCAGCGGTCGCCATTGGCGAGGAGTTTCTCCTTGTCATAATAGAGTTCCTCGCGCGTCTCGGTGGCGAATTCGAAATTCGGTCCCTCGACGATGGCATCGACCGGACAGGCCTCCTGGCACAGGCCGCAATAGATGCATTTCACCATGTCGATGTCGTAGCGGACGGTGCGGCGGGTACCATCATTGCGGCGCGGCCCGGCCTCGATGGTGATCGCCTGCGCCGGGCAGATCGCCTCGCACAGTTTGCAGGCGATGCAGCGTTCCTCGCCGTTGGGATATCGGCGCAAGGCATGCTCGCCGCGGAAGCGCGGCGAGATCTGGCCCTTCTCGAACGGATAATTCAGCGTCGGTTTCGGCTTGAAGAAATAACGCATGGCAAGAAAGAACGCCGACACGAATTCGGACAAGAGCAGCGAGCGGGCCGTGGCATTGACATTGATACTCATGGCGACCTCATGTCGGCGCGATCCCGGCGAAATGCAGCACGCCGGCGACGATGACCACCATCGCCAGCGACAATGGCAGGAAAACCTTCCAGCCGAGCCGCATCAACTGGTCGTAGCGGTAGCGCGGCACGATCGCCTTCGCCATCGCAAACAGGAAGAACATGAAAAAAACCTTGAGCGTGAACCAGATCACCCCGGGCACCCAGGTGAACGGCGGTACCGCGATCGGCGGCAGCCAGCCGCCCAGGAACAGGATCGTGGCCATCGCGCACATCGTGGTGATCGCCACGTATTCGCCGAGCATGAACAGCAGATACGGCGTCGAGCCGTATTCGACCATGAAACCCGCAACCAGCTCGGATTCGGCTTCCACCAGATCGAACGGCGGACGGTTGGTTTCCGCCAGCGCCGAGACATAGAACACCACGAACATCGGAAGCAGCGGCAGCCAGTACCAGTTCAGGAACGTCAGCCGGGGCAACCCGATCAGGCTTCCGAGGCCATGTGTATTCTGCGCCTCCACCACGGCGGAGAGATTGAGCGATCCTGCGCAAAGCAAGACGGTAATGATGACAAAGCCGATCGAGACCTCGTAACTCACCATCTGCGCCGCCGAGCGGAGCGCTGCAAGGAACGGATATTTCGAGTTCGACGACCACCCGGCCATGATGCTGCCGTAGACCGACAGCGACGAGATCGCGAAGATATAGAGCACGCCGACATTGATGTCGGAAATAACCCAGCCCAGATCCATCGGGATCACAGCCCAGGCCGCGAGCGCCAGCACGCAACTCACCAGCGGGGCCAGCAGGAACACGCCCTTGTTGGCGCCGGAGGGAATGATCGGCTCCTTCAGCACGAACTTCAAGAGGTCGGCAAAGGACTGGAACAGGCCCCACGGGCCGACCACGTTGGGCCCGCGCCGGATTTGCACAGCCGCCCAAATCTTGCGGTCGGCCAGCAGGATGTAGGCGATCGCAATCAACAGCACGACGAGCAAGAGCACGCTCTGTGCGACCATGACGATCAGCGGCCAAAGGTAGCCGGTCCAGAATGCGCTTGCGAAGAATTCAGCCATCAGGTCACGCTCACTCCGCTGCCGTCAGCATTTGGCCGGAGGCCAGGCGGGAACATTCCGCCATTACCACAGACGCCCGCGCGATCGGGTTGGTCAGGTAGAAATCCTCGACCGAAGTCTTGAACGGCACTTTCTCGACGTTGCCGCCTTTGCCTGCGAGCCTCCTGACATCATCGGCGTTGCCGGTTTCGATCCGGTCGAGACGCATGAGGTGCGGCACGGTCCTGAACAGCGCCTGCCGCAGTGCCGGAAGCGAATCGTAAGGCAGCTTCTTGCCCAGAACGTCCGACAGTGCACGGATGATCGCCCAGTCCTCACGCGCCTCCCCCGGCGGGAAGGCCGCGCGATTGGCCATCTGCACCCGGCCTTCGGTGTTAACGTAGATGCCAGATTTCTCTGTATAGGCCGCACCCGGCAGGATGACGTCGGCGCGATGCGCGCCGCGGTCGCCGTGGGTGCCGATATAAACCACGAACGTGCCGTCCGGCACCTTGATTTCATCGGCGCCGAGCAAGAATAGCACGTCAAGGGTGCCGAACGCCGTCATCTGCGCCGTGCTCAGGCCGCCCGCGTCGCCCGCAAATCCGATATCCAGCGCGCCGACCCGCGAGGCGGTATCGTGCAGAACAGCGAAACCGTTCCAATCCGGCTTGACCGCGCCGAAATCCATCGCAAGCTTTGCCGCCAGCGCAACAACGGCGGCGCCGTCATGTCGTGCCGTCGCGCCGGCTCCGATCAGCACGATTGGATTCTTCGCCCCCTTCAGCACCTCCGCAAAGGAATGTTTGCCGGCGGCGAGTTCGCTGAGCGAATCGGTGCCCGCGCCAAGATAGTCGTAAGGGTAGGTGAGATCGGCCCTAGCGCCGATCAGACCAATTTTGAGTTGGCCGCCGCGCCAGCGCTTGCGAATGCGCGCGTTGAGAACGGCTGCCTCCCGGCGCGGGTTCGAGCCCACGATCAAGAGCGCGTCGGCCTGCTCGATGCCGGCGATGGTCGGATTGAAAATGTAGGAGGCGCGGCCGGCTTTGGCGTCGAAGGCATCGCCGCCCTGGACCGCGAGGTTGACGGAGCCGTACTTCCCCAGCAGCTCCTTCAGCGCGAACATCTCCTCCACCGCGGCGAGATCGCCCGCGATGGCGCCGATCCGCTTGCCATCGCTGCGGGCTATTTTCGCCGCAATCGCATCGAACGCCTCGAACCATGACGCCGGGTAGAGCTGGCCGTTTTCCCTGATGTAGGGACGATCGAGCCGCTGCGTGCGCAGGCCATCGACGACGTGGCGGGTCTTGTCGGAAATCCACTCCTCGTTCACCGCCTCGTTGACGCGCGGCAGAATCCGCATCACCTCGCGGCCGCGGGTATCGACCCGGATCGCCGAGCCGATGCCGTCCATCACGTCGATCGACTGCGTCTTGCCGAGCTCCCAGGGCCGCGCTGCGAAAGCGTAGGGTTTTGAGGTCAGCGCACCAACCGGGCAGATATCGACGAGATTGCCCTGCAGTTCCGAGCTCAGGGCCGACTCCAGATAGGTGGTGATCTCCATGTCCTCGCCGCGGCCGGTCGCGCCGAGCTCGGGCACACCGCAGACTTCGGCAGCGAAGCGGACGCAGCGCGTGCACTGGATGCAGCGGTTCATCGAGGTCTTGACCAGCGCGCCCAGATACTTGTCCTCGACCGCGCGCTTGTTTTCGGCGAAGCGGCTAGAGTCGACGCCATAGCCCATCGCTTGATCCTGCAGGTCGCACTCGCCACCCTGATCGCAGATCGGGCAGTCCAGGGGATGGTTGATCAGCAGGAATTCCATCACGCCTTCCCGCGCTTTCCTTACCATCGGCGAGCGGGTCGAGATTTCCGGCGGCTCCCCCTTGGGACCGGGACGGCAATCGCGCACGCCCCAGGCGCAGCTTGCGACCGGCTTCGGGCCGCCCTTGATCTCCACCAGGCACATCCGGCAATTGCCGGCGATCGATAGCCGCTGGTGGTAGCAGAAGCGCGGAATTTCAGCGCCTGCAGCCTCGCACGCCTGCAGCAGCGTGAATTCCGGGGAGACATCGATCTCTTTGCCATCGATGATGAGTTTGGTCATAGCTTGTCTCAAGTCTTTCCCAGCTTGCAGTCGGGTGGTGTGACGCTGGTGCTCTTCATGGACGCCTTCACCCATTTCTGGGTGTCGGTGCTGTAGGTTGCCCGCGACATCATCACTCCGCCGCGACCATATGCGCCGGATCGAGAATACCGACATCGTCGACATCGGCTTTACGCGAATACTCGTCGATGCGCTCCTCGATCTCGTGACGGAAATGCGCGATCAGGCCCTGGATCGGCCACGCCGCGGCATCGCCGAGCGCGCAGATGGTGTGACCCTCGACCTGTTTTGTGACTTCCAGCAGCATGTCGATCTCGCGCTTGTGGGCGCGGCCCTCCGCCATCCGGGTCAGCACCCGCCACATCCACCCGGTTCCTTCGCGGCACGGCGTGCACTGGCCGCAACTCTCGTGCTTGTAGAAATAGGAAATCCGCGCGATCGCCCGGATCAGGTCGGTCGATTTGTCCATCACGATAACCGCGGCGGTGCCGAGGCCGGAGCGCAGTTTTCCCAGGCTGTCGAAATCCATGGGGCAATCGATGATCTGTTCCGCCGGCACCATCCGCACCGACGAACCGCCGGGGATCACCGCCTTGAGATTATCCCAGCCGCCGCGGATGCCGCCGCAATGGCGCTCGATCAACTCGCGGAATGGGATTCCCATGGCCTCTTCGACGTTGCAGGGGCGGTCGACATGGCCGGAGATGCAGAACAGCTTGGTGCCGACATTGTTGGGCCGGCCGATGGAGGCGAACCACGCCGCGCCGCGGCGCAGAATGTCCGGCGCGACCGCGATTGATTCGACGTTGTTGACCGTCGTCGGGCAGCCGTAGAGACCAACATTGGCGGGAAACGGCGGCTTCAGCCGCGGCTGGCCCTTCTTGCCTTCGAGACTTTCCAAAAGTGCGGTCTCTTCGCCGCAGATATAGGCGCCCGCGCCATGGGTCACGTAAAGGTCGAACGGAAAGCCGTTGACATTGTCCTTGCCGATCAGCCTGGCTTCATAGGCCTGATCGACCGCTGCCTGCAGATGCTCGCGCTCGCGGATGAATTCGCCGCGCACGTAGATATAGCAGGCGTGCGCGCCCATCGCGAAGCTTGCGAGCAGGCAGCCCTCGACCAAAAGATGCGGATCGTGCCGCATGATCTCGCGGTCCTTGCAGGTGCCGGGCTCGGACTCGTCGGCATTGACCACCAGATAGCTCGGCCGGCCGTCGGTCGATTCCTTGGGCATGAACGACCATTTCAGACCGGTCGGAAAACCCGCGCCGCCACGCCCGCGCAGACCCGAGGCTTTCATCTCGGCGATGATCCAGTCGCGGCCCTTGTCGATGATGGCCTTGGTGCCGTCCCAGGCGCCGCGGCGGCGCGCGGCTTCGAGACCCCAGTCCTGGCGGCCGTAGAGATTGCGGAAAATGCGGTCCTTGTCGTCGAGCATGAAGTGAAGCTTCCCTCGGTGTCAGCGATTGGACTGCATGTAGGCAAGCCCGGCGGCGCAAGCGCCGAAAGTCAGGGCCCACAGCAGGCTTGAATCAAGCGACGCACTCAGCCCGTAGCGTTGCAGCAGGAAAATGAATGCACTGGCCGCCAAGGCGTGCAGAGCGATATAGCGCCAGTTCTTCATGGTCCCGACACTCCCCTGCCCGGCCGCTTGCAATCTGCGGGCCCGCATCATGTGAATTCTTTCAACGTGGTCGGTCCACCTACCGGAGCCGAGAATTGACGGCCATTCTGTGGTCCTGGTTTCGGAGCATTGCCGGAGGCAAAGCCGTCCAGCACCTTGCCGAAGCTTTCCTTGGTCAGATCCTCATAGGTATCCTTCCAGATCAGCACCATCGGCGCGTTCACGCAGGCGCCAAGGCATTCGACTTCTTCCCAGCTGAAATTGCCGTCCTTGGATAGATGAAAGGGTTCGTGGTGGATCCGGCTTTGGCACACCTTGATGATATCGTCGGCGCCGCGCAGCCGGCACGGCGTGGTGCCGCAGACCTGAATGTGGGCCTTTTTGCCCACCGGCTGCAACTGAAACATCGTGTAGAAGGTCGCGATTTCCAGCATGCGGATGTAGGGCATGCCAAGCAAATCGGCGACGGCACGGATTGCCGCTTCCGAGACCCAGCCTTCATGTTCTTCCTGGACGCGCCACAGGATCGCGATCGCCGCCGACGCCTGGCGACCGGGCGGATATTTCGCGATCTGCGCTTTCGCCCAAGCGAGAGTTTCCGGCGCGAACGTGAAGCTCGCGGGCTGCTGTTCCTTCGGTGCGAGGCGGCGGACGGACATGTCGTTCAGTCTCTCATTGCATGCGGCGCGCGGCAGGCGGTCCGGTCAAACTGGATGGGTGGTAGCGAGATCACCGATCGACCTCGCCGAACACGATATCGAGCGAGCCGAGAATCGCCGAAATGTCAGCCAGCAAATGGCCTTTGCAGATGAAATCCATCGCCTGCAGATGCGCAAAGCCGGGGGCGCGGATCTTGCATTTGTAGGGCTTGTTGGTGCCGTCGGCGATCAGATAGACGCCGAACTCGCCCTTCGGCGCCTCGACCGCGGCGTAGACTTCGCCGGGCGGCACGTGGAAGCCCTCGGTGTAAAGCTTGAAGTGATGGATCAGCGCCTCCATCGAGCGCTTCATCTCGCCCCGGCGCGGCGGGAATATCTTGTTGTCCTCGACGGCGACGGGTCCCTGCCCGTCGGCGGAACGCAGCTTCGCGATGCACTGCTTCATGATGCGCGCGGACTGGCGCATTTCTTCCATCCGGATCAGGTATCGGTCGTAGCAATCGCCGTTCTTGCCGATCGGAATGTCGAAATCCATCTCGGCGTAGCATTCGTAAGGTTGCGCCTTGCGCAGATCCCATGCCGCGCCCGATCCGCGCACCATCACGCCGGAAAAACCCCATTCCCAGGCCTGCTTGAGCGTGACCACGCCGATGTCGACGTTGCGCTGCTTGAAGATGCGGTTGCCGGTGAGCAGCCGGTCGAGATCGGCGACCACGCCCAGGAACGGGTCGCACCAGGCCTCGATGTCGTCGATCAGTTTTGGCGGCAGGTCCTGGTGCACGCCGCCGATCCTGAAATAGGCCGCATGCATCCGCGAGCCGGACGCGCGCTCGTAGAACACCATCAGCTTTTCGCGCTCTTCAAAACCCCACAGCGGCGGGGTCAGCGCGCCGACGTCCATCGCCTGCGTGGTGACGTTGAGAAGATGCGACAGGATGCGGCCGATCTCGCAGTACAAGACCCGGATCACTTGCCCACGGCGCGGCACCGCGATGCCGAGCAGCTTTTCCGCCGCCAGGCAGAATGCGTGCTCCTGGTTCATCGGCGCGACATAGTCGAGCCGGTCGAAATACGGGATCGCCTGCAGATAGGTCTTGTGCTCGATTAGCTTTTCGGTGCCGCGATGAAGCAAGCCGATATGGGGATCGACCCGCGCGACCACTTCGCCGTCGAGCTCCAGCACCAGTCGCAGCACACCGTGTGCGGCCGGATGCTGCGGGCCGAAATTGATGGTGAAGTTGCGCAGCGCTGCTTCAGCCATGATGCTGGTCCTGCAAGACGGCGAATAGCGAATGGCGAATAGCGAATAGCGCGTAGCGAATAGCGAATGGCGTCATTTCACGGCCTTGTCCGGCACTGACCGTATCAAAGCACGAATCATTTTGCCCAAGCTCTCGCATGGCGCAGGAATTGGTTGCAAATCCAGCACCGGCAGGATGCCGACGCGCTCCGCCAAAAGCAGACGCGTTTCCAGTTCCTTCAAAGAGCCCCGCGATCTTCGTAGGTGCAGCACGAAGTTGCCGGTATTTTCGCGCCCGTGACCTTCCGCGATATTGGCTCGGACCGACCCCACGGCGCGCCGGATTTGCGATGTCAATCCGAACAGTTCGTCGCGGGGAAATTGGCGCGTCAATCGATAGCAGGACTCCGCCAAGGTCATGGCATCCTGCCATACCCTCAGGTCCCGATATGAATTGGTCGATTGATCGGTCAGCAACCATCCCTATTCGCCACTCGCCATTCGCCACTCACTACTCGCCGCTTCTCTTCTCGTCCCCGGGCAGCACCGGATAGTCCGCGCCTTCCCACGGCGAGAGGAAATCGAAGTTGCGGAATTCCTGGTTGAGACGGACGGGTTCGTAGAGCACCCTCTTCTCCTGATCGTCGTAGCGCACCTCAACGAAGCCGGTAAGCGGGAAATCCTTGCGCAGCGGGTGGCCCTCAAAGCCGTAGTCGGTCAACAGCCGCCGCATGTCCGGATGACCGATGAAGATCACTCCATAAAGATCGTAAGTCTCGCGCTCGAACCAGTCGGCCCCTGGGAACAGCTCGATGATCGACGGCACCTGGGTGGTCTCATCGGCTTCCGCGCGCAGGCGGATGCGGGCGTTCAGCGTCGGCGACAGCAAGTGATAGACCACGTCGAAGCGCTTCTCGCGCTTGGGATAATCCACCGCCGTCACATCGATGATGCTGACGAAGCGGCAACCGGGATCGTCGCGCAGGAAACGCACGACGTCGACGATCTTGTCGACCTGCACCGTCACCGTGAGCTGGTTGAACGCGACCCCATGTTCGATCGCAGCGCCGGGCAGCGCACTAACGATCGTCTGCCCCAGGGCGTCGAGCCTGCCGTCGTCCATTTCGAAAAACCTTAGCGTTCGATGGTTCCGGTGCGCCGGATCTTCTTCTGCAGCAGCATCACGCCGTAAAGCAGCGCTTCCGCGGTCGGCGGGCAGCCGGGCACGTAGATATCAATGGGCACGATGCGGTCGCAGCCGCGCACCACCGAATACGAATAATGATAGTATCCGCCGCCATTGGCGCACGACCCCATCGAGATCACGTAGCGCGGCTCCGGCATCTGGTCGTAGACCTTGCGCAGCGCCGGCGCCATCTTGTTGGTCAGCGTACCCGCAACAATCATCACGTCGGACTGCCGCGGGGAAGCCCGCGGCGCGAAACCAAAGCGCTCGGCGTCATAACGCGGCATCGACATCTGCATCATCTCGACCGCACAGCATGCCAGGCCGAATGTCATCCACATCAATGATCCGGTACGCGCCCAGGTGATCAGGTCGTCGGTGGCGGTGACGAAGAAGCCCTTGTCGGACAGTTCGTGATTGACCTCGCGGAAGAAAGGGTCATTGGCGCCGACCGGCCTGCTGGTGGAGGGATCGAGAATCCCGGTCGCAGCCGGCGCGACCGCTGGAGCAGATCCTGGCTTTGCGGCAGCGGGGCTCAGTCCCATTCGAGCGCGCCTTTCTTCCATTCGTAGGCGAAGCCGACGGTGAGCACCGCGAGGAAAACCACCATCGACCAGAAACCGGTTGCACCGAGCTTGCCGAACGCCACCGCCCACGGAAACAGGAATGCCACTTCAAGATCGAAGATAATAAACAGGATGGCCACCAGGTAGAACCGGACGTCGAATTTCATGCGGGCGTCGTCAAAAGCGTTGAATCCGCATTCATATGCGGAGAGCTTTTCCGGATCGGGCTGCTGGAAGGCGACGAGGAAAGGAGCGATCAAGAGCGCCAGACCGATCACGCCGGCGACCCCGACAAACACCACAAGTGGAAGATAACTCTGCAGGATGCCGGTCATCGGCGGGGCCTTTTTCCTGCGGCATCTCGCATCCGCAGATTCGTTAATTGGAATGGTTCCGAAAGGCTTTAGCGCAGCGCAACAAGTGGCGCAAGACAAGCTATTTTGACGTTTCCGGTCGGCGCTGCGCGCGGCGGGAAACTCGGGAAGACCAAGGGTGCGCGGAGACACCGGCGTCAACACTCCCGCTGGTCCGGGCACCGTACGCCTTCCGGTGTCGCCAGCCTCGCCACCGAAAAACTCCCCTGCCCTGGATTGAAAGCCCCTTAGCCCGGGGGACCGACGACGCCGCGACCGGCGGGGTCGCGAACCCGGCACCGCCCGTGCGATGAGCCGTCAGCCGCCCGCCCGACGAAACCATTTTGAGGAACCCGCGAAACCACGCTGAAACAAATCGGGGGTAAGTCTCCTGCCAACAGGCGGCGCCAAAGGCGCCAGGAGGCTCAGATGAACCACTCCCTTCACTCGGCGGACCGTTCTACCCACCTGAAAATCGTGGTTGTCGCGCTCGTCGCCGGTATTGCGGTGGCTGGTTTCGGTATTGCCGCCCGGACCAGCTCGGACTACGCCCAGACCGCCCACGTCGTTAAGGCCGGCAAGCCGCTGACGGTAACCAGCTCGGATGCATTGGTCGTCCGCTAGGGCAAATCCCCGTATTTTGAGGATACGGCCGCCTCCGGGCGGCCTTATTGCTTTCTGGCGGCCTGGAACAACGGCGCCGAACCTTTCCCTACCCTTACGCGCAGCAGCATCGGCAAACCTTCTCATCCGTCTTGCGCCGCGCGCCGGATTTTCTCGCAAGCAAGGCCCACCGTATAGACTTGAACACCTTCGACCGAGCAATGGTCAGGCTTCAGTTCAAGCAGCCCGTTTGAGGTTCTGGCGTTGAGCACGTGGGAGGTCCGCACCACGATGCATGGGTATTCCGCGGCCAGCTGCGCATAGCTATAGGGGCGAAAATTCTTGAGCAGCAGATTGCGATAAAAGTTGTGGTCCAGCAGCGGCACGTTGAACGCACGCGCATAGGCTTCGGAGAAGCGATCCTCCATTTGCGGGGTGCCCAAGGTCATGTCGGCGCCGTGGTTCAGTTCGTTCTCCGGTGCCTGTACGAACATGCCGGACACGTTGGCGCAGGAAGGACCGGCCTTCATGACCGCCTTCGAGAGCTTTGCGCCGGTATTGTTAAGGGCGATCCATTTGAGGGCTTCGCTCCTGATCTCCAGCAGCGAGGTGAAGATCAGGACGGCGCAGACCAACGCCAATGAACCGACCAGCGCCCGCGGCGATAGTCGCGGGCACAGCCGTCTCGTCTCGATCACGGTCAGAACGAGAACGCCGCCGGTCAGCACCCAGGAAGCAATCATGTAATGCAGGTTAAAATGCTTCGATGTTGCCACCAGTTGCGCAGCAAACGCGAGGAAGGCTGCAACGAGCGTCAGGCTGATCGGATCGAGATAGCGGCGGCTGGTCAGCATTTGCGCCACTGCAACGATGGCTCCGGCCGTGAACACCGCAGAGATAATCGGTGCTGCCGTGATTATTGCAGCCATGTTCGGCCAGAATACGTTGAAGTCGATGAAGCCTGCTTCGCCTTCGCCGTAGATGCCCTTGTGGGTCGCCAGGCTCACCAGCCAGTGAAAACCACCCGTAAACACCAGCGGATTCAAAACGCGGTTAATGATAAAGAATGCAAACGGGCCTACCAGGGCTGCCGTAGCAAACGCCCACCGATTTCCGAGCAAACTCAGCCCCATCACAGCCAGGGGCGCGTGCAAATATTTGGATGACAGGCCGAGTGCGAATATGAGCCCCTGCATCGCACCGAGACCAATCGTCGGTGGGTTCTTGTCGAGCGCAGCCTTGAGCACGAGCGCCATTCCAAGAATGGCGCAGGAAACCATCAGGCTTTCCGGAACCAGCATTATCTCGAAGTGCAGCACTTCGGAACTGACAAAGGGCGCGACTTGAAACAGCATCGCCGCAAGCCAGCTCCGTGTCGCGGCCCGGACGATGACGCCTGAGACCAGTAATACACCGGACAAGATCACTGCTTCGGCCGCGCGCGCGGCATAGATGATCGCGTCGTAGTTCTTCAGCCCGAATTCGATCACGTCCGAACGGCCGGCGAGAAACGTCCACAACCTGATGATGATCCCGATCAAGAGGATTGTCGTCGTGCCGGGATGATCGTTCTTCATCATTGGATAGCCCGCCGCCCAGGCGAGACCATTCATTGCATAAGCGGATTCGGGATCCACCTGCCGCCCCCAAGGCGCCGAATTGGCTGAATAGAGCAGAGCCACGATCAAATAGAGGAGCGGAAGCACCGCAACCGCGTATCTGGCCCACATGTCTTTGGCGGGCTCGTCTGGAAAATACGTCATGCCCGTCCCCCCAGCCTCACGATCTCAGTCCGGCGGCTTGCAGACGGACCGGATGCGCGGGCCCTCGAACGCGGAACCGAAATAGTGACGGGAGTTGAATTTTTGAAAATCCGGAGTCGAATCTGTCGCGGCGAAGGGGGTTTAAGTGCTTGAAATGATGGCGCGAGAGACGGGACTCGAACCCGCGGCCTCCGCCGTGACAGGGCGGCGCTCTAACCAACTGAGCTACTCCCGCGGATGCGTAATCTGAAACTGATCCGCGCAGTCACGAGGGATTAAAGGCGCGCCCCGTTTTAGTCAAGGTTGTCGCGAATCCTCCCGCCAGTTGGGCATTTTCGGGATGTCGATGCAAATAATAGGCTGTTTATGGGCAAAACAGCGTAGTCAGGCGCCCCCCGAATCGCTTAATGCCTGATACGTCTTAAGTTCCTAAGCCATCAACAACGAGGAGGGCCAAATATGGCGAAGAAGACAACGACCCCGACCACCGTCACGCTCAAACATCTCGCAGCGGCAATCGCCGATGAGCAAGAGTTGTCCAAGAAACAGGCTGAGTCCATCCTGAACGACATGGTCAGCCGGATCACCAAGCATCTGAAGAAGGGCGAGCGCATCCGCATCGTCGGTCTCGGCATCTTGCAGGTGCGCAAGCGCGCCGCCCGCATGGGCCGCAACCCCGCCACCGGCGAGGCGATCCACATCAAGGCCAGCAAGAAGGTTGCCTTCCGCGCAGCCAAGGAGCTCAAGGAAGCCGTCTGATAAGACGCCTTCTCCAAGGCTTGACTTAGCGTCATTCCGCGCGGCGTACGCGGCCCCCGGGATGACGCTTCCTCCGTCGCTCAAGTTTTCGGCGTTAGCGCGGTTTTGACTGTGTCCATCAGGTTCACCCACAAAGTGACCGAGCGGTTTCTGCGCTATGTGGTGATCGACACCCAGTCGGACCCGGCGTCAGAGACCTGCCCCTCCACTGAGAAGCAAAAAGACCTGGGCCGCCTGCTCGCGGCCGAGCTGCAGACAATGGGAATCCGCGACGCCCATCTCGATGAATACGGCTACGTCTACGCGACCATCCCGGCGAATACGGACAAAAAGGTTCCCGTCATTTGCTTCTGTTCGCATATGGATACCTCGCCCGACTGTACCGGCAAGGGCGTCAAGCCACAGATCGTACGGAGTTATCGCGGCGGCGACATCGTGCTGCCGGGCGACCCCACCCAAATCATCCGTGCCGCGGATCATCCCGCATTGCTGGATCAGATCGGCCACGACATCGTCACGTCAGACGGCACCACGCTGTTAGGGGCCGATAACAAGGCCGGTCTCGCCGAAATCATGGATGCCGTGCATTTCCTGCTGCAAAATCCGCAGATCAAGCACGGCGCCATCAAGATCCTGTTCACGCCCGACGAAGAAATCGGCCGCGGCGTCGACAAGGTCGACCTGAAAAAGCTCGGCGCCGATTTCGCCTACACCATCGACGGCGAAACCGCGGGGAATATCGAGGACGAGACCTTCTCCGCCGACGCCGCCACCCTCACCATCGAGGGCGTCAGCACCCATCCGGGTTTCGCCAAGGGCAAGATGGAGCATGCGATCAAGATCGCCGCCGCGATCGTCGAACGCCTGCCAAAACAGACCTGCTCGCCCGAAACCACCGAGGGCAAGGAAGGATTCCTGCATCCGATCGGCATCTCGGGCGCGCTGGAGAAAGCCACCCTCAGTTTCATCGTGCGCGATTTCACCGATGCGGGCTTGAAGGAGAAGGAAGCCCTGCTGGAAGCCATCGTCAAGGAAGTGATGAAGGGTTTCCCGCGCTCAACCTACCGGCTGGCGATCAAACAGCAGTACCGCAACATGAAGCGGGTGATAGACCGTCATCCCCAAGTCGTCGACAACGCGATGGAGGCGATCCGCCGCGCGGGACTGAAGCCGGTGAAGGCGAGCGTTCGCGGCGGCACCGACGGTTCGCGGCTATCGTTCATGGGGCTGCCCTGCCCCAATATTTTCGCGGGCGAGCACGCGTTCCATTCGCGGCTGGAATGGGTAAGCGTGCAGGACATGGCAAAGGCCGTGCAGACCATCGTCCATCTCGCCATGATCTGGGAAGAGCGGGCCTAGGTTTACGAGGCCCGCGCCGTCACGATCCAGAGCGATGCCGGCAGTGGCACTGCCTGTCCTTTGGCAAAAGGTGTGAGCGCTTGGCGGATCGAATTTGCGGCCGCGGCGCGCAAGTCAGGCAATTGCCCCTCAAGCGCGCGGCTTGCCGGTCCGATTTCGAGCGCGGTTTCGACCGCGGCATCAAGACCGCGCCCTGTTGCGACATCGAGCGACAGATCGCACCGCTCCATTTCCATCCCTGAAAATCCGGCCTCGCTTAATATGCGCTGCACCCGATGTTCGGAAGCAAACGAGAACGGACCGGGGTCTTCCGGTCCAAGCTGCGGTAGTTTTGGGACGTGTTGGTAGGCTGCCTGAAGCGGCAGCATCAGCCAGGGGTTATCGCGTGGCTCGCGCCAGCAAACGAATGTCAGCCTTCCCGACGGACGCAGCGCCCGGCGCAGATTGGCAAAGGAAACAGCCGGCTCGGCGAAAAACATCACGCCGAACCGCGAGACCATGAGATCGAAGCTTGCCGAAACGAACGGGTACACCGTTGCGTCCGCAAGCACGAAGTCGACCGGCATCCCCGCTGGCGCGATTTGCCGCGCCCGAGCCAGCATCGGTGCCGAAACGTCGATGCCGTAGACATGTCCGGTCGAGCCGACTTTTCGCGCGAACGCAATGGTGGTGGCCCCGCAGCCGCACCCCACATCGACAATCCGCTCGCCGGCCCTGGGCTTGGCGCGATCGATCAAAATATCGGAGACAGGCGCGAGCAAAGTGTCCTGCACCTGCTGGCGTTCGGTCCAGTGCTGGCCACCCGGCCCGTTCCAGTACGCAATCTGGTCCGCATTTAGGCCGTGGCCTGCCGGAATATCCATCGCGCTAATTCGTCGTGTCGGGTTTGGCGCGTTTCGAAGGAGCAGCCTTCGCAGCGGCCTTGGGCGGGGTCTCGCTGCGCACGTTGCCCCATGGATCGATGGGAGGCTTCTCGGGAATGTTACCGAGCGATCGCTTGTAGGCCCTTTCCGCTTCCCGTTCGGCCTCGATCTCTTGCGGCGTCTTTTCCTTGTCAACATCGCCGTACTTGGGGACAGATTTGCTTTGGGCGTAAGCAGGCCCGGCCACTAACGCGATAACGGCGGCGGCGGCGAAAACTCTCATGCGCATACCCTCGGGATGACTGGTAGGCGGTGACGGATTCGAACCGCCGACCCTCTCGGTGTAAACGATACGGGAAAAAGCCCGGGCGAGCAATTTCAACGCATTGCGTGTCATCCCGTTGCACCCTGTTCTATCTTGGTTCGGTGTTTTCATGGGCGTTTCACGGGCGGTGTTTGCTCTGTTCGACACGACCGAATTTCGGCATCGCTGCGAACACCCGGTCAAA
>Ga0307312_10000228_pt1 | contig 24179 bp, 17 predicted proteins | sample ER_DNA_202_FD_194489 | JGI IMG/M metagenome (GOLD analysis project Ga0307312, IMG submission 194489) | Bulk soil microbial communities from the East River watershed near Crested Butte, Colorado, United States - ER_DNA_202 | ecosystem: Environmental > Terrestrial > Soil > Floodplain | place... | reverse complement strand
TTTTTTGAAGGCGACCGGATCGACGCCATGCGCGAAATGATTCTTGCCAGCAGCAAGAAAGATCGGGCCCGAGCGCTGGCCAAACTGCTTCCCTATCAGCGCGAAGATTTCATCGGCATCTTTACGGCCTTAAAAGGCTTGCCTGCAACGATCCGCTTTCTCGATCCACCGCTTCACGAATTCCTGCCAAACGATCACGCCCAACAAAACGAACTCGCGAACACACTCGGCGTGCAGGTAGAGCACATTTCCCGTCGGGTCCACGAATTGCACGAATTTAACCCGATGCTCGGCCATCGCGGTTGTCGCCTCGGCATCGTTTATCCCGAAATTTCCGAAATGCAGGCACGCGCAATTTTTGAAGCCGCCGCAGAGGTACAACGCAAAGGCGTCAAGGTTCGCCCGGAGATCATGATTCCGCTGGTGGGATTTCCGCGCGAGCTAAAGCTTCAGATCGACATCGTCCGCCGAGTCGCCGGCGCAATTGCTCAGGAGCGAAAGACCAAATTCAACTATCTGGTCGGGACGATGATTGAAATTCCGCGCGCCGCGCTCGTGGCCGACGAGATCGCGCGCGACGCAGAGTTTTTCAGCTTCGGCACAAATGATCTTACGCAGACAACGCTTGGCATGAGCCGCGACGATTCCGGCAGTTTCCTCCCCACCTATGCTGAACTCGATATTATCGATGCAAATCCGTTCGCATCGATCGATCAGAAGGGCGTCGGACGCTTGATGGAAATTACGCGCGACTTGGGACGCAAGACCCGACCGGACATCAAACTGGGAATTTGCGGCGAGCATGGCGGTGATCCATCAAGCGTCAAATTCTGTCACCGGCTCGGCTTAAATTATGTGAGTTGCAGCCCGTTCCGAATTCCTATTGCGCGATTGGCGGCGGCCCAAGCAGCGCTTGGAGGTTAGAGGCGTGGTCAGGTTTGCCGATATCGAAGCGGCACGCGAACGAACCGCTGGCCCGGTCTACTACTCCCCCTGCCAGCATTCCATCTCGCTCAGCGAGATTACTGGCATGAAGATTTTCTGCAAACTCGACAATTTACAGCGCACCGGAAGCTTCAAGGAACGCGGCGCGCGTAATGCCCTCTCGCAACTCCCGCCCGACCAGCAGAAGCGCGGTGTGATCGCCGCATCCGCGGGCAATCACGCTCAGGCGCTTGCTTATCAGGGGAAATTGCTTGGCATTCCCGCGACGGTGGTCATGCCGAAATTTGCGCCGCTGGTTAAAGTAAATAATTGCCAGAAACTTGGTGCTACCGTCGTTCTTCACGGAAAAGATTTCGGAGAAGCCAAAGCGCACGCGCACGAGATCGCGAAAGAAAAAGAGCTCGCTTACATCGACGGCTACGATGATCCGGCGATCATTGCCGGCCAAGGGACGATGGGACTCGAAATCGTCGAGCAAGTTCCCGATCTTGACGCGATGATTGTTCCAGTAGGCGGCGCCGGTTTGCTCGCCGGCGTTTCTTTGGCCGTCAAAACCTTGCGACCGAATGCGAAAATTGTCGCTGTCGAAGCAGAAAACGTCGCAAGTTTTTCTGCGGCGCTGGAGGCGGGCAAGCCGGTAAAAATTGCGCTGCATCCCACGCTGGCTGATGGGCTCGCTATTCCTCAAGTTGGATCAAATGCATTTGAGATCGCACGTCCGCTTATCGATCAAACGGTTACCGTTACGGAAGAACAGATCGCCGTAGCGATTTTGCGTTTGATCGAGCTGGAGAAGAGCGTCGTCGAAGGCGCCGCCGCCACCTCGCTTGCGGCATGTCTCTCCGGCAAATTGTCCAGCCTTTCCGGTAAGCGTTGCGTCCTTCTGCTTTGCGGCGGCAACATCGATCCAAACGTGCTTGGTCGTGTGATCGAACGAGGTTTGGTCGCGGATGGCCGGCTTGGTCGATTCGCCGCCGTCATTAGCGATCGACCCGGTGGGCTGGCCGATTTGGCCGCGCAAATCGCTTCGAGCGGCGCGAGCATCAAACAGGTCGTCCATGATCGCGCGTTCGCCAGTTCGGATGTTTCTGCAGTCAATGTCCTTTGCACAGTTGAGACACGGAATCATCAGCATCTCGCCGAACTCCGCGCTAAATTAAAAAGTCACGGCGTCAAAACCCACGACTCAAAATGATCTTCTGTAGCGGCGGTCTGTGACCGTCGCATTAATTCTTCCGGCGCTCATAGAGCGCCGCTACAGGACTTGAAGCGCGATTGGCCTTCCGTAGTCTCATCAGATGCAAATGCGTGAAACGGACGCTCATCTCAATTCATTCGCGCGGCGTCACATCGGTCCGAATCGAGAAGAAATCGACGCCATGTTGGGCGGGGTCGGGTTTGAAAATCTAGACGCGCTGATCGAGGCGGCGATTCCGAAAAATATCCGGCTGGATCGGCAATTGGATCTACCGGAAGCAAAATCGGAGAGCGAAGCGCTGACCGAACTGCGCGCGATCGCGAAAAAGAACAAAGTCGCACGCTCGTTCATCGGCGCCGGTTATTACGATTGCATCACGCCACCGGTCATACAGCGAAATATCCTGGAAAACCCCGGTTGGTATACCGCCTACACGCCGTACCAAGCCGAAATCGCTCAAGGCCGTCTCGAAGCGCTGCTCAATTTTCAAACAATGATTGTCGATCTTACCAAGCTCGACATCGCCAATGCATCGCTCCTCGACGAAGCAACCGCCGCCGCCGAAGCGATGGCGCTCTGTCACGCTGTCGTCACTGCGCGAAAAACTTTTTTCGTCGCAGACAATTGCCACCCGCAAACCATTGAAGTCGTGCGTACCCGCGCGAAGCCGCTCGGCATCGAGATCAAGGTCGACAACTTCTCGCGCTTCAAATTCGACAACACCGTTTTTGGCGTACTTGTGCAGTATCCGGCCACGGACGGCGCAATTTACGATTACACTGAATTTGTCAGACAAGCGCACACGGCCGGCGCGCTGGTTGTGGTCGCGGCGGATATCCTTGCGCTGACATTATTAAAGCCGCCGGGAGAATTCGGCGCCGACGTGGCGGTCGGGAACACGCAGCGCTTCGGCGTGCCACTCGGATTCGGCGGTCCGCACGCGGCATACTTCGCCACACGTGACGAACATAGGCGTCACCTGCCGGGACGTCTGGTGGGCGTCTCGCACGACGCTGAAGGTCGCCCCGCTTATCGTCTCGCAATGCAAACGCGCGAGCAACACATCCGTCGCGATAAAGCAACGAGCAATATTTGCACGGCGCAGGTCCTCCTCGCCGTCATCGCGTCGATGTATGCTGTTTATCACGGGCCGCACGGTCTTCGTGCGATCGCGACACGTGTCCACTCCTTCGCTTCCAAGCTCGCGTCGGGCTTAAGCCAACTCGGAATTGAAATCGCACATAAGGCATTTTTTGACACCATCCGGATCGAAGTCGGCGAAATGTCGAGCCGGGACATCCTGGAGCGCGCCGTGAAAGCCGGTTGCAATTTGCGAGCGCTTGGGCCGCACTCGTTAGGAATTTCAATGGACGAGACCACCGCGGACGCAGATCTCGAAATTCTCATGGCGGCGTTACGTGGCACAAACGTGCGCGATTTTGAAGATGACAAGCTTGCCGGTTCGGAATTTCAGGTTCCGCAATCTGCCATCCGATCCTCCGATTTTCTAACTCATCCGGTCTTCAATACGCATGACACCGAGACGGAAATGCTGCGTTACCTTAAAAAGCTCGAATTACGCGATCTTTCGCTGACCACCTCGATGATTCCGCTCGGCTCCTGCACGATGAAGTTAAATGCCGCCGCGGAAATGTTTCCGATTTCATGGCCGGAAATTTCCAAGCTCCATCCTTTCGCGCCGAATGATCAGACCGCCGGGTACATCGAGATATGCACGCAACTGGAAGAATGGCTCGCTGAGATGACCGGTTTCGCGGCGGTTTCATTGCAACCCAACGCCGGATCCCAAGGCGAATACGCGGGGCTGCTCGCGATCCGCGAATATCACGCGTCCCGGGGTGAAGCACATCGCAATGTTTGTTTGATTCCAACATCTGCTCACGGAACGAACCCGGCGAGTGCGGTCATGGCCGGTTTCAAGGTTGTGCCGGTCGCCTGTCTGAAAGATGGAGATATCGATCTTGCCGATCTGCGCGCCAAAGCGGACGAGCACGCACGTGATCTCGCCGCGCTGATGGTCACCTATCCCTCAACGCATGGCGTTTTCGAACCCACGATTCGCGAAATTTGCGACATCGTGCACGCGCACGGCGGTCAGGTTTACATGGACGGCGCAAACATGAATGCCCAGGTCGGTCTTTGCCGCCCTGGTGATTATGGCGCGGACGTTTGCCATCTGAATTTGCACAAAACCTTTTGTATTCCGCACGGCGGCGGCGGGCCCGGCGTGGGACCAATCGGTGTTGCCAAACATCTTGCCGCGTTCTTGCCGAGAGAATTCATTCTCGATCCTGAAACGGGCGAAATCATTTTTGGCGAAGGTGAACGCGGCAAGCGGCCGCCAGCTGGCAATGGACCAAACTATCGTCATGGCGGCGGAAAAGTCGGCAACGTCGCCGCCGCGCCGTTCGGCAGCGCGAGTATTCTTACCATCACCTGGATGTACATCCGGATGATGGGCGCGGAGGGATTGAAACGGGCGAGCGAAGTCGCGATTCTAAACGCCAACTACATCGCGAAGCGGCTCGATCGCTATTTCCCGGTGCTTTTCAAAGGCAAGCGCGGCCTCGTGGCACACGAATGCATTCTCGATCTTCGGCAGTGGAAGAGCGCGGGAATCGAGGTCGAGGATGTTGCGAAGCGTTTGATCGATTACGGGTTTCATGCGCCGACGATTTCCTGGCCCGTTGCCGGCACGATGATGGTCGAACCAACGGAGAGTGAACCAAAGCACGAGCTCGACCGTTTTTGCGACGCGATGATCTCGATCCACGCTGAGATCGAAGCGGTCGCGCGCGGAAAGATCGATCGGGAAAACAATCTCTTGAAAAACGCGCCGCACACCGCGTGGCAAATTGCTTCCGAAAAGTGGGACCGGCCGTACTCACGTGAACAAGCAGCATTCCCAGCGCCATGGACGCGCGAACATAAATTCTGGCCGGCCGTAGCGCGGATCGATAATGTTTACGGGGATCGCAATCTGTTCTGCTCCTGTCCGCCGGTCGAAGAATCTCCGTAGCGCGCTGCGACCGCCGAAAAGAGCGACGCTTCGCAGAGCGCGCCGTTACAAGTTAACCTTCCGGCGCAAGCTCGGGAGCAGCCACGACACGTGTTGGTACGAGTCGCAGGGCAGTGCCCGTCGTTTCTTCCGCGGCCGGCGCGCCAGCCTCGTGATATTCAGCGTCGCCGTTGACCTGCCAGAGATCATAAAGCTTGGTGTCGGCGAGAATATTTTCCACGCACAACATCGCGGTCATCATGGCGTGATCCTGGTTATTGTATTTGTGCATGCCGTTGCGCCCGACGAGGTGCAGGTTCGGATAACGGTTTTCGAGCTCCTGGCGGATTGTGGCGACGTGGCGCGCATAATCGTCGTCGTAAACCGGATACGCTTTCTTCTGGCGAACGACGCAACCGTCCACAAGATCACCCTCTCTGGCCAGACCGATCTTAATCAGCTCGCGTTTCGCCAACTCGATCAAATCGCCATCGCTCGAATCCCAAAGACCGTCGTGCTCAAAGCAGAAATATTCGAGGCCATAGCAGACCTTATCGGAATCGGGCACCATCTCTGGCGACCAAGAGCGGAAGTTTTGAACGCGGCCAACCTTAACGCTTGGGTCGTGAATATAGATCCAATTGTCATCGAACATGTGTCGATCCTTCAGAATGAGCATGACGGTGAGAAAGTCACGGTACTTGAGGCTTTCCGCCGCGCGTTTCGCCCGCTCACTTACCGCCGGCGACAATCCGCAGATCAATTCTCGCATAGGTGCAGATGAAATGACGTGTTCGGCTTCAATTGTGTGCAACCCACCTTGTCCATCTGTAAAGTCGACCGTCCAAGTGCTGGAGGCGTCGTTGTAGCAACAGCCGGTGACCTTACAGCCCGTTTCGATCTTACCACCCATCGCCTTCGTCTTTTCAGCACACGCTTCCCACATCATGCCTGGACCTCTGCGGGGGTAACGGAAGGAATTGATCAACGTCTTGATCACTTTCGTTCGATCGCCATTGTAGCGCTGCGGCAACAGTGCGTTCTTGATCGCGCTGCCAAGCGAGAGCCCTTTAATGCGCTGCGCGGCCCAGTCTGCGGAAATTTCCCTGCAGCTCATGCCCCAAACCTTTTCGGTGTAGCTTTTGAAGAAAGTGTTGAAGAGTCGTTTGCCGAACTGGTTGCTCACCCACTCTTCAAAGTTACGAGGATCGCGGATCGGGAAGACGCGAGCTTTCAACCAGGAGAGGACGCAAAGAACCGATTTGAAGATGCCGAGCTTCAGCAATGCTTCAAACGGCTTTAACGGATAGGAAAAAAACTTGCCGCCGTAAAAAATGCGCGATGAACGCGGCCGCACGAGCATGTCGTTAGGCAAAATCTCGGTCCACAAATCTTCTACCGCTTTGGATTTGGAAAAGAAACGATGCCCGCCAATATCGAAGTGAAAACCTTTGTAGGTGGCGGTGCGCGAAATACCACCGACGTACACCGGATCGGCTTCCAGAACAGTGACCCCAATGCCCTCCTTCGACAAAAGGTAACCCGCGGTCAAACCCGCTGGCCCAGCACCGATAATGGCGACCTTTGTTTTCATGCTATGCAACCCAATTTCCTCGAGTAAAATTCCAGACGTACCAACCCTGTACGCTTAACCCAGCAGCGCCGACTAACACTGCTGCCGCCATCCCGAACGCTCGCAGAAAGATCGGCGACTTGTGAAGTTGACCTAGAAAATTCAAAACCGCCAGCACGATTAGGGCGTGCACGCAAAATTCATAGCGGAGCATGCTTTCCATCCCCACGCAGGCCACGCCGCTAACTGAAATGCAATAAATCACCGCAGCGCAGAAATAGATGCCGGCTCGTGTCGGCCAGCCGGCCAGCCGACGAATTGCTGGGAGCAGTTCGCAAAGCGCGATTGCGCCAAAGAGCAATGCGCCCAAAGTCATCGATATCTGGCTCGCCTCTGTCGGATTATTCAGTGCCGGAACGAGCCAGCGATAACTCGACGGCTTAAACACTGCTAAGTAATCGGGGACGATCCCCCAGCCGGCTGCTTGCGTGAGCATATAAATGTCCCAGTGGCCCCAGCGCAGTTGGCAGCAAACGAAAAACGTGAGCGCGCCCAAGGTTGCCGCAAAGCTTAAACCAATCGCCGACGCGTGGTCGTGAAACCATGCCAGCGGCCCACGCCAGCCACGCCATCCCTTCGCGAACACCGAGCGTACCACCGGAAACGCTGCGCACAAGATTCCGACAATCCGCGTGGCGGACATCACGATACCGTGCAACATCGCCCACACTTTCGCGGTACGACCCTCGGCGCTACTCCAATAAATGAAACCAAATAGCGCCATGAGAAAAAGCGACTCCGAATAGCCCGCGATCAGAAAGAAGGCGGCCGGATGGGCAATAATCGACAACGCGCCAAAGAATTGGAGCGCAGGGGAAAGATTCCAGCGGCCGCAGAAGAGAAAGAAATAGCTCCAGAAGCCCCAGGCGGCCATCTGCGCGGTGATTAGCAGCGCGCTACCTGTATCGAAGCGGAGTCCGTAACGAAGCACAGCAGCAATCGCGGGATAGGCGGGAAAGAAAGCGATGTTGGAAACTTCCATCACCTTGTGATTGATGGGAGGCACGATCGTCTGGTAGCCGCGGTCAACGATGTTCATGAACCAGTAGCTATCGTGTTGGATAAGGGTGGAATATCGATAGGAAAGCGGCCCATCTGGCGCTAGAAGGCCGACCGCCATCGCGATCTGCGTCAGAGTCACGAGCAAAGCCGCAAGCAATGGCTTGAATGCGGACGACGAGCGAGTCATGACGTCACAAGTGGGAAGCGCCGAGGAGACAGGAAAGCTTTGAAGATTGCAAGAACTTGTCGATCTCTCGGCAAAGGCAATCTCAAATCGCATTTTTTCCGGTTCGTGCACGCTAGGTTCGGTGGCAGGGTTTGACGATCCCGCGCTCCGTTTATTCGCGACATCTTGTGGCATCCTTCAGCCGCCTCGCTCCGTGCCGGTGCGAATTGCGGCGTCGATTGATCCATTCGAGCGTGCATCAGGTCGCCCACAGAGCCTGCCGTGAGCATCAGTCGAACGGGTTGAGAGCGACGACTACGCCGCTACTTGGTCGTCCGCGTCGACAAGTTCTTTATAAAGCGCTTCGTAACTCTGCGCCGAGGCGCCCCATGAAAAGCTGCGCGCCATCGCCCGTTTCATCAACGTGGTCCACACATTCCGATCACGGAAGATTTCCCGCGCGCGTTTGATCGCATCCCAGAATGCTTCGGTGGAATACTCGTAACAAAGAAAACCGTAACCGCTATCTGCCGTCGGATCGTAATCCTCAATGATCTCCTGAATGCCACCGGTTGCCCGCGCAACAGGGAGCGCGCCATATTTCAAGCTATACATCGCGCGCAAACCAGCCGGTTCGAAACGCGACGGGATGAGAGTGATATCCATCCCCGCTTCAATCAGATGGGCTAACTTCTCATCGTAGTTCTTCATATACGCGAACCTCGTCCGGAATTTTCGCGAGGCGACAGCGAGAGCAGTTTCATAGGCCGGATCGCCTTCGCCGAGAATGATTAGGCGGACATCATCCCAAAGAAGTCGGTCGAGAAGCGGCATCAGAATCTCGAAACCTTTTTCTTCAACCAAGCGAGTGACCATCCCGAAGACTGGTCCGCACGGCTTAGGTGTGAGCTTCATTTGCGCCAGCAAGGCGTCGCGACAAATCTGCTTTCCCCGAAGCGTGCGCGCGTCGTAATGGGCTGGAAGCAGACGATCCGACGCCGGATTCCAGCGTGTGTAATCCGGACCATGCAGGATCGCTGTGAGGCGATGCGCGTTTTCGCGCAGCACTCCATCAAGACCATAGCCGCCGGCCGGCGTCAGTATTTCACGCCTGTAATGTTCGCTTACCGTTGTAATCTTGTCGGCGTAGAGAATTCCGCCTTTGAGAAAATTCAGCCGCCCAAAAAACTCGACGCCGCGGAGAGTGAAAAACCGCTCGGGCAAGTTTGTGAGGCTGAAATCCAGGCCCCAGAAACTGCCTTGCTCAGCGAGGTGATGGATCGTTAGCGCCGTTGCGAATGGCAGATGGTGTGTGCGCACAAAGACTGGCACCAGCGCTGCCGCCCAATCGTGGACGTGCAGAATTTGCAGCGAGGGCGTCAATCGTCGTGCGAGTTCCAATGCGGCTTTGCAAAAAAAAATGAAGCGCGCCGCGTTGTCTTCATACGGCTTGCCGTGCTCTCCGTAAATTCCCGGGCGATCAAAAAACTTGTCGCAGCGGATCAGAAACAATTGCACGCCGCTTGCGCTCCGCCCCTCGAGATACCCGGCGATATAAGTTTTCTTACCAACGCGCACATCGACGGTCACTCCCGTATCCTTTGCCTTGAATGCCGCTTTCTCTCGAATTTCACGATAGAACGGTAGCGCCACGCCAATCTCGTGGCCCCGCGCACGCAGCTCGTGCGGCAACGCATTCATCACATCAATCAGTGCACCCGTCCGCTGCAAAGGTGGCGCTTCCACGCTAATCATCAGGATTCTCATAATTTGATGTCGCGCAGGCGCTCTATCGTCGTTCGCCTAACGAGTACTCCCGTTGCACCCACTTGAGCGCCTCCTCGCGTGTGCGCAGCGTTCCCTCGAGCTGTCGGGTTTCGACTGCTTCGAGAATTTCGCCAAACTTCGGGCCCGGCTTCAAACCGAGCGCCATTAAATCGTCCCCGCGCACCAGCGGCGGCGGAATGATCGGCTCGTTCGCGAATTCTTCACGCTTCCGCAGGAGGAACTCGTAATTGTCGAGCATGCCGTGGCTGCCCTCACAATCGACCCGATGCAGCTCGAGCTCGTCGTCGAAAGTCGGTCGCGCCATGAAACGCTTTAATTTCGCCACCCGCATTTTCGGCACGTCTTTGAAAACCATATGTTGCCGCACCATTTCGACCGTGGCGTCGATCTCTGCACCGGAAAATCGTAAACGCCGCATGATTTCTTCGGTCATTTCCGCGCCTATGCGATCATGGGCGTTAAAACGGATTCGGCCCGTTTCATCGACGGTCGCGGTACGCGGTTTCGCGACATCATGAAGTAAGACCGAGAAAACGAGCGGCACGGAAACTTTCTCCGGAAGAAATTGCATCATCAGGCGTGTGTGCTGAAAAACGTCGCCCTCAGGATGAAACTGCTCTGGTTGGGCGCAACCCTTCATCGCAACAACCTCTGGCAGAATGGCACGCATCAAGCCGCTCGAATCGAGCAAATCCCAGCCGCGCACTCTGTTTGGGGAAAGAAAAATGCGCACGAGCTCTTCGCGAATGCGTTCTGCGCTGATCTCATTGATCGAGACCGCATTCGCGAGCAGCGCGTCCGACGTTTGATTGTCGATCTTGTAATCAAGCATGGTGGCGAAGCGCACCGCGCGCAGCATTCGCAACCGATCTTCCGCGAAACGCTGGGCCGCGTCGCCAATTGCGCGCACCAATTTCGCCTCGATGTCGGCGCGACCGCCGACGAAATCGATCACTTTCTCCGCAACCGGATCGTAAAACATTCCGTTGATCGTGAAATCGCGGCGTTCTGCGTCCTCTTCCGGTGATGAAAAATGCACGGCGCTCGGCCGTCTGCCATCGACATAAGCATCGTCGGAACGAAAGGTCGCTACTTCGAATTGGAAACCGTTTTCCACCACGAGGATCACGCCAAAATGCGCGCCAACCGCATAGGTGCGCGAAAAAAGTTTCTGCACAATTTCTGGCTTGGCATCGGTGGCGATATCGAAGTCTTTCGGCGTCTCGCCGCGGACGATGTCGCGCACGCAGCCGCCGGCGAGATACGCGATATGACCGCTCTCTCGCAAACGCGCGGCAATTTCCCGCGCCGTCTTTTCCATCGGCGAAGTAGCTTTCATTTGGTAGAACGGTTCACCAAACCGCTCATCTATCTTGCGAGCGCAGGCGATTGAGGTCAATCGTCCCTACGTGGCGAGGCGACGCCTTTACTCTGCCAGAACGAGTCAATGATAAAGCAGACGACCGCAATGGAGATGCAGGAATCAGCGACATTAAAGGCCGGCCAAGGATGGGCGAACCGAACATGCAGATCGAAAAGAAGAAAATCGATCACGTGCCCGTAAAGAAGACGATCGGTGAGATTTCCCAGAATGCCGGCAAGTAAAAGCGCAAGCGACACATCGCGCCAGACATCACGTGACCGCCGCCGGACCAGGAGCCGTAGAACGACGAAAAACGCGACGGATGAAATCGCGATAAAGAAAGTATTGTTGTTTCTGAAAGAGCCGAACGCCGCGCCAGTGTTGGTGACATTCACCAGATGGAAGAAGTTGGATATTATGATGCGCGGCTCGTCTGGGCTAACGAACCGCAGCACCAAATGTTTCGTCCATTGATCGAGCGCATAAAGCGGCACTGACAGGGAGAGAATGAATCTCATCTCGATCTTCCGATCCCCCCATGCCGCGCGGAGTCGGGGCATGTCTTCCTGTTCATCAAAAAGAATAACACTGAGAGCCTGAGCGGAGCCGAAAAGGGGTTAGAATGATAAAAACAGATCATCTGGCGCGCGCTCCAATGGCCGCAACGACGCTTTCGCATCGATCGCATAAGTCCGGATATTTTGAGCTCGCGCCAACGCTTGGCCGATGACGCCAGCAACGCGCGCACTTCCGATAAGACGTTTTTGTGACGGACGCGCTCGCTTCTTTCCCCTGGTGAATTGTTAAGTCGCTCAGAATGAAAAATTCTTCCAGCTCCTCCTTGTCGATCTTGGTTGTAACATCGGAGTCTGAATGCAAAACAACCGCGGCCTCGAGGGCATTTCCGATCAATTTGTCCTGACGCGCGCGCTCGATCGCCTGTCCGATCACGCCGCGCAATTTCAAAAGCTCGGCGATTTGAGCGCTCGACTCATCATGCCGATCCTGCATTTGGGACAACTCGAGCAGGTGGACCGAACCGCCCGCGCCTGAATGACGCCACGCCTCCTCGGCGGTGAAGGCGAGAATCGGCGCCAGTAATCGGCAGAGCGCATCGAAGATTCTGTGCATGGCCATCTGCGTGGCACGACGGCGTGGCGAATCCGGCGCGTCGCAGTACAACCGGTCCTTGGTGATGTCGACGTAGAGGCTGCTCAGATCCACCGCGCAGAAGTGGTTGAGCGTGTGGTAAACCTTGTGAAACTCGAACGCTTCGTAGGCGGATCGACAATCGGCGATTACATGATCGAGCCGCTCCAGAATCCAGCGATCGATCAAAGTAAAATCCTCTTTTCTGCTTTCCTGCTTTCCTGGTTCGAAATCGTAAAGATTCCCGAGCAAAATCCGTAGTGTGTTCCGAATCCGCCGATACGTGTCGCCGAGTCGGGTAAACATTTCCTCAGAAAACGGTACGTCATCCGTGTAATCGATGCTGCTCGCCCAAAGCCGAACGAGATCGGCGCCGTGTTTGTCGACGAAATGACCAGCGTTCACGGGTTTGTCGTACGTGCCCGATTTTGAAATCTTTTTTCCGTCAAGATCGACCACGAACCCGTGCGTGACGCAGATTTTGTATGGCGCGCGATTGTTCAACGCGACGCTGGTCATGAGCGAGGATTGAAACCAGCCGCGATGTTGATCGGTCGCTTCGAGATACATATCGGCGGGGTCACGCAGCTCAGGATGGATCGCGCAAACGGCCTTGTGCGAGACACCGCTGTCGATCCAAACGTCGATCGTATCGTTGCGGTGCGTCGCGCCCTCCGGCAGCCCAAGTTTTTTGGCAAGATCAACATTATCCAACTCGAACCAAATGTTTGAGCCGTGCTGCGCGACAAGGTCGGCGAGCTTGCGAATGTATTTTGGATCAAGAATCGGCTCGCCGTTCTGTGAATAAAAAACTGGGAGCGGCACGCCCCAGCTGCGTTGACGGGAGATTACCCAGTCGGGGCGCGATTCAACCGTGCCGGCGATGCGATTTTTTCCCCATGATGGAATCCACTCGACCGTGTTGATTGCCTCGATCGCTTTGCTGCGCAACTCGTCGATGCGGATAAAAAATTGTTCGACTGCGCGGAAGATGATCGGCGTCTTCGACCGCCAGCAATACGGATAAGAATGATGGAAGTTTTGCTGGCCGAGAAGCATGCCGCGCTCGCGCAGCAAATTGACGATGTCGGTATTGGCGTCGAAGACGTATTTGCCGACGAGTTCCGGTAAACCGGCTTCATCGGTAAAGCGCCCATGGTCATCGACCGGCGATAAGATCGACAATCCATTTTTGCTGCCTAACCAGTAATCATCCGCGCCATGACCCGGCGCGATGTGCACCAAGCCGGTGCCGGTGTCCATCGTGACAAAATCGGCCGTGAGCACGATCGATTTGCGATCAAGAAACGGGTGTCGCGCGGTGATCTTGTCGATTTTGCTTCCGGGAAAGGATGCGAGCGGTTCACCGGTTGGCTCGAACTTTGTTGCGAGGCAAAACGCGTCCACAAGCCGATCGGCGAGGAGCAGCGTCTCGGAAATTCCATCGCCTTGAAATTCCTGAACTACGTAAATTTCCTTTGGATCGACAGCGACCGCGAGGTTCGCAGGCAAAGTCCATGGTGTGGTTGTCCAAATCGCAATGCTTGCTTTGCCAGCCAGTTCGCCGCTTACGATCGGAAACTTAACGTAAACGGCGGTGTCATCGCGTTCCTGATATTCCACTTCGGCTTCAGCGAGCGCCGTCTGCGCACCGGTGCTCCAAAAGACCGGCTTCTTCGATTGATAAACGAGACCTTTCTCAACAAACACTGCGAAAGCGCGTAAAATTTCCGCTTCGTATTTGGGATCCATCGTCAGATAAGGATTTTCCCAATCGCCAAAGACACCGAGTCGCTTGAATTGTTCGCGCTGGATATCGACAAACTTTCGCGCGAACGCTTCCGATTTCTTGCGGACTTCGAGCGGCGAAAGCCCGCGTGATTCCTTCACGACTTTGTACTCGATGGGCAGACCGTGACAATCCCACCCGGGAACATACGGCGCGCGTTTGCCCAGCATGGTCTGCGATTTGACGACGAAATCTTTGAGGATCTTGTTCAGCGCCGTGCCCATGTGGACGTCGCCATTGGCAAAGGGCGGTCCGTCGTGCAGAACGAACAATTGTCGATCTTCGCGTGCTTTCTGAGTTTGCTGATAAAGGCGCGTTTCCTCCCACATTTTCAGCATTTCCGGCTCGCGCGCAGCAAGGTTCGCCTTCATCGGAAAATCTGTTTTCGGAAGATTGAGCGTCTCTTTATAATTTCGATTCATGACAGGCACTGCGATGCTACGTAACATCCGCAACTGTCCAAATCAACGAAGCGACGCCGAGGTATTCCAAATTTGACGAGTCAATTCTCGCGCAGACGTAAGACTTTGGCTTGAAATGAAAAACGCAGGACAAGAAAAGGCGTCACGGATTTTTGTTCTGGCTGATACCCATAATCGTTTGCCGGAAAACGTCAGCCAAATGGCAAAAGATGCAGATGAAATCTGGCACCTTGGAGACGTTTGTGCGGAAAGGATTCTGGACGAACTTGGCGCAATCGGTCCGCGAGTGACCCTCGTTCGCGGAAATTGCGACAGCCACTTCGAATGGCCGCTGGTTGTCGATCTTGTACGCGGCGGGTTGAAATTCCGTCTTCAGCACGTTCCGCCGGCGCAAGCACCGAAAGATGTCGATGTGTTGTTACACGGGCACACGCACGTGCCGCGAAATGAAAGACGCGGAACCGTTTTATTTCTGAATCCGGGTTGCGTGACGCGACCCAACCGTGGCTCGCCGGCAAGCGCGGCGTGGCTCGAAATTCTCGATGGGAAATTTAAGTGGAGACTCGTCCTACTCCGCTGATGCGAACGTTTGCATCAATTGGTTTTCATCCGTGGCCGAATGATCTGCCTTGATTAAAGAATCGAGCATCGCTTTTCTTCATAGAAGATGAGCGATTCGCTTGACCAGATTTTCATCCGCGTAAAACAGCTACTGCTCGCGCCGCTGGCGGGTGCGCCGGATTGGGTGATGCAGATCGTGTCTGCGCTCATCAATATTTTCGCTTTGCTCGGTGTGTTTCTCACGCTCTTCGCGCTCATTTCCGTGCTGGAGCGGAAAATTCTCGGGCGCATGCAAAATCGCTACGGGCCAAATCGCGTCGGGCCGTTCGGACTTTTTCAGCCGGTGGCCGACGGCATCAAGATGCTGATCAAGGAAGATATCGTGCCGGTGCGCGCCGATAAGATCGTCCACTTTCTCGCGCCGATCTTGATCGCCGCAACGGCGATCCTCGCGCTCGGCGTGATTCCTTATGGCCGGAACATGACCCCGTTCGCGATTGATGGCGGCATCCTGTTCTTCTTCGCCGTCGGTTCCACTACGGAGCTCGCTGTTTTCATGGCCGGATGGGGAAGCAACAATAAATTCTCGATGTTGGGCGCGATGCGCGCGATCGCACAGATGATCAGCTACGAGCTGCCGCTCATTATTACGGTGCTTCCGGTCGTGATGGTCGTCGGCTCACTCGCGCCCGATAGAATCGTGGCGGCGCAAGGTGGCTACATCTTCGGCATCGTGCCGCATTGGTTCGTAGTTACGCCGTGGGGCGCAGTCGCGTTCATTTTGTTTTTTGTCTCCGGTCTTGTGGAATCCAATCGCACTCCGTTCGATGTCCCGGAAGGCGAATCGGAAATTGTCGCCGGACACATGACCGAATATTCGGGCTTCAAGTACGCCACGTTTTTCATGGCGGAATACATTGGAATGTTCGCCATTAGCGGCCTGGGTGTGACCCTGTTTCTCGGCGGCTGGCAGGCGCCGATTGCGGCGCTCTGGTTCATTCCGTCCTATGTCTGGTTTTTCGCCAAGCTTGGGGCGCTGCTTTTCGTCTATATCTGGATTCGCGGAACACTGCCGCGCGCGCGCGTCGATCAGATCATGAACTTCGCCTGGAAATTCATGTTGCCGATGGCGTTCACGTGCATCGTCGCCGCCGCGGTGTGGCATTACGCGGGGCGCGGCCTGGCCGGATGGTTTTGGTCGCTGGCAGTTCTCACAGCCGTTTATATCGCGCTTTCGCGGTTGATCGGTACGCGAAAGAAATTTGCCGCTCGCACCTATCGTTTCGCCGAATGAACAACATCGCTTTTGTCGCCATCGCCATTCTGACTCTTGCGGCCGCACTTGCAGCTGCGTCGCTTCCAAAGCTCATCCACGCGGCACTTAGTTTCGCGGTGACGTTTGTCGGCGTCGCGGCGTTTTTCTTTTTGCTCGGTGCGGAGTTCGTCGGGTTGGTGCAAGTGTTCGTATATGTCGGCGCGGTCGCGGTGTTGATTGTATTCACGATCCTGCTAACGCGGCGGGACGTTCAAGATACCGGCAAGCCGAACTGGGGCGGCGCGGTCATAGCCATTGCGGTCTTCGGCGGCTTGCTCTGGGCGATTCTTAAAACACCGACGCTTTCCGTCACTGCGCCGCACGTCGAAGCGCTCACGGTCAAGCGAATCGGCGAAGTCCTGATGATCGATTACGTGTGGCCCCTGCAATGTGTCGGACTCTTACTCACCGCCGCACTGATCGGCGCCCTCATCCTGGTCATGGAGGAAAAGAGCTGATGCCAACATTGTCGATCTTTCTCGTCGTTTCCGCGACATTGTTTTGCATCGGACTTCTCGCCGTGCTCAGCCGGCGTCACGCCATTTTCATTCTGATCGGGATTGAAATGATGCTTGCCGCCGCGAACCTGAATTTCATCGCGTTTTGGCGCTTTGGCCCGCAACCGCAACCCCCCACCGGCGTAATGGTCGCGATCTTTTCCATCGCGATCGCCGCCGCGGAAGCGGCCGTCGGGCTCGCACTGGTAATCGCCGTTTACCGCCACTATCGAACAACCAACGTCGATCAACTCGACCAGCTCAAAGGATGACTCGCGGGATCGTCGCCAATCTCTGGTTGATTCCTGCGGTGCCACTCGCGGTCTCGCTTTTAGTCCTGTGTCTCGCGAACTCGCGGCGCAAAAGCGCGGCGACACTCGCAATCATCGGTCAGATCGTTGCGCTCGCATTGTCGATCTTGGCGTTTTTATTGACGCTGCAACCTCACGGCTTCCGCGCTGTTCACAATTTCACCTGGTTCACTTTCGGGGAACAAGCGCTGCGTATCGGATGGGTGCTCGATCCGCTCGCCGCCGCGATGCTGGTGATGATCACGCTGGTTGGGCTCTGCATTTTTGTCTTCAGCACAGGCTACATGGCCGAGGACAAAAATTTTACCCGGTTCTTCGCGTATCTTTCGTTTTTCTCCGGCGCGATGCTCGGCGTGGTCATCGCGAACAGTCTGCTTCTTCTTTTCGTCTGCTGGGAATTGGTTGGGCTCGCGTCGTATTTATTGATCGGATTTTGGATCCACAAGCCGAGCGCGGCGGCGGCGGCGAAAAAGGCATTTATCACCACTCGCATCGGCGACCTCGGATTTTTTCTCGGCATTCTCTGGCTCTACGGCGGCAGCGGCACGCTGCTTTTTTACGATGATGGACGCGGCTGCCTCGAAAGCGCCGCACTCGTTGCGCTCGGCGCCAGTGCGACCTTCGTCGCGCTGCTGATTTTCTGCGGCGCCGTCGGCAAGTCGGGACAATTCCCGCTGCATGTCTGGTTGCCGGACGCGATGGAAGGCCCGACGCCGGTGAGCGCGCTCATCCACGCCGCCACCATGGTCGCCGCCGGCGTGTTTCTCGTTGCCCGGGTATATCCGCTTTTCTCGTTCGGCGCAATTAACGGTGTGACGCCCTCACTCACCGTAGTCGTATCGATCGGTGTCATCACTGCGCTGATGGCTTCCCTCATCGCGCTCGGGCAATTCGATATCAAACGCATCCTCGCTTACTCAACAGTCTCGCAGTTGGGACTGATGATGGTCTCGCTCGGCGTCGGTGGTGTCGCGGCCGGGATGATGCACTTGATCGCGCACGGCTTTTTCAAAGCGCTCTTGTTCCTTGGCGCCGGCTCGGTCATTCACGGCTGTCACCAAGAACATGACATTCGCAAAATGGGCGGCCTCCGAGGGCTCATGCCGATTACCTTCCTTACTTACGCCGTCGGCATGATGACGCTCTGCGGCATCCCGTTCTTCTTCTCCGGCGGCTGGACGAAAGAGGAGATCCTGCACGCAACGTCGCATTGGCCTGCTTCGCACGTGCCGTATTACCTGATGCTGGCCGGAGTTGTGCTGACAGCGCTCTACATGACGCGCCAGATGATCTACATTTTTTTCGGCAACCGCCGCACCGCCTCCGAGCGTGCGCACGAAAGCTCCCGCGTGATGACGATGCCGCTGATCGCGCTCGCGGCATGCTCGATTCTTTTCGGTCTCGTGCTTACGCCGGCCTGGCCGTGGCTCCGCGCATATCTGACAGGAGAACCTTCGCAATTTGACATTGCACGGTTGATCCAGCCGATGCTTTTCGTTTCGCTCACGCTTGTTGCTGCCGGTATCGGACTCGGTTTTGCCATTTATCGCAAAGCTGCGAAAACGGATCCGCTCGAACAGGCGCAACCCGCATTGTTTCGCTTCCTCAAAAACAAAATGTGGCTCGACGAACTTTACGATCGAACTGTCATCGCCTTCAGCCGAATGGCCGCGCGCCTGTCCGACTGGATGGATCGCTATGTCTGGGACGGTCTCGTGCGCGCTGTCGGCGGATTGGGTCGGCTTTTCGGAGTCGTCACTACGAACTTCGACGAACGCGGCATCAACGCCGGAGTCGATGAAGCAACCACGGGCACACGCGGTCTCGGCCGTATGATGTCCGGCTGGCATTCGGGACAAATCCAAACCTACCTGCGCGCCGTGGGCGTGAGCGTGCTGGTCTTGCTGGTTCTTTACGCATGGCTCACATGATCACGACGCTCATTCTCGTTCCGCTCGCCGGCGCGCTTTTCGTGAGTGCCGCACGGCCGAACCGTGCCCGCGGGGTCGCTCTCGGATTCAACGCGCTCACCGCAATTCTGGCTCTCATCTTATGGCGAAACTTCGACGCCACCGCGATCGGTCTTCAGTTGATCGAACGCCACGCATGGGTTCCCGCGATCGGCGCTGAATATCTCGTTGGGGTAGATGGGTTGAGTCTGCTGCTCGTGTTGCTGACGTCGCTAATCATCCCGTTCGCGTTTTTCGCCCAACGCGCAGGCCCCGGGTTTTGCGCGCTGATGTTGCTGATGCAATCGGCGCTCTACGGCACATTCACCGCCCAGAATTTCCTCCTTTGGTTTTTGTTTTACGAGATGAGCCTTATTCCCGCGTTCCTGCTCATTAAAATCTGGGGCGGCGAAAACCGCGACCGTGCCGCGACCAAATTTTTCGTTTACACTTTTCTGGGCAGTGTTGCGATGCTGCTCTCGTTTCTCGGGATTTATTTCGCGAAAGGTACGTTCGATTTCGCCGCACTCGCCGATCTCGGAAAACATGGGCTCCTCAGCGGCAACGTCGCGTGGCTCGCGTTTGCCGGAATCTTCCTCGGACTCGCCGTGAAAGTGCCGCTGTTTCCGTTCCACACCTGGCTACCAGACGCGTACGAAACGGCGCCCACCGGCGTCTCGATGGTGTTGACCGGCGTGCTCTCGAAGATGGGCGTTTACGGTTTCGTGCGTCTGTTGCTTCCGCTTTTCCCGAACGAAATCAAAATCCTCGCGCCGTGGCTACTCGCGCTCGCCGCCTGCTCGATCGTCTTCGCATCACTGGCAGCGTGGGCTCAACGCGACCTCAAGCGGATGATCGCCTATCTGTCGATCAACCATCTCGGCTACTGCACGCTCGGTCTCTTCGCAGTGATGGCAACGACATCGCGACCTTTGATCGACACTCAGGCGGCGTTGAGCGGTGTGTTCATGCAAATTTTCAATCACGGCGTCACCGCCGCTGCCTTGTTTTATTTCGTCGGCTTGCTCGAGCAACGGCGCGGGCTTCGTGGAATTGGCGACTTCGGCGGATTGATGCAACGAACGCCTTTGCTTTGCGGCTGGATGAGCGTCTCTATGTTTTCGTCGCTCGGTCTGCCCGGACTCAACGGATTCATCGGAGAATTCTTGATCTTCAAGGGTTCATTTACTCTGGCGGCTTCGGCGACTGCTGTTGCGGTGATCGGTCTTCTCGCGACCGCCATTGCTTTTGCACGCGCGATGCAAGCGCTCTTCAGTGGTCCGTTGGCGGAGAGCTGCAGCGCATTTCCTGATCTGGTTCGCAGCGAAAAGCTCGTCGTCGTTCCCGTCACGCTGCTCATGTTCGCAATCGGGATCGCACCGCAGTTCGTCCTCAACATCTTCAACACAACCGTCGTTCAGATGGCGCGCCTGTTTGCCTGAAGAATGAGCAAGGACATCATTCCCGTCCAGCGAATCGCTCAGGCGATTTTCGTACTTCGCGGCCAAAAGGTAATTTTGAGTCAAGACTTGGCAGCGCTTTACGGCGTGACGGTGGGAGTTCTTACCCAAGCAATGAAACGCAATACCAAGCGCTTCCCAAAGGACTTTGTTTTTCAGGTTACGGTTAAAGAGCTTAGAAACTTGAAATCACAAATTGTGATTTCAAGTTGGGGCGGACGACGACATCTGCCTTACGCATTCACAGAACAAGGCGTAGCGATGTTGTCGAGCGTTTTGAACAGCGAGCGCGCGGTGAAGGTGAACATCGCCATCATGCGCGCGTTTGTGAAGCTGCGCGAGACGCTGGAGACCAATCGTGAGTTTGCGCGCAAATTTTCCGAACTAGAAAAGCGCATCGGCAAACACGACAAAGAAATCACAGCGATCATCGAAGCGATTCGGCAGTTGATGGCACCGCCCGAAACGCCTCGCCGTGAAATTGGATTTCACGTTCGCGAAAAGGCACCGTGCTATCGGACGCGCAAGCGCCCATGATTGCCTGGACCATTTACATTACGTTTCCCGGAGCGGTCCTCCTGCTTTTCATGCCGCGTGTCTTTGCGCGTTGGATCGCGCTCGCAACTACCGCGGCCGGCCTTGTCACGAGCCTCATCGCGTTTTTTCAAATATCGATTGTCGATCTTGCGACCTTCAAGACGATCGTGCGCCTGCCGTGGGTACCAATGCTTGGAATGAATTACCATCTCGCCGTCGATGGCATCAGCTTGACGATGGCTCTCGTCACTGGCCTGGTCGCCGTCGCCTCGGTGCTTTTCTCGTGGGACATTGAACACCGGCCTAACGAATTCTTCTTTTGGCTTCTTCTCGTGGTCGGCGGCTCGTATGGCGTCTTTCTCAGCGCCGATCTCTTCCTCCTCTTCCTCTTCTACGAGCTCGTGATCGTCCCGAAATATTTCCTGATCGCGATCTGGGGATCGACGAACAAGGAATACGGCGCGATGAAACTGACGCTTTATTCCTTCTTCGGAGGCGCGCTGGTGTTCATCGGAATCATCGCTGCCTATGTCACGGCTGGATCGCTCGATCTTCAGCAGCTCGCGCAATTCCAATTCACACCGCAACTTCAATCGTGGGCGTTTCCGGTGTTGTTCGTCGGGTTCGCCGTGCTGGCCGGTATCTGGCCGTTGCACACCTGGGCGCCGACCGGTCACGTCGCGGCGCCGACAGCGGGTTCGATGCTGCTTGCCGGCATTGTGATGAAGCTCGGCTCTTACGCAGGGCTGCGCGTCGCGATGAATGTTTTTCCGGAAGGCTTCCAAACGTGGCGCGTCTGGATTGCCGTCCTCGCCGTCATCGGAATCGTTTACGCCGCGGGCGTGGCGCTGCGCCAGCGCGACCTGAAATTCGTCATTGGTTATTCGAGCGTCAGCCACATGGGTTTTGTGTTGCTCGGGTTCGCCACAGCGAACGCGCTGGGCGTCTCGGGAGCTGTGCTGCAAATGTTCTCGCACGGTGTGATTGGCGCACTGCTCTTTGCCGTGGCCGGGCGCATGGTCTATCGCCGCACTCACACCCGCGACTTGGACGCGCTTTCAGATATGGGTCTGAGCCGCGCGTTGCCCTTCGCCGCGTTCTCCTTTGTCATCGCGTCAGCCGCGTCGATGGGCATCCCCGGCTTCAGCGGATTCGCCGCCGAAATCACGATTCTGATCGGCGCATGGAAGGCTTACCCGCTCGCGGTGTGGATCACCGGAACTGGCATGGTGCTCGTGGCTGCGTTCACACTACGCGCGTTGAAGAAAAGTTTCTTTGGTGAGTCGGCCTCGGAAGTCCGCACGCAAGAGGGCCGCGTGCCGGTTGATTCGGATTGGAACGAGCAACAAAACATCATGGTCCGGATTACCATGGCGGAAAAATGCGGAGCCTGTTTGCTCATGTTCGCAACGCTCGCGGTCGGACTTTATCCCAAACTGCTACTCGATCGCATCATGCCAGCAGTTGAAGCGATGAGGTTTCTCAAATGAAGGAACATAGACTTCCAGCCTGTTTTTCTTCTGTTTCAGCGGGCTTCAAGCCCAGTGGCCCCACAGGCAAGATGCCTGTGTCCCGATTGCAATGAGTTACCTCGAGCTTCTCAAACTCGCGTCGCCCGAAGCGATCGTCGCGGTCACCGCGCTTGCTGTTCTCGGCGTCGGTCTCGCGAGCACGCGCGCGTCTGGCATTTGTTCCTTCGCAGCGACTCTCGGATTGGCGCTCGCGATCGGCGCGGTAATGATTCTGCCGCAACACGCAACGCTGTTTCACGGAATGCTGGTGATCACGCCGCTGACATCCCTGTTCAAAATCATCTGTCTCGCGCTTGCTTTTTTTACCGTGCTCCTCGCTCGCAGCGACCGTTCATCGCGCAACCCCGGCGAATATCTCGCGCTGCTCTTGCTCGCGACGATCGGACTGCTGCTACTCGTCGGCACCGAAGAGTTGCTTATGATCTTCATCGGGCTGGAACTAACGAGCCTGTCGCTTTATGTCATGACCGCGTTCGACAAAACCGAAGTGCGCTCCGCGGAAGCGGGCTTGAAATATTTCCTCTTCGGCAGCACCGCGAGCGCGTTCACGCTTTTCGGATTGAGCTTCATCTACGGAATGTCGGGAACGACAGGACTCGCCGCGATCGGACAAAGGCTCGCGACGCAACCTATGCAACCACTGCTCTTCGTCGGAATCGTCATGACGCTGGTTGGACTCGCTTTCAAAATCGCCGCCGCGCCTTTCCATCTTTGGGCGCCCGACGCTTACCAAGGCGCGCCCGTCCCGAGTGCTGCTTTCATCGCGTCGGGCTCGAAAGTGGCGTCGTTCGTTGTGCTTGGAAAAATCGTGCTCGTCGGGTTCGCTCCGGTGCACGGCAGCGCCGCATGGCATGCGATGATTGCCGGCTGGTCGCCGGTACTCGCCGCACTGGCAGCTCTCTCCATCGTGATCGGCAACCTCGTCGCGCTGGTGCAAACGAATGTTCGCCGGCTACTCGCCTACTCGGCTGTCGCCCACGCCGGTTACACATTACTTGGACTCGTCGCGGGTGGACGCGACGGATTTTCCGCGACGTTGTTCTACACGACCGTTTACGCATTCACGCTTGTCGGCGCGTTTGGTGTCGTCGCGCTGGTGCGACGCGAAACCGGCGGCGACGATCTCACTAATTTTTCCGCGCTCTCGTCGCGTTCGCCTCTGCTCGCCGGGTGCATGGCGATCTTCCTGCTATCCCTGGCTGGCTTGCCGCCGCTTGCTGGATTTTTCGGAAAGTTCTACCTGTTTAGCGTCGCGCTACGCGCCGGTGCCAACCACGGCCTGCTCTGGCTTGTCGCGCTGGCGCTGCTTGGCAGTTTCATCTCGCTCTATTATTACCTCATCGTACTCAAAGTGATCTTCGTGGATGAAAAGCCCCAGCCTGAGACTTCCCCGGCACGCAGTAGCTTTGGCGAAGACGGATATTTTCTACAGAGAGTCACGCTAACCGTTCTCGCTGGCGTGGTTGTCTTTTTTGGCATCATGCCGACAACGCTGATCGCTCAGATTATCGCTTCGTTGCCGTAAAAATCGTCATCTTCGCCG
>Ga0307312_10000225_pt1 | contig 24272 bp, 23 predicted proteins | sample ER_DNA_202_FD_194489 | JGI IMG/M metagenome (GOLD analysis project Ga0307312, IMG submission 194489) | Bulk soil microbial communities from the East River watershed near Crested Butte, Colorado, United States - ER_DNA_202 | ecosystem: Environmental > Terrestrial > Soil > Floodplain | place... | reverse complement strand
CTTCCGGCAAACCCACACCCCTGCTGTCGTCCGCGCCGCCAAAAAGAAAATTCGAGGGAACTGTCGGACAAAAGCCGGGGAGGCAACATGAAGCGCTGCGCTAGGGATTTCATCAGGACGCTGGGACTTTCGCTTGGACTTTCCGGACTCATCATCGCCGCAGCTTCCGTGTCGGCTGTCGCGCAGAAGAAATACGATCCCGGCGTAACCGACACCGAAATCAAGATCGGCAACATCATGCCGTACAGCGGCCCGGCCTCCGCCTATGGCATCATCGGCAAGACGATGAGCGCCTATTTCAGGATGATCAACGACAATGGCGGCATCAACGGCCGCAAGGTCAACTTCATCTCCTACGACGACGCCTACAGCCCGCCGAAAACCGTGGAGCAGGCGCGCAAGCTGGTGGAGAGCGATGGTGTGTTCCTGATCCTGTCGCCGCTCGGCACTGCGAGCAACGCCGCGATCCAGAAATACATGAACAATATGAAAGTGCCGCAACTGTTCGTCGCCACCGGTGCGTCGCGCTGGGGCGATCCCGAACATTTCCCGTGGACCATCGGCTGGCAGCCGAACTACCGCGCCGAGGCGAGAATCTACGCAACCTACATCCTGCAGCATCATCCGAACGCGAAGATCGGAGTCTTGTATCAGAACGACGATTTCGGAAAGGACTACGTTCTCGGGCTGAAGGATGTGCTGCGCGACAAATACGGCAAGATGGTCGTCAGCGAGATTTCTTACGAGACCAGCGTGCCGACGGTGGATTCCCAGGTGGTGGCGATCAAGACCGCGAACCCGGAGATCTTCGTCAACATCGGAACGCCGAAATTCGCAGCCCAGGCGATCAAGAAGGTCGCCGAACTGAACTGGCATCCGGTCCACATCATGACCAATGTCTCGGCGTCGGTCGGCGCGGTGCTGAAGCCCGCCGGTCTCGACAACGCCAAGGGCATTCTCAGCGCCGGCTATCAGATGGACGTCACCGATCCGCAATGGGACAGCCATCCCGGGATGCAGAAATTCCGTGCCTTCATGGCGAAATATTATCCGGAAGCCGACAAGTCCGAGAGCGGGCCGCTGACGGGCTATAACCTCTCAACGGCGATGGTCGAGGTGCTGAAGCGGTGCGGCGACAACTTGACCCGCGAAAACGTCATGAAGGTGGTCGCCAACATGGATTTCGAGATCAACACCTATATCCCGGGAATCCGCATCAAGACCTCGCCGACGGATTTCTATCCGATCGAGCAGGTGCAGATGATGCGATTCACCGGCGAGAACTGGCAGCTGTTCGGCCCGATCATCGACGGCCACGCGGAGTAGGAACCCTCTTCCCCTCTCCCACGCCAGAGGGGTGCGGAGGCACAGACCTCTCGCCTCAACGACGCGGGACCTGTCCGAAAAGGCTGGCGTCTGAGCGCCTCGACTTGAAAAAATGCTCGGCTTGCGATGTGGAAACACAAGCCGAGCCGAGGTTCAAATACCTCGAATGAAGTGCATAAACATATCCCGACCATAGGAGATTGCATAGGTTGGCAGCTTGGCTTGCTGTCACGCCTGCCGTCATGCTGATCGGCTCAAGCTTTTTTCGCCGCTCCGCAACGAGCGCAAGACTGTATCCGTCTTTAGTCTAACCTCGCCTGCCGTCAGCGGGGCAGCGATCATCGGCGCTCCCCAGTGCGGCGGGAATAAATGCAAAATTGGGTTGTTACCCTGGATGCAGGCCGCGTCGAAGCGTCGCATCACCCGCGAACGTTGTTGCCAAACCTGCGCGCGAGCCCTTTGTCTTTGCCAACAAAAAAAGAGGCCATCCACCAAGGATCGACCTCAGAACGGGGAGAAAACCATGACGAGACCAACCAAAGACAAAACCACGACTCGCCGCCGCTTTCTGAAAGTGGCCGCAGCGGGCGCCGCCGCGACAGTCGCCGCGCCAAGCATTGCGAGCGCGCAGGGCCCGGTCAGTATGCGCTTCCAGAGCACCTGGCCGGCCAAGGACATTTTCCACGAATACGCGCTCGATTACGCCAAGAAGGTCAACGACATGACCGGCGGCGACCTCAAGATCGAGGTTCTTCCCGCCGGCGCGGTCGTCCCCGCATTCGGCCTGCTCGACGCGGTATCGAAGGGGACGCTCGACGGTGGCCACGGCGTGCTCGTCTATCACTACGGCAAGCAGAATGCATTGGCACTGTGGGGTTCGGGTCCGGGCTATGCGATGGACGCCAACATGCTGCTCGCTTGGCACAAGTACGGTGGCGGCAAGGAACTCCTGACCAAGCTGTACGCGTCGATCGGCGCCAATGTCGTCTCGTTCCCGTATGGGCCGATGCCGACCCAGCCGCTCGGCTGGTTCAAGAAGCCGGTGACCAAGGCTGAGGATCTTCAGGGCGTCAAGTTCAGAACTGTCGGCATCTCGATCGACGTGTTCAGCGCCATGGGCGCCGCAGTCAACGCATTGCCCGGCGGTGAAATCGTCTCGGCGATGGATCGCGGCCTGCTCGATGCCGCCGAGTTCAACAATGCGACGTCGGATCGCATCCTCGGCTTTCCCGACGTTTCCAAGGTCTGCATGCTGCAGAGCTACCATCAGAATGCCGAGCAGCTCGAGATCATGTTCAACAAGACCAAATATGACGCCCTGCCGGAAAAGATCAGGGCAATCATCGCAAGTGCCGTCGACGCGGCAGGGCAGGACATGGCCTGGAAAGCGATCGACCGCTACTCGAAAGACTACGAGGAAATGCAAACCAAGGACAAGGTCAAGTTCTACAAGACGCCGGACTCGATATTGCAGAAGCAGCTTGAGGTCTACGACGAGATCGTTACGAAAAAGTCTTCCGATCCGCTATTCAAGGAAATCGTCGAATCCCAGTTGGCATTCGCCAAGCGCGCGACGCAGTGGGAGCAGGACACGGTGGTGAACCGCCGCATGGCCTATAATCACTACTTCGGCCCGAACGCCAAGAAGAAGACCTGACGATATAGTCCGCGCTGTCACTGCATCATCCGGGATGGCAATCCCGGATGATACTTGTATTGTCCCAATACTGTACTGACGATCCCTGGAGTTGGCGGCAGCAACGTACATGACGCAGCGTTTTCTGCACATCATTGACGGCATCAGCATGTGGACCGGCAAGGCCGCAGCGTGGCTGATCGTGGGGCTGATGGCTCTCGTCTGCGCCGAGGTCTTCAAGCGCTACATTCTCAACATGCCGACGGCCTGGATCTTCGACGCCTCGAATATGCTGTACGGCACGCTGTTCATGATTGGTGGCGCCTACACGCTGGCGCAGAACGCCCATGTCCGCGGCGACTTTCTCTACAGTTCGATGCGGCCGCGCACGCAGGCCGGGCTCGATCTGGTGCTGTACATCGTGTTCTTCCTGCCCGGTATCGCGGCGCTGGCTTACGCGGGCTGGGATTATGCTTCGCTATCGTGGCGCATCAACGAGCATTCGAATGTGACCGCCGATGGTCCGCCGGTCTACCATTTCAAGTTCATGATCCCGCTGGCGGGTACGCTGCTGCTGCTGCAAGGCGCGGCTGAAATCACGCGCTGTGTCGTGTGCCTGAAGACCGGCGTCTGGCCAAGCCGGCTCGAGGACGTCAGCGAAATCGATGTCGTCGAGGAGCAGTTGGCGCACAGCGAGCACGTCGATGAGGATGCGCGCAAGGTCGCGATTGAACGTGCGCAGGATATCGAGGAAAGCGCCCGGCAGCGCGGCATGGGTGGAGATTTGCAGCGATGAGCGATCCGGCACTCGGCCTGCTGATGCTCGGACTGATCGTGGTCGTGATCATTATGGGCTTTCCGACCGCCTTCACGCTGATGGGCCTCGGCATGTTCTTCGGCTTCTTCGCCTACTACCGCGGCGGTGAAGCGTGGGCCGATAATCACATTTTCGACCTGATGGTCCAGCGCACCTATGGTGCGATGACCAACGACGTCCTGATCTCCATCCCGTTGTTCGTGCTGATGGGCTACGTGATGGAACGCGGCGCGCTGGTGGACAAGATGTTCTATTCGATCCAGCTCGCATTCCGTCGCGTACCGGCCTCGCTGGCGGTCGCGACGCTTATCGTTTGCACGTTCTGGGGCATTGCCAGCGGCCTCGTCGGCGCCGTCGTCGTGCTGATGGGCGTCATCGCCTTCAACCCGATGTTGAAGGCCGGCTATGACGTGAAGCTCGCTTCCGGAGTTATCACAGCCGGCGGCACGCTCGGCATTTTGATCCCGCCGTCGGTGATGATTATTGTCTATGCGGCGGTCGCCGGGCAGTCGGTGGTGAAGCTTTATGCCGCAGCGATGTTTCCGGGCTTCTTCCTGGCATTCCTGTACCTCGTCTACATCATCGGCTGGGCGCTGATAAACCCGAAGATCGCGCCGAAACTTCCCGAGAGCGAGACGCGCATTCCGGTCCGGCCATGGGTCGCGCAACTGCAGCAGGCCTATTCGCGCAAAATGTTGCCCGCATTGATCGCGGCGGTTCTCGCGCCGGCAAAGGCGATGAATATCAAGGTGGATGGCGCGCGCATCGGTTATCCGATGCTGCTCAAAAATCTCGGCTTTGCGCTGGTGCCGCTTGTGCTGACATTGGCCACATTATGGGCGACCTGGTGGTACGTCGTGATCCACCAGCAGCCGGATATTCAGTCGCCGGTCGCAGCCGCAGCCCAACAGCGCATGCAGGAAGCACCGCAACAGCTGGGTGCAGGAGCCAGCGCCGAGCCTGCGGAAGAGAAGCTCGAAGAATTGGGTGGTGCCGGCAGATCGAATACCACCGTCAAGAAAAACGAGCCGGAGGTCCTGCAGCAAATGGGCAGCGCCGAATTGCGAGGCCGGACCACCGCCGCGCCCGCAGAGGCCGGGCCGCCGCCGGAGTTTTACACCTACTTCGCATTCATCGTCGGCATCTTCGGCCTGGTGCTCCTCTATTACTACTGGATCATGGAGGCGGAGCAGTTCGAGGTACTGCGACTGCTGATTTCGTCAGTGATGCCACTGGGCATCCTGACGGTCATCGTGCTTGCCGTGATCCTGCTCGGAATTACGACGGCGACGGAATCCGCTGCGGTCGGCGCAGCCGGCGCGTTCCTGTTGGCATTTCAGGCCCGAACGCTCGACTGGAAGCGCACCAAGGAAGCGGTGTTTCTCACGGCCAAGACCACGTCGATGGTATGCTGGCTGTTCGTCGGTTCGGCATTGTTCTCCGCGGTGTTCGCAATCCTCGGCGGCCAGGCGTTGCTCGAGCACTGGGTGCTGTCGCTCGATATGACGCCGGTCCAGTTCATGATCCTGTCGCAGGCGATCATCTTCATTCTGGGCTGGCCGCTGGAATGGACCGAGATCATCGTGATCTTCGTGCCGATCTTCCTGCCGATGCTGAAACACTTCAACATCGATCCGATTCTGTGGGGCGTGCTGGTATTCGTGAACCTGCAGGCGGCATTCTTGTCGCCGCCGGTGGCGATGTCGGCGTTCTATCTGAAGGGCGTGGCGCCGAAGCACGTCACGCTCAACCAGATTTTCTCCGGCATGATGCCCTACATGCTGATCGTGATCCTGTGCATGATCTTCATGTATATCTGGCCGGGGATGACGCTGTGGCTGCCGAACTATCTCTACGGCAATTGATGCGCGCAGCACGGCAATCGTGCGGGAGGCCGCGATAGATCGGTCAGTCGCATAGATTTTACATATTGCCCGGGAAATCGCGGCTACGATGACTTGTGGCTGGCCATGTTCAGCATCATCGTCGCCAGCGCGCGCCGATGGAAAAAAATGGGAGCAATAAATGCCCAGCTATGATCTCCGCGTCAACGGAAGCGTGCGGCGAGTGGATTCATCGGACGCCGATAAGCCGCTGCTGTATGTGCTGCGCGGCCTCGGCCTGACGGCGACGAAGTTCGGCTGCGGCCTTGGCCAATGCGGCGCCTGCACCGTCCTCGCCGACGGCACGGCGGTGCAATCCTGCCAGATGACCATCGCGGCTGCGCAGGGCAAGGCGATCACCACGCTGGAAGGGCTGGGGTCGGCATCAAAGCCGCATCCGATCCAGGCCGCCTTCATCGAACATCAGGTGCCCCAATGCGGCTACTGCACCAGCGGCATGATCATGAGCGCGGCCGCACTGCTGGCCAAAAAGCAACGACCGGGTGAGGACGACATTCGCTCGGCGCTTGAGGTGAACCTCTGCCGCTGCGGCTCCCATGTGAGGGTTGTGCGCGCTGTTATGGCGGCATCGGGACAGCGAGGCTAGCATGAGCGCACCAGCTGAAAAAATTCGCTTCTCTCGCCGGACGGTCGTCAAGGGCGGCGCGCTGATCGTGGGCTTTGCGCTGACCGGCAGGCAAACCAGTGCCTCAGCGCAAGGCACAGCCGGCGCGCCACGCCGTCTCGACGCCAAGGAGGTCGATGCCTTTCTCGCCGTGAACGGTGATGGCTCCGTGACCGTCTACTGCGGCAAGGTTGATCTCGGCCAGGGACTGCGGATTGCGATTCCGCAGATTGCGGCCGAGGAGCTCGGCATTGGTATCGAAAAGATCAAGTATATCGAGGGCGATACCGCGCTCACGCCGAACCAGGGACGAACCTCCGGCTCGACCGGCATCCAGCGCGGCGGCATGCAAATCCGGCAGGCCGCGGCTACCGCGCGCAAGGCACTCGTCGATCTCGCGGCGCAACGCCTCAAGCTGAAGCCAGAAGACCTCATCGCCGCCGACGGTGAGGTTCGGCCGAAAGCCGGCGGCGCCGGCATTGGGTTTGCCAGCCTGCTCGGCGATCGCCAGTTCGACCTCAAGCTCGATCCCGACGCTCCGCTCAAGGATCCCGCGAGCTATACCATCGTCGGTAAATCCCTGCCGCGGCCTGACGTGGCGGCGAAATGCATGGGAACAGCCGCCTACGTCCATGACTTCGCGTTGCCAGGCATGCAGCACGCCCGCGTGATCCGGCCGCCGGCGATCGGCGCCACCCTCGTTTCGGTCGATGAAGACCCGGTCAAGAACCTTCCCGGCGTGAAGGTGGTCAGGATCAATAACTTCCTCGCCGTTGTCGCCGACGATGAATGGGCCGCCGTGCGCGCCGCGCGGGAGTTGCGCGCGCAATGGAGCGAGGCGTCGCTTCTGCCCGCGCAGGACAAGCTTGTGGAAACGCTGCGGACCGCTCCCGGAATTACCGATCAGACCCTGGTCGACAAGGGGACGCCGGTCTCGCCGCAGCCGCAAAACGCCAGGACGCTGGCCGCCAGCTATTTTTGGCCGATGCAAAGCCATGCCTCGCTCGGTCCGTCCTGCGCGGTCGCCGACGTGCGTGCCGACGAAGCGACAGTATGGACCGCATCCCAGGGCACGCACGACAATCGCGCGACCTTTGCCCGCTTCCTTGGCTTGCCCGAGAACAAGGTGCGCCTGATCTATCTCGAAGGCTCCGGGTGCTATGGCATGAACGGCCATGAGGACGCCGCCGCCGACGCGGCGATCCTGTCGCGGGCGGTCGGGCGCCCGGTCCGCGTGCAATGGTCGCGCGCGGATGAACATGGCTGGGACCCCAAGGGACCGCCGCAATTGCTGGACATCGCGGGCGCTGTTGACGCCGACGGCCGCATCCTGGATTGGCGCACCGAGATGTGGATTCCACAGACAACCAAAGGCCTGCTCAACATCCCGCTACTCGGGCCGCAGGCAGCCGGCCTTGACAATATCGTTGGGCTCAACCCCGGCTTGATCTCGCAGAACGGCGATCCGCCCTATGCGGCAGACCATATCCAGGTCGTCGTGCATTGGCTGAAGGAGGCGCCGCTGCGGCCGGCGCCGCTGCGCTCGCCCGGCAAGCCGGCCAATTGTTTTGCAGTCGAGAGCTTCACCGACGAACTGGCGGCAGCGGCGGGCATCGACCCGATCGAGTTTCGCTTGCGCAGCCTCACCAATCCGCGCGGCATCGAGTTGATCAGGCGCGTGGCGGCGATGATGAAATGGCAAACCCGGCCTTCTCCGGGCGCTGAGGCAAAAGCCGCCGTCGCGCGTGGTCGCGGCATGTCCTATGTCCACTACAAGCACAATGAGACTTTCGTGGCGATGGGCATGGAGGTAGCGGTCGAACGCGCGAGCGGCGGGATCAAGGTCGAACGTGTTTGCTGCGCCCATGATTGCGGACAAATCATCAACCCCGACGGTGTTCGCGCCCAAATCGAGGGCGGCATTTTGCAAACCATAAGCCGGGTGCTGCTGGAAGAAGTGAAGTTCGATCGCTCGCGCGTGCTAAGCGTCGACTGGTCGAGTTATCCAATTCTGAGATTCTCTGACCTGCCCAGACTGGAGATCGATCTGGTCGACCGGCCGAACGAACCGCCGGTCGGCGCCGGCGAGGCCGCATGCACGACGGTCGGCGCGGCGCTCGCCAACGCGGTATATGATGCAACCGGCGTCCGACTGCGTACCGTGCCGTTCACGCCCGATCGCGTGAAGGCAGCGTTGAATAGCAAGGCAAGCTGATCACCTGAATTGAGGCGGCGCGGGCTTGCGCGAGGGCGGGGGGCAACATGCGTTTGCGCGACTGTCACAATTTTCATGATTTCCGGCGCCTCGCCAGACAACGTCTGCCGGGTCCGATCTTCGATTACATCGACGGCGCGGCTGACGACGAGGTGACGTATCGCTGGAATACAGCGAGCTTCGAGCGCTGCGACCTCGTGCCCAACGTCCTGCGCGGCGTGGAAACCATCGATATGTCGGTAACAGTGATGGGCCAGAAGCTCGCAATGCCGATCTATTGCTCTCCCACTGCGCTGCAACGCCTGTTCCATCATCAGGGCGAACGTGCCGTCGCCGCTGCGGCCGCCAAATACGGCACGATGTTCGGCGTATCCTCGCTCGGCACGGTAAGTCTTGAGGAATTGCGCAAGGCGCACGATACGCCGCAGGTTTATCAATTCTATTACCACAGGGATCGCGGTCTCAACCGCGCCATGATGCAACGCGCCAAGGAAGCCGGCGTCGAGGTCATGATGCTGACCGTGGACAGCATCACAGGCGGCAACCGCGAACGCGACCTGCGCACCGGGTTTTCCATTCCGTTCCGGCTGACGCTCGGCGGAATGTGGCAGTTCGCGATCAAGCCGACGTGGGGCATCAATTACGTCACACATGAGAGCTTCAAGCTGCCCCAGCTGGACCAACACATCGACATGAGCGGCGGAGCGCTGTCGATCGGCAAGTATTTTACCGAGATGCTGGACCCCTCCATGGACTGGGACGACGTGGCCGAAATGGTCCAACTGTGGAACGGTCAGTTTTGTCTGAAGGGAATTATGTCGGTGGCGGATGCGAAACGCGCAAGCGAGATAGGCTGCACTGGCATCGTATTGTCCAACCATGGCGGGCGGCAGCTCGACGGCTCGCGGGCAGCGTTCGATCAGCTGGCTGAAATCGTGGATTCGGTCGGCGATCGTATCGACGTGATCATGGACGGAGGAATCCAGCGCGGCACCCACGTCTTGAAGGCGCTTTCGCTCGGGGCCAAGGCCGTAGGAGTCGGGCGGTTTTATCTCTATCCTCTCGCGGCGGCCGGTCAGGCCGGCGTCGAGCGGGCCCTTGGCCTGATGCGGGCGGAGATCGAGCGGGGAATGAGGTTGATGGGCTGCGCTGCGATCGGCCAGCTCTCACGTGAAAATCTGCGGTTCAGATAATTGCTTCGCGTTCCAGGCCTTGCATGGCTTGGCTCCAGGCATTGTCGCGCCGTGCAAGATCGAAAAGACCGCTCGCAAGGATGTTGAAAGGACCGACTGTCCGAAAGCCTGCGCCGCGAAATGATGCTGTTCGGCATCGATGTCATCATCATCGCGCCGGGCCCGGTGAAGACGCCGATCTGGAGCAAGGCCGAGGAAGTCGACATTTCCCCTTACAGGAATTCGCCGTTCTTCCCGGCGCTGGAGCGAATGCGTAAATTCATGCTGCAGCTCGGCGAATCCGGGTTGCCGGCGCAAAGGATCGCCGAGCGGATCGCCGACGTCCTGACATCGGTCAGCCCAAAGGTGCGCCACGAGATCACGCCGGACCCGATCTGGCGTCTGATGACAGCCGCCCTGCCAAAGCGGATGGTCGACAAGATCATCGCCAGGCGCATTGGGCTGATGCCACCGGCATGAGCCCAAAAATGCACGCGACGCCGAGCAACCGGCACCGTCATTCCCTCCCGGACCGTCCGGGCTGAGGGCATCGCCAGGCGGCCGCGGCCGGACTGGCGCGCCACCCGCGACAGCGTTAACGCCGGATTTGCCAGTCTCGCGCCGGACATTGCAAATTCATTGCGTGTTCATGACGGTTCCACTACCTTTTTATGATACGCCGCAGGCTCCGGCTGCGTCGTTCGTCTCCTGGTCATCGCCAGCCAAGGCCCCAACCACAGCGCCGGGTGTAGTTGCGTTCCGTCCATGGCGCTCGCGCCAGATCAAGGTCCCTCCGCTGCGGTTTCCGCCGTAAGCGTCAACCCGGTCGGCATCTGGCGGCTACTGGCCGTCGCGGCGCCGCATCTGGCGGCGCTGGGCGTCATGCTCCACACCGAAACCGATCTCGGTTCGCGCACGGGCTTTCTGCTGGCATGGGGGATTTTGAACTTCTTCTGGATCGCGCTGCTGCGGCGTCCAGCCCTGTCAGGCGCGCTCTCGCTCACTCTCGTCGTCGTGCTGATCCTGCTGTCGCGGCTCAAGCACGACATCGTGCAGATGACGGCAAACTTCGTCGATCTGATGGTGATCGATCGCGATACCGCGGCATTTCTGTTTACGATCTTTCCCAATCTGCGCTGGTCCGTGATCGGCGCCGCCCTTGTCATCATCCCCTTGATGTACGCGCTGTGGTGGCTCGATCCGTTCCGGATCCGCCGCCTGCCGGCATTGGCGGGCAAGCTGGCCTGCCTTGCCGCGCTGGTCGGATATTCCGTCGCCTGGCCCGACGAAGCCTGGCGCGGCTATTACGACGACGGCTATCTGTCGAAATTTGCCCGTTCCGGCGTCAACGCCGTGTCGGATTTCATCAATTATGGTTTTATGGAATCGGATGCGGTCGCCGCCGAGCGTCTCAAGGTGCCGCTATTGGACGCCTGCCATCCCGCAGGCCGCCGCCCCAACATCATCATGATCCATGACGAGTCCAGTTTCGACATTCGTCAGGCGGCGGGCGTCAAGGTGCCGCCGGGCTATGGCAGCCATTTCAAATCGTTCGACGGCAAGGAGCGCAAATTCCTGGCCGAAAGCAATGGCGGCCCCAGCTGGTTCACCGAATACAATGTGCTCGCCGGGCTCTCGTCGCGCTCGTTCGGCCGGTTTTCCTATTTTGTCACGCGCATCGCCTCGGGTCGCGTCGAGCGCGGGCTGCCGCTGGCGTTGCGCCGCTGCGGCTACAATACGATCTCGCTCTATCCGGCCTATGGTGCCTTCATGAGCGCGCGCAGCTTCCAGACCACGACCGGCATCCAGCATTTCTACGATGCGCGGGATCTCGGCGCCAAGGACGTCGAGCCCGACAGCTTCTTTTACGACAAGGCCCTGGGACTGATGTCGCAGCAGACGCCGAATACGCCGCTGTTCATGTTCGTCTATCTCGCCGCCAATCATTTTCCATGGGAAACCCGGTTTCGCCCCGACCTGATGCCGTTCTGGCGCAAGCCTGGCAACGAGGCCGTGGTCGATGAATATCTGCGCCGGCAGGCGATGAGCGCCGACGACTACGCCGCCTTCATCGCGGGGCTGAAAAAGAAATTCCCGGCGCAGCCGTTTTTGATCGTGCGTTACGGCGATCATCAGCCGGAATTCTCGCCGCACATTCTCGATCCCGGTCTGGATGAAGCCGGCGTCGGCAAGAAGCTCGACAAATACGATCCGCGCTATTACGCGACCTATTACGCGATCGACGCGATCAACTTCGAGCCGGTCAAGAGCCCTGCGGTGATGGACACGGTCGACGGGCCCTATCTGCCGCTGGTGATCCAGGAAGCCGCCGGCATTCCGCTCGATCCCTCGTTCGACGAGCAGAAGAAGATCATGCTGCGCTGCAAGGGCCTGTTCTATGCCTGCAAGGACGGCGCGGAAGCCCGCCGCTTCAACCGGCTCCTGATCGACGCCGGTTTCGTGAAAAACCTGTAGCAGCAAGGGAGGCCAGTATTTCAACGCCGCGCGGCCTCTCGTTCTATTTCGGTGTTGGCTTGGTCGCCACGTTGCATCTGGCGGCGCTGGCTGTCCTGTTCGCCACGGAATACGGACCTTTTGCGATCACGCTGTCACTTCTGGCATGGGCTTTCGTGAATTGCGTTTTCCTGCTCGTGCTGCCGCGGCCGGGCGTCTCCGCGGCGCTGGCGCTGATCCTGGTGGCGCTGCTGATCGCGCTGTCGCGCTTCAAGTTCGACATCTTGCAGCTGTCGCTGACGTTCCTCGATTTCCTGATCATCGATAGCGATTCGTTTTCGTTCCTGCTCTCGGTGTTTCCGCGGTTGCGGGCGCAGTTGATCGTGGCGGGAATCGTCGCAGTTCCGGTGTTGTGGGTGATCTGGCGCGCCGATCCGTTTCGCGCACGCCGCTTGCTTGCGTTGGCCGTTCTTGCCGCGACAACCGTGTCGATATCGGCGATGTCGGCCGCGGCGCCCGAGCAGCCGTGGGAGCCGTTCCAGGGCGTCAATCATATTTCGAATCTCGCGCGCTCGGGCGTGGTGGCGGTATCGCGGCTGGCTTCGACAGGATGGATCGAGGCCGATCCACCCGCGAGCGGCTCGCTTCCCCTGGCCTCGGGAGCGCACGCCGCCGGCCGGCCGCCCGGCGAAAAATGCGATACCGCTGCAAGGCGGCCGCATATCATCATGCTGCTCGACGAGTCGAGCTTCGACATCACCGCCGCGCCTGGCGTCAAAGTGCCGCCAGGGTACTCCGACTACTTCAGGTCCATTGACGGCAGGCAGCGGACCATGATCGCGGAGGCCACCGGCGGCCCGACCTGGTACACCGAATTCAATGTCCTGACCGGCATGTCGGCGCGATCGTTCGGCGATCTGAAGTTTTACGTCACAAGAATCACGGCGAGCCGTGTCGCACGCGGACTGCCGCTAGCGCTGCAGCGCTGCGGATACAAGACCTTCTCGCTCTATCCGACCTATGGAAACTTCCTCGGTGCGCGCACGTTCCAGAAGGGTGCCGGCGTCGGCCAGTTCATCGACATGGCGGATATGGGGGTCGATGAGGACATGCAGCCCGACAAATTCTACTTCGATCAGGCCTTGAAGGTGTTTGCGGGCCAGCAGCCGTCACAGTCGCCGATCTTCATGTTCGTGTATCTCACAGCCAATCATTTTCCCTGGACCAGCGTCTATCGGCCCGATCTGACGCCGGACTGGACGCCGCCCGGAAATACCGCGGAGACCGACGAATACATTCGTCGCCAGACCATGACGGCGAAGGATTACGGCGATTTCGCCACACGGCTGGCGCGCGACTATCCGGATCAATCGTTTCTGGTCGTGCGTTTCGGCGATCACCAGCCGGCCATCTCGCAGAAATTGCTTGAGCCCGGCATCGACCGGAAATCGCTGGCGCAACGCCTGATGACCGCGGATCCGCGTTACTTCTCGACCTACTATGCGCTGGATGGAATCAACTTTCGACCGGCCGATCTATCCTCGGCGCTCGAAACACTCGATGCAGCCTATATCCCGATCGTGATCCAGGACGCCGCCGGCATCCCGCTCGATCCGTCGTTCGAGGAGCAGAAGAAGATCATGCTGCGCTGCAAGGGCCTGTTCTATGCCTGCAAGGACGGCGCGGAAGCCCGCCGCTTCAACCGGCTGCTGATCGACGCCGGTCTGGTGCGCGGATTGTAGCCGGCCGCGGCTCGCCTGAAGCGACAGGCTCGCGCAAGGCCGCCGCCGGGGCTTTCGTTCCGCGGCAGCTTGACCGCAGGTGCAGAGTTCATATCAGATGAAGCCATGAACCCCATCCGGTTGATATTGTCGATTGTTCTGGTCACCGCCTGGTCCTCGGCCTCCTCAGAGACGATGAGGTTTGAAGACGCGGCAGCAATGCTGGGCGCCAGCTGCGCCAAGGACATCGATTCGAACTGCCGCGGCGTCAATCCTGATCCTACCCGCCTGAAGGATTGCCTGAATCGCAATCAGGATGTGTTGTCGCCCCAATGCAAGAATGACTATGGTCCGGCCTTCGATGCGATCCAGAAGCGCGTGGCCTCACGCTCGGCGGTCACCAAACTATGCGCGCGCGACGTAGCCAAGTTTTGTGCCGGCGTTCAGAAGGGCGATAGCAGCAAAGCCTTGGAGTGCCTGTTGGCGGGACCGCGCGGAGTGAGCATCAATTGCAACAAGGCGATTGCTGAAGCGGGGTATCGCTGATGCGGTTGCGGACGAAGGCCCGACGCCACTTTGCTCTGCTGATCGCGCTGCTGGTCGGTTCCATCGCATCCCCATCCTCAGCGCAGACCCAGGCGGGCGGACCAGCGGCGGACTGGGTCAGCAAGCTTGCCGAGCCTGAAACCGTGCCGGATCTGGATATCGCCGCGCTGCGGCAGCAGGTTGCCGACAGGGTAAAATCGAGAGCGGACGGAGTGGCGGCAAAACGGCCGCCGGTCGCCCCCCAGCTGCTCAAATTGCCGCAACTCGTCGTCGAGATTCGGTTTGACGAAGACGCGGCTGTCATTCGGCCCGAATCCTATCGAACGCTCGGGCGCATCGCCGATGTGCTCACCGATCCAAAACTGCTGACATCCAAATTCCTGATTGTCGTTCATACCGTTTCGGCCGGCAGACGCGAAAATAATCTGACGCTCAGTCAGAGGCGAGCCGACGTGATCCGCGAAGTGCTGGTGAATACATTCAAGATTTCGTCCAAGCGCCTGCAGGCGATCGGCCTGGGCGAGGAGCAATTGCTGGATGCCGCCCGTCCGACAGCGGCGGCCAACCAGCGGATCCAGATCGCGACGGTCGGAAGCGCCCTGGAGCCCGAACGCCCGGCGCCGGCAAAAGCCGCACCCGCGCCGCGCCCGCCTACTAAAAAGCCGCGCTGAAAGGGTGGGCACGCGGAGCCTGTCATCGGGCGCGCATTCGCGCGACCCGTTGGCTTTGCCACCTTTCGATCCTTGCCCTACCGCTTCCCGATCTTCTCCCACAGCCAGCGCGCCACCGCATCGGGCGACGATGCGCCGTCGCCGCCGGCGGCGCGCAGGTTGGCCTCGCGCATCGCGGAGATGTCGATCCTGCCGAGCAGCGGCTGCAGTGCCTCCCGCAATGCCTGATCGGAAGCGCGCTTCGGCGCGAGCAGCACAATCGCGTCGTAAGGCGGTATCGCGTGTTTCGAATCCTCGAGCACCACCAGGTCGTATTTGGCGATCAGCCCGTCGCTGGTATAGCCCGCGATCACGTCGACCTCGCCGGAAGCAACGGCGGCATACATGAAGTCCGGCTGCATCTGCCGCTGCGCGCGAAATGACAGTCCATAGGCCTCTCGCAGTCCGGCCCATTCCGGCCGCGAGAAAAACTCATAGTCCGCTGCCATCGACATCGTCCTCGCATGGGGGGCGAGATCGGCAATGGAGCGGATGCCGAGCGCTTCGGCGCGCTTTCGGGGCATCACCAGCGCATAGGCGTTCTCAAAGCCGAGTTCGCCCAGCAATGTGACTTTCTGTTGCGCCAGCGTCGCCTTCAATTCGCCGAGCAATTCTTTACGCGGCTTGATGTCGGTGCGGTGAAACTGGTTGGCCCACAGCGTGCCGGAATAGTCGACGTAAACGTCGATATCGTCGGACACCAGCGCATCGAAAATCACGTTGGAGCCGAGGCCCTCGCGCGAAGTCGCCGATAATCCCGCCGCCCGCAGCCGCTGCGCGATCAGCGCCGACAACACGTATTGCTCGGCAAAGGTCTTGGCGCCGACAATGTAGCTCGAAGGCGAGCGCGCCATCGAGGGAACCAGCGTCGCGGCGACCAGCGCCGCTATGCCGATGCCGCCGAGCGCCGCGCGCAAGCGGCTGCGGTTGCGAATGCCGTTCTCGATCAAGGCCAGCAATTGATCGACCGCGAGCGCCAGCACCGCGGCGGCCAGGCAGCCGAACAGCACGAACACCCAGTTTTGGGTCTGCAACCCCGCAAAGATGTAGTTGCCGAGGCTGGTCTGGCCGATCGGGGTCGACAGTGTCGCGGTGCCGATCACCCAGACCGCCGCGGTGCGGATGCCCGCCATCATGACCGGCAGCGCCAGCGGCAGCTCCACCATGAACAGCGACTGCCGCGGCGTCATGCCGACGCCCTGCGCGGCCTCCAGGATCGCGGCGTCGACCCCTTGCAGGCCGGTGATGGTGTTGCGCAGCATCGGCAGCATGGAATAGAGCGCCAGCGCCAGCACCGCCGGCAAAAATCCGAATGCGGAAAAGCCAAATCCGAACCAGGCCAGCGACAATGCGGCGAGCGCCAGCAGCAGCGGATAGAACAGCGCGAGTAGCGCCAGGCCCGGTATCGTCTGCACGATGCTGGCAAGCCCGAGCAGGGCGCCGCGCATCACCGGCTGGTTGCGCGCCGCGATCGCCAGCGGCAGGCTGGCCAAAAGTCCCAGCGCCAGCGCGGTGACGCTGACGCGCACATGATTGCCGAGATAATCCGGCAGATGAGACAGCGCCTCGTTCCAGCGCGGGTCGGAAAAAAAACTCATGCCGCGCCATCCCGCGGCAGCAGCACGTTGAGCCGCTCCGCTTGCCGCCGCGGCGTGCGCAGCAATTCGCCGACATAAGCGTCGTCGCTGTCGGAGAGCTCCGTCAGCGTGCCCTGTGCCAACAGCCGCCCGGCGCGCATCACGGCGATGCGGTCCGCGAGCAGGATGGCCTCGGTCATGTCGTGGGTGATCATGACCGTGGTCAGCCCGAGCTTGCTGTGCAGGGCGCGGTAGTCGTCGCCGAGCGCATCGCGGGTGAGGGGATCGAGCGCGCCGAACGGCTCGTCCATCAAGACGATGCGCGGCCTTGCCGCCAGCGCCCGCGCGACCCCGACACGCTGACGCTGCCCGCCCGACAGCTCATGGGGAAAGCGATCGCGGTAGAGGGTACGGTCGAGCCGCACCAGATCGAGCAGTTCATCTACCCGCGAAGCAATCTCCGCGGCCGGCGTAGCCTGCAGCTTCGGCGTGATCCCGATATTGCCGGCGACGCTGATATGCGGGAACAGTCCACCGCTCTGAAACACGTAGCCGATGCGGCGGCGCAATTGAACGGGATCGACCGCGCGCACGTCCTCGCCTTCGACCGTGATGTGGCCCTCGTCGGCGTCGATCAGCCGGTTCGCAAGCCGCAGCAGCGTGGTCTTGCCGGAGCCGGAGCCGCCGACGATGGCGAGGAATTCGCCCCCGGCGACCTCGATCGAGACGTCGTCCACGGCCCTGACGCGGCCGCCGTCAAAACTCTTGCCGACATGCGCAAATGCGATCAGGGGCGGGGCGGTCATGTCCTGGAATTATCACACCGCCTTCCACCCACCAAGCCAGCGCGGCGCTTGCATGTTGCCGGGATCGGTTGAATTGTCGAAGCCGGGGCGCTAATCCATACGCCACAACAAATGATATCAGGGGAAGCGCGTGCAGGCGGGTGTAACCGCAGGATCGACGGCGGTCGCACTTGACGATGCGACGGTGGCGTTTCGGCTTGCCGACGCGCGTGTCTATACCGCGGTCGAAAAGGTCCGGCTCTCGGTCGAGCATGGCGAGTTCGTCGCCATTGTCGGGCCCACCGGATGCGGAAAATCGACGCTGTTGAATGTCGCCGCAGGCCTGCTCAGACCATCATCGGGAACGGTGCGGATTTTCGATTCTCCGCTGGCCGGCCTCAACCGGCAGGCCGGCTATCTGTTTCAGGCCGACGCGCTGTTTCCCTGGAAGACCGCGATCGACAATGTCGCCATTGGCCTTGAGGTATCGGGCGTGCCGCGCGCCGCCGCGCTGGAACGCGCGCAAGCCTGGCTCACGTCGGTCGGTCTTGTGGCGTTCGGCAACCGCTATCCGCATATGCTGTCGGGCGGGCAGCGCAAGCGCGTCGGGCTGGCGCAGGTGTTGATCCGCGATCCCAAAATCCTCCTGATGGACGAGCCATTCGGCCCGCTCGATGCCCAGACCAGGCAGATCATGGGCAACCTGCTGCTGCAGTTGTGGACCGCCGATCGCAAGGCGGTGCTGTTCGTCACCCACGATCTCGAGGAGGCGATCGCGCTGGCGGACCGCGTCGTGATCATGTCGGCGGGCCCTCGCGCGCGCATCATCGGCGACTGGCGCGTTCCGCTTTCGCGCCCGCGCGATATTTCGGAGGTTCGCATGGAGGAGGATTTTCACGCGCTGCATCGCGAGATCTGGAGCGTGCTCAAGGACGAGGTGATGAAGGGCTACGCGCAGTCGTCGCAAGCGCCGGTTGAGGCTGCGTGATGGGCCGCGGCGGCTTGCTGCTTTGTCAATTGCTGGTCGCCCTGGTGTTTTTCGGGCTGTGGCAATTACTGGCAACGGTGCCGATCTTCGGCCACACCGTGCTGCCGCCGTTTTTCTTCTCGACCCCGGTCAATGTCTTCAACCGCATCTCCAAATGGCTGGTCGAAGGCACCATCTGGCGGCATCTGCTGGTAACGCTGACGGAATCGGTGCTGGCATTCGTGATCGGCTCGCTGTCGGGCGCGCTGATCGGATTCTGGTTCGCGCGCCAGCAGACCGTCGCCGCGATCTTCGATCCCTACGTCAAGATGATGAATGCGCTGCCGCGCGTGGTGCTGGCGCCGATCTTCGCGCTGTGGCTCGGGCTCGGCATCTGGTCCAAAGTCGCGCTCGGCATCACGCTGGTGTTTTTCGTGGTGTTCTTCAACGTCTATCAGGGCGTCAAGGAAGCCAGCACCACGCTGCTCGACAATGCGCGGATGCTCGGCATGAGCGAGCGGCAATTGCTGCGGCATGTCTATTGGCCGTCGGCGCTGTCGTGGATGTTTTCATCGCTGCATACTTCGGTGGGTTTTGCGGTGGTCGGCGCCGTGGTCGGGGAGTATCTGGGTTCGGCGGCAGGGCTCGGCTATCTGATCCAGCAGGCCGAAGGCGTGTTCGATGTCGCCGGCGTGTTCGCCGGCATGATCGTGCTGGCGATGTTCGTGGTCGCGATCGATTTGCTGGTGACCAAGGTCGAGAACCGCCTGCTGGTCTGGCGTCCGGATGCGGGCGAACGGGGAAGTTAGATGGGTTTTGGGATCTGAGCTTTCCAAATGAAAACCACTCGCTATTTTGACGAACAGGTGTTGCGCAAACGCCCATATTTGTCTTGGGATATGTGTTTGAAGGTCTTACAATCGCCGCTGAGGAAGGTTGTCCAGTCGGACGGACGCATACGTTTTTTTGGCGAGGTTACCGACACCGTCAGCGGCGAAACCCGAATTTTGCGCGTGGTTACGTTGGCCGACGGCGAAACCGTCCACAACGCCTTCTTCGACCGAGGCTACAGGGAGCAGGACAAGTGAAGCTTCATTATTATCCCGAGACGGACAGCCTCTATATCGAGCTGATGTCCAGGCCGGGTGTCGAAACGCGCGAGATCGTGGCTGGACTGGTTGCGGATTTTGACGCCGAAGGCGCCGTTGTTGGATTCGACATCGACGGAGCCTCGCATAAACTCGACTTGGCCACGCTGGAAACGGTTGCTCTGCCGTTGACGACGATGAAAGTCGCGTGAAGAGATTCGCCTGAAGTATGTGTTGTCGCTTGCGAACAGAGGCCGCCATGAAGCCATTCAGAATCGTTGTCGCCGCCGTCCTTTTGGCGCTTACCCCCGGCGCACCCTCCCAGGCCCAGGACAAGGTCGAAAAGCCCGACCTCGTGCTCGGGGTGGGCGGCAAGAGCTCGCTGTATTATCTGCCGCTGACGCTGGCCGAGCGGCTCGGCTATTTCAGGGAACAGGGGCTGAACGTCACCATCACCGATTTCGGCGGCGGCTCGAAATCGCTGCAGTCGCTGATCGGCGGTTCGGCCGACGTGGTCACCGGCGCCTACGAGCACACCATCCGGATGCAGTCCAAGGGCCAGGACATCGCCGCGGTGATCGAGCTCGGCCGCTTCCCGGGCATGGTGCTCGCGGTGCGCAAGGACAAGGCGGCGCAGGTCAAGTCGTTCGGCGACCTCAAGGGCATGAAGATCGGCGTCAGCGCGCCGGGCTCCTCGACCAACTTCTTCGTCAATGCGCTGATCGCACGCGATGGCGTCAAGCCCGATGAAGTATCGATCATCGGCGTCGGTACCGGGCTTTCCGCGGTCGCGGCGGTGAAGAAGGGCGAGATCGACGCCATCGTCAATCTCGATCCGGTCATGACCAAGCTCGAGCAGGACGGCGACATCGTGATCCTCGCGGACTCGCGCACCGACGAAGGCAACATGAAGCTGTTCGGCGGCAACAACCCGGCGGCTGTGGTTTACCTGAAGACCGACTTCATCAGCAAAAACCCGGTGACCGTGCAGCATCTGGTCAACGCGTTCTACAAGGCAATCAAGTGGCTCGACAAAGCCACCCCGGACGATGTCCTCAAGACGGTTCCGGAAGAGTATTTCCTCGGCGACAAGGCGCTGTATCTCTCGGCGTTCAAGGCCTCAAAGCCGATGTATTCCAGGACCGGAATCATTACCCCGCAGGGAATGCAGAACGGGCAGAACCTCTTGCTGCAGTTCGACCCCGAAATGAAGGACGCCAGGATCGATCTGAACAGGACGTTCGACGATCGCTTCGTGAAGAAGGCCGCCGCTGGCCAGATGTAGGCGGGGCGGGGCCGGCCGTTGATGCCAGTCGCAATTCATCGCGTCACCACGCTTGATCTGAACGTCGGTCCGCGGCCGTGGCCGTTCGCCGAGCAGCAGCGTGCCGAGATCGAGACGCATTTCGCGATCCAGCAGCGCGAGAAACCGAAACTCTGGAATGGGCGCATTCTGTTGGCGCGCGATCCGGTTTTCGCTGGCGACCGCTTCAGCGCCTGCTATTTCGACGCCGATTTCGCCAGCTTCCTGGCATGGCGCGACTGGGGCTTTCCGGACCGGGCCGTGTTCAACGGCTTCGGAATGGGCGCGTTGCGCTGCTCCGACGGCGCGTTCGTGCTCGGCGAAATGGGCCATCATACCGCGAATGCCGGGCGCATCTATTTTCCGTCGGGAACGCCCGATCTCGACGATATCAGCGACGGTGCGGTCGATATATCCGGCAGTGTCGCGCGCGAGGTCGAGGAGGAAACCGGCCTGACGCCGGCCGACTATCGGACCGACGCACATTGGGATTGCGTGGTCTCCGGTAGCGCGATCGCGATGATCAGGATGCTGAATGTCGATGTGACAGGCAAGGAGTTGCGCGCCAGGATCGAGGCCAATCTCGCCCGCCAGCGTCAGCCCGAACTTTCCGCCATCCATCTGGTGCGCGATGCCGGCGATATCACCGCATCGATGCCGCGCTTTGTCACCGCCTTTATCGAGCAGCATTTCTCCTAATGACGCTGTTGCTCGAACCCGTCATTGCGAGGAGCGCAAGCGACGAAGCAATCCAGCTTGATGGTGCGAAATCTGGATTGCTTCGCGGAGCCTGTCATCGGGCGCGCATTCGCGCGACCCGTTGGCTCGCAATGACCGCCAGAAGGCGCGCTTCAGTCCAGCAACTTGGTGTCGTCAGGCGCCTGTGGCGGCGTCTTGATCGCGATCGTCTTGAACGGCCGGCCGTCAGGCTTGGTGCCGCCGTGCGGCGTACCCTTGGGGATAATGACAAGATCGCCCGGCTTCACCTGCACTTCCTTGTCGCCGAGCCAGATCGTCCCGGTGCCCTCGAGGATGTACTGCATCTCGTTGGCGTTGAGATGCATATGCTTGGGCACGTTGCCGTCCTGCACCGCGACAGTTGCGCCGTCGGCGGAGACAAACGTCCTGGAGCGCAGCCCGGTGCCAGAAGCCAGGCCAAGCGCGTCTCCGTTCATTTCAGGCACATGAATGACCTGCGCCGTGATGTTCTCGGCGGCCAACGCAGGCCGCAACAAGTGCGTCACACCACAGCCGGCGGCGAAGGCAGCGGCGATTGATAGGCTGGCAACAATACGGTTCATGGATATCCTCCCCTTTTGCAGAGTTTTTGTAGGGGGATGCTATGTCAGCAGATGATCTTTGACCAGAGGTTGCCGAGTCGCCTTCTCAGAAGCGCAAGTTCCTCTATCGTGCGCTCAAACTGAAAGCATGGAGGAAACCATTCGTGCGGCCCGTTGGCTCGCAATGACGAACTGGTCTGGCACCGCGCCTCGGCGCCCTATACCGTGAAGTTCGCACTCGCCAATCGGAGTCCGACGTCATGAGCAAGAAGCCTTCGCAATATCCAGGCGATCAACTGAGGCCCTTCATTGCGCCGTTCCGCTTCAACGGATCGGGTGATTTCCATCTCAAGTCGCACAAGACCAACGCGAAGGGCGGCCTCGACAAGGACAAGGCGGAAAAGATCCTCGAGGCCAACCGAAAACGCTTGGGCGATTTTCAGGAAAAGCTGTATGCGCAGGACCGTTGGTCGGTGCTGCTGATCCTGCAGGGCATGGATGCGGCCGGCAAGGACAGCGCCATCAAGGCGATATTTGCCGGCGTCAACCCGCAGGGCTGCGAGGTCCATTCCTTCAAGCAACCGTCAGCCAACGAACTCGATCACGATTTCATGTGGCGCCCCGTGGTCGCGCTGCCGCAGCGCGGCCGCATCGGTATCTTCAATCGCTCTTATTATGAGGAATGTCTGGTGCCGCGGGTGCATCGGGAAGTGCTCGCCAAGGAAAAGCTGCCCTCGAAACTGGTGACCAGGAACATCTGGCGCGAACGGTTCGAGGACATTTCCGCGTTCGAGCGCTATCTTTCGCGCAACGGCACCGTGATCCTGAAATTCTTCCTCAACATCTCGAAAGAGGAGCAGCGCAAGCGTTTTCTCGACCGGCTGGAGGAGCCTTCGAAGAACTGGAAATTTTCGATGGCCGACATCGCCGAGCGCGCGCTGTGGCCCAGATACATGGCCGCCTACCAGGACCTGGTCAGGCACACCTCGACGGCGCTGGCACCATGGTACGTGGTGCCGGCCGATCACAAATGGTTCGCGCGGGTGGTGATCGGCTCGGCGATCGTCAGCACGTTAGAGGCGCTGAACCTGCGGTTTCCGCGAACCGACAAGGCGTCCTTGCAGGAGTTCAAGCAGGTACGCGAGGCGCTGCTAAAGGAAGGGAAGGGAAGAAACAAAAATGCAGTCTCCAACAAGGCCTCAGGTTCAAAGACTGCGAGCTGACGATGAGAAGTGCTATGGTGGGACACCGTTGCAAGCATCTCGGCGGTTTGAGCGTGAGCTCGCCCGGAAAGGACGCCCATGCGCATCATTGACCGCTATCCCATCATCGTGACTCCAAAGTTACGCCAGTGCCGCGATTTTTGGTGCCAGCACATGGGCCTAAGCGTTTTGTTCGAGGCGAGCTGGTTCGTCTTGCTCTCGGCCGGAGATCAAAGTCTTACGCTTGCCTTCATGAGCCCCGAGCATCCCTCTGCCCCACCGGGGCCAGAGACATTTTCTGGCACCGGCATGTGCTTCGAAATTCAGGTCGAGGACGCTGCCGCCGCCTTTGCCGAGTTCCAGCGCAATGGCGGTTCGGTTGGTCTTCAACTCACCGACGAGCCGTTCGGCCAGCGTCGTTTCGGTTTCACAGATCCTGCGGGCCTCTGGGTCGACGTGGTCGAGCAAATCGAGCCCGCACCCGGCTTCTGGGAGCGTTACATATGAGAGACGGAGACCAACGCCGCTGCTGATCCGGTCAATAGTCGGGACTGACCAGGCCTGGCGCCCGGTTCTACCGGGAAGCGAGGCATTTGCGGCTGCCGCGGCAGTATATCCCGGTTGCTTCACGATCAAGCCTCGGACTGGTGCAAACTTCGAAATCGTTCAGAACCAGATTGATCGTCCCGTCCTGGTGTTGATGGGCGACAAGGATACCGAGGCGCCGCCAGAGGAGTGTGTCGCGAAGCTGCAAGCGGCAAAGGTGGCGGGCGCGCCCGCCGGTGTTGGCCGTCTCGCTGCGCTGGCCTTCACGGCCCGCCGTCGACCATCCCGAACGCGTCGTTTGGTCGGCGCTGATCGCGACGCACTTCACGGTTATCTGAGACTCGTCACAGAGCTTTAGTGCTAGCCTATGTCGGGGCAGGCTCTCGGTCGCGTGGGTCCAGGAGTATGTTGGACAGACC
>Ga0307312_10000224_pt1 | contig 24274 bp, 21 predicted proteins | sample ER_DNA_202_FD_194489 | JGI IMG/M metagenome (GOLD analysis project Ga0307312, IMG submission 194489) | Bulk soil microbial communities from the East River watershed near Crested Butte, Colorado, United States - ER_DNA_202 | ecosystem: Environmental > Terrestrial > Soil > Floodplain | place... | reverse complement strand
GAGGGCCGCTTGGAGGAGCTATACGCCGAGCTGCTGTGGGACGACGCCGCGGTCGAGGCCGGAATCCGCGAGGGGCGACTCATGCGCGACGACCGCCTCGCGCGCTTGTTGCCGAAGTGCCCCGATCCGGTCAGCGAGGCGCCAGCGGGGAGCGTCCGGGTCGAACCAGAACCCGACGAGCTCCAACGAGAGGAGGCCGAGCTCGAGTTCGATGCCATGCACCTCCTCGGTCGGACCGAGCGCTGGCTGATGGTCCAGCGCGAGCGCGCCCGCGAGCGCACCGAAGCCCAGCAGTCGAAGAACGAGAAAGTCACCCGGCAGCGCGACGCCGCGAGAAACAGGGTTGAGCGGCTTCGCCAGCGTCTCGCGGATCGGCGGGAGAAGGCGAAGATCCTGCACCAGAAGTTACGGGTCGAGCGCGCCCGTCCATGGAGCCGATTGCGGCGCGCGGCTGGACGTTTACTCAGACGCTAGCTCCGCGCGGGGGCGTCCCTTCGGCGATACGTTGAGCGCTAGCCTCCTCCGCCGTGCGGCTCGCAATGACGCTCAAGGTCCGCGACGAGGCGGACATCATCGAGGACAACCTGCGTTACCACCGCGCGCAGGGAGTCGACTTCTTCGTCGTCGCCGACACCGGGTCCACCGACGGCACCGTCGAGATCATCGAGCCCTACGAGCGCGCGGGAATCGTGAGGCTCGAGCACATCGGGCATGGAATCCACGACATGAAGGAGAGCGGCGAGGGCGAGATCACGCGGATCGCCTCCGAGATGGGCGCCGACTGGGTGATCCACAATGACGCAGACGAGTTCTGGTGGCCGCTGACCGGAGACCTGAAGGAGGCAATCGCAGCGATACCGGACCGTTACGGGCTCGTCGTCGCGCCGCGGACCGAGTTCGTTGCGCGACCCGGGAACGACCCATTCGCGGAGCGCCTCACGATCCGCGAGGCCCGGTTCCTGCGCCCACCAAAATCGGCTCACCGCGCACATCCGCGGGTCATGATGCGCGGCCCCCACCCGATCGAGATCTGGGTCGACCGGAGCGGCTCGCCCTATGCCGGACTGGTCGGAAAACCGGTCCTGCGGACCCAAGCCGAACACTTCGAGGAAGAAGGGCTCGAGTTGCTGATCGCACCAACCTTTCCCGTTCGCGTCCTGCACTTCCCGTTCCGCTCTTTCGGGCAGTACAAGCGCCGGGTCGAAATCGCGCGCGCGAACGGTCAGCTCGACCGCAACCCCGGGGGCCGCCAGGTTCGCGACGCCTATGAGGCCGGCCGCCTCGAGGAGATCTACCGGCGCTTGACGCTGGACGACAACGCCGTGGCAGGGGGAATCGACGAGGGCTGGCTGGTCGAGGACACGGACTTCCGCGATTACCTGGCGGCATGCCCAGACGCGCTGAGCGGTGGAGAGCCGCCGCCCGGAGCTCGCGCCTGGCCCGATGATCAGCGCCAGCGCGAACTCGCCGGGCTCGAGCACGACGCAATGTACGCGATCAGCCGTTACCTGCAGACGCAGGCCTATCGGACGCAGGAGAGACGTCGGGAGGGCGCCCGCCACGCCCGCGCCGAGCGCAGGTTGCGGCGTCAGGTTCGCCACCTTCGCCACCGCGCCCAGCGCCAGCGCGAGCGCCTGCGCAGGATCCAATCGAGCCGCTGGTGGCGCCTTCGCCCCCGACTGCCGGGTGCCCTCGCCAGACTACGAGCGGCTCGGAGCGCTCGCCGTCGCGTGCACTAGCCTCCGCCGTCATGCGCCTGGCGATGACTTTCCTCGTCCGAGACGAGGCGGACATCATCGAGGCCAACCTCCGCTACCACAGCGCCCAGGGGGTGGACTTCTTCGTTGTCGGTGACAACGGATCCACGGACGGCACGGTCGAGATTCTCGAGCGTTACGAGCGAGCCGGCCTGGTTGAGCTCGAGCATTTCCCCGGATCGGTGAACCAGGCTTGGTCCGAGGGCCGGACGAAACTCGGCCGCCGCACCCATGAGCGCGGCGCCGACTGGGTGATCCACAACGACGGCGACGAGTTCTGGTGGCCGCTCACTGGAGATCTGAAGCAGACGCTGGCTGCCGTCCCCGAGCGCTACGGACTGGTGATCGCGCCGCGGACGGAGTTCGTTCCCCGACCGGGGAACACCTCCTTCGTGGATCGATTGACCGTTCGCGAGGCCCGATCCCTGCGTCCGCCGAAGGCAGCTCACCGGACGCACCCTCGGATCGTGCTGGATCATCCCCACCCCACCCGGATCTGGATCGAGGAGACCTCCGAGGAGGCCGTGCCCGAAGGCAGGTCAGGGCTCACGATCTCTGACCCCGGACGGCCAGCGCGCCCGGAGCAAGAGCTGATCTTCGCTCCTTCCTTCCCGATCCGGGTACTGCACTTCCCGGTCCGAAGCCCTGCCCAATACCGCCACCGGGTCGAGATGGCGGAGGAGGCCGGGATGCTGGAATCGTGGTGGAGGGCGGAGCTGCTCGCCGCCCACGAGGACGGGCGGCTCGACCAGGTCTACGAGCGGCTGACGCTCTCGGACCAGGATGTCGCGCGTGGGGTCGAGGATGGCTGGCTGGTCGAGGACACGGACTTTCGCGACTACCTGGCCGCTTGCCCCGATCCCCTCGAGGGCGGTGACTCGCCGGCGGGCTCGCGTGCGTGGCCCGAGGAACGGCGGCGGGACGAGCTCGCCGAGCTGGAGGCCGACGCCATGTACGCGCTGACCAAATACGTGCGACGCCGCGGTGGGAGCAGCCGCCGGGGTCGTTTCCGGGAGCTCAAGGAAAGCGAGCTGATGCTGCGCCGCCGCCTGCGCCGCCGCGAGCAGCGCCTCGACAGCATCAGGTCGAGCCGCTGGTGGCGCCTTCGTCCGCGACTGCCGGCCCGCCTTCGCCGCCGATCTTGAGCCAAGCCCCGCGCCCGCCGCGCAGAGCACTAACGTTGAGCCCATGAAGGCCAAGGTCTTGATTCGCCCCAAACAGGGAATCCTCGATCCGCAGGGCAAGGCGATCGAGCGCGCCCTCCCCGCGCTCGGTTTCGAGGGCGTTTCGCAGGTGCGTGTGGGACGCCTCGTGGAGCTCGAGGCCGATGACCCGGACCGCCTCGCCGAGCTGTGCGAGAAGCTGCTCGCCAACCCGCTGATCGAGGATTACGAGATCGAGCTGGACGGCGAGGCTCCACAGACCCCGACGCCCCCGGAGGCGTAGCCGAGGAGGCGACGGGCATTGGTGATGTTTGGGGTTCTTCAGTTCCCGGGTTCCTGTGACGAGCGTGACGCGTTGCTCGCCTGCCGCCGGGTCGGCGACGCACGGCTCGTCTGGCACCAAGAGACCGACCTGGAGGGCGTCGACGTGGTGGTCGTGCCGGGAGGCTTCTCGTACGGCGACTACCTGCGGGCGGGGGCGATTGCACGGTTCGCGCCGGCGATGGAGGCGGTGGGCGAGCATGCGGCCGCCGGCAAGCCGGTGCTCGGGATCTGCAACGGGTTTCAGGTCCTCTGCGAGGCCGGCCTGCTGCCCGGGGCGCTGCTGCCGAACGACTCCCTGAGGTTCGTCTGCCGGCAGGTGGAGCTGGTGGTGGAAAACGCCGAGACGCAGTTCACGCGTGAGTGCCACACTGGTCAGCGGCTCTCGATCCCGGTCAAGCACGAGTCGGGCCGCTACTTCGCCCCGGCCGAGCAGCTCGACGAGCTCGAGGCGCGTGCCGGAGTCGTCTTGAGGTACGCGGCGGGCCAGAACCCGAACGGCTCGGCTCGCGAGATCGCCGCGGTCGTCAACGAGCGCGGCAACGTGATGGGGCTGATGCCTCATCCGGAGCACGCCGTCGACCCGCTCACCGGCTCGGAGGACGGGCTGCAGATCTTCGCCTCCCTGGCGGCGCTGGCCGCCGATCCCAAAACGGCGAAGGTCAGCGCAGCTAACGCTCTGATCAAGGTCAGCGCGTAGCGGAGAGCTGCTTGGCATCCTCGAGCAGCACCGGCGCCTTGATCGTCGCCAGCTCGCCGCCGCGATCCGGATCGATCAACTGGAGGTAGAACTGGTCGTCGCGCTGGATCAGGTCGAAGACCTGCTCGTTGATCCGCGCCAGCTCCTCGCCGAGCGCCTCGCGGTAGCGGCGCACCGGATGGATGAACTTCCGGAACCTGCCAGCAAGCCCCTTCCGCGGCAGTCTCGCGGCAAGCCGCCCCCGCAGGGTGGCGTTGAGCCTGTCCTCGGCCGCGGCTCGCCACAGCCTGCCGCCAGCGGTGCGGCGGAAGCCGCCGCCGTGGTGGTAGACGAGGTCCTCGTAGACCCCAAACTGAAGCGGGTGGGGGTTGACCTTGTTAGTGCGCAGCATCGGGTACCAGTCGATGCCTCGATCCTCGAGCATGCGGTGGAGGTTGCCCCCCACGTCCGTGACCTCCTTTCCCTGAGGGTTGACCCAGGTGGCCCCGCGCCGCCAGTCGCCGGGCAGCTCGCGCCACAGCCCCGCTTTCATGGCGCAGAACGAGGGGTGGGGCTGGGGGTCGCCATTGTTCTCGTCGCGCCGCACGGCGACGATCGGGTAGCGCTCCAGCTTCTGTCGCAGAAAGGGGACGATCGGAGCGACGGGGAAGGCGTCGCCGTCGATGAACACGATCATCTCCTCGGGTTCGGCCGCCTGGGCGACGATGTCACCGAGCAGGGTGAGCTTCAGCTCGTGCTGCTTGATCGGCACGTCCGTGCTGTAGAAGAACTTGTGCGCTTGGTCGCGCATCTCGGCGTCGATCCAGGCGTAGACCTTGAACGGCTGGTCGATGTTTCGCTCCAGGTACCGAAGCTGGATGTCGATCCAGCGGTCATAGCGCCAGTGGACGGTCGCGATGTGGATCATCGCGGGTAACGTAAACAAGATGCCTCTGTTCGGCGCTCGGACGCCCGCGGAGCTGCGCGACAAGCGAATCGTCGCCGTTCTCGGGATGCACCGCAGCGGCACCTCGGCGATCGCAGGCATGCTGGCCGATCACGGTGTGGAGCTGGGCCCCGTTTCGGAGCAAAACCGCTTCAACCCGCGCGGCAACCGCGAGATCCGCGAGCTCAACAGGCTCCACGACCGGATCCTGGAGCGAAGCGGCGGCTCCTGGTGGGACCCTCCCGCGCGTATCCGCGCCCGCTCGGGCGACTATCGCCGGCGCAACGAGATCCTCCGCTCGATCCCGGGCGAGACGATCGGGGTCAAGGACCCGCGGCTCTTGCTCGTGCTGGACCTGTGGCGCGACCTGAACCCGAGGCCGATCGGCGTGATCCGGAATCCGGTGGCGGTGCGGGATTCGCTCGAACGGCGCGCACATGAGCGCCAGAGGCGCCACCCACAGCTCTCCGCGGCAGGATGGGACGAGCTGTGGCTGATCTACAACCGAGCGCTGCTCGCCGAGCACCGGCGGCACCCGTTCCCGGTGATCGACTTCGACCGCCACCAGCACCTCGACTCCCAGGTTCGCGCCGCGCTCGCCTTCCATGGCCTGGAACCCTCGCCCGAGTCCGGCTTCTTCGAGCGCGAACTGGTCGGCCCGTCCGTCGGCGACTGGCGGTCGCAGGTGGGCTCAACCGAGGCGCTGGAGCTCTGGGACACGCTGGCGGCGTTGGCGGTGTCTTAGGCGTCGCGCCGCCCGGATCGGAATACTGACGACCCACTAGATGGCCGTGTCCAGCGAATCGCGTCATCGGGAGCTCGGCCTCACCGACTCCGAGTACGAGCGCATCGTCGAGCTGCTCGAGCGCGAGCCGAACGGCGTCGAACTGGCGATGTTCTCCCTGCTGTGGTCCGAGCACTGCGCCTATAAGCACTCGCGCAAGCTGCTCCGCCGGCTGCCCACGGAAGGGCCGCGCGTGCTCATGGGCCCGGGGGAGAACGCCGGCGCCGTTGATGTCGGAGCAGGGTACGCGGTCGCCTTCAAGGTCGAGTCCCACAACCATCCGAGCGCGGTGGAGCCGTTCCAGGGGGCGGCGACCGGGGTCGGCGGCATTCTCCGCGACGTGTTCGCGCTGGGAGCACGGCCGATCGCAGTGCTCGACTCGTTGCGGTTCGGTGAGCTGGAGTCCGAGCGCTCCCGCTATCTCCTCGATCGCGTGGTCGCCGGAATTGGCCATTACGGGAACTCGATCGGGGTGCCAACCGTGGGCGGCGAGATCTACTTCGAAGCCCCCTACGAGCACAACTGCCTCGTCAACGCGATGTGCGTAGGGCTGGCCCGCGCCGACCGGATGGTGCGCTCGGCGGCCGGCGGGGTGGGCAACCTCGTCCTGCTGCTCGGCGCATCGACGGGACGCGACGGGATCGGCGGCGCCTCGGTCCTCGCCTCGGCGGAGCTCGCCGGGGACGCCGAGATGCGGCCCAGCGTGCAGATCGGCGACCCGTTCGAGGAGAAGAAGCTCATGGAGTGTTGCCTGGAGCTGCTCGATCGCGCGTTGCTTGTGGCGCTTCAAGACCTGGGCGCGGCCGGCCTCACCTCCTCCTCCGCCGAGATGGCGTCCGCAGGCGGGGTCGGGATCGACCTCCACGTCGACCGGGTGCCGCTCCGCGAGGCGGACATGGAGCCGTTCGAGATCATGGTCTCCGAGTCGCAGGAGAGGATGCTCGCCGTGGTTCAGCCGTCGAGGCTCGGTGACGTCCTGGCCACGTGCGAGCGGTGGCAGACCGGGGCCGCGGCGATCGGCGAGGTCACCGATACGGGCCGAATCCGGGTGTTGGCCGACGACCAAGTCGTCGGCGACGCGCCGGTCGCCGCGTTGATCGACGAATGCCCTCTGTACGACCTCCAACCGGAGGAGCCGAGCGAGTGGCTGTACGGCAACCGCCCCTCGCTTCATCCCGGCGCCGAGGCAAACGAGCTCTTGCTGAGCCTGCTCGCCTCGCCGAGCATCGCCTCGAAGCGGTGGGCGTTCGAGCGCTACGACTCGATCGTCCAGTCACGCACCGTGCGGCGCCCGGAAACCGCCGACGCGGCCGTCTTGAAGCTGGAGGAGACGGGAGGCGCGATCGCCGTCGCGATCGATGGCAACGGGCGTCGCGTCGCCTGCGATCCATACCGCGGGACCGTGGAGGCGGTGCTCGAGTGCGCCCAGAACCTCGCCTGCGTCGGTGCCGAGCCCCTGGGTTTGACCAATTGCCTCAACTTCGGCAACCCGGAGAAGCCTCACGTCGCCTGGCAGCTCGATCACGCGGTGCAGGGGCTCGCGGACGCATGTGCGGCCCTCGGGGTGGCGGTCGTTGGCGGCAACGTCTCCCTCTACAACGAGACCGACGCTGGACCGATCTATCCCACGCCGGTCGTCGGCCTGGTCGGCGAGCTGCACGACCCCGGGCGCGCCGCGGGCATCGCGATCAGCGAGGGCGACGCGATTGCGCTGGTGGGGCCGTTCGCGCCCTCACTGGCCGGCTCCGAGCTGGCGAAGCTGCGCGGCGACCTCGGAATGGGGCTGCCGGGCGTTTCGATCGAGGCGGTCCGCGACGCGATCGAGCTGGTGCGCGAGTGGGTGCGGTCGGGGCGCCTGACGGCCGCCCATGACGTCAGCGACGGCGGCCTCGCCTGCGCCCTGGCCGAGTGTGCGATCGCCGGCGGGGTCGGCGTGCGCGCCGACCTGGACTCGCTGGTCGAGCTGCGGGGCGGGTCGGGCGAGTCCTGCCTGTTCGGCGAGGGAGCCGGTGGGTTCGCGGTCGCTGGACCGGCGCCGGAGCTGGGCGTCCTCGCCGCCCAGGGCTCCAAGCGCGGCGTCGACGTTCTCACGATCGGGGAGGCGGGCGGAGAGCGATTGGAGATCTCCGCCGCCGAGGCCGAGGTCTCGGTCCCGCTGGCCGACGCCGAGCAGGCCTGGAGCTCGCTCGGTCGCCCTTAGTGGGGCCTCTCACAATGTTGCGCCCGGAACCGCTGCCCTGCGTGCGGGCCGACCCGGTTTCGCTACCATCGGCCGCTCGCGGGCTTGGTCGCAGGGGTCGTCAGCCGCCCATGTAGCGGCACGCGCGACGTCGCTTGGCTGCACCGCGTCCGAGCTCGCCCCCTTGACCTGATGTCGCTTCGCTCTCACCACATGCTCGCGCTCGGCGGCGTGACGCTCCTTGCGGCCGCCGGCCTGGGGCTGGGCGCCTCAGATCCGCTCCCCGTGGCACCCGGAGGGGCGAAGGCCGCCTCCGGAGGCGGGCGGCCGAACGTCGTCCTGATCCAGTCCGACGACCAGACGTACAGACAGCTGACGCGACGCGCGATGCCGAACACGAAGCGCCTCCTCGCGCAGCACGGCACCACCTTCACCGACTACATCGCGTCCACCGCCCAGTGCTGCCCCTCGCGCGCCTCGCTGCTCACCGGCCAGTATGCGCACAACCACGGCGTCACCTCGAACAACGTCGGCTACCCCGGGCTGGTCGACAAGGACAACGTGCTTCCGGTCTGGCTTCAGCGGGCCGGCTACTCGACGATCCACGTCGGCAAGTTCCTGAACGGATACGAGAAGTCCGTCGCGCCCGACTCGGTGGTGGCTCCCGGCTGGGACCAGTGGCACAGCGTGCTCGGGAACACGCACTACTACGGCTACGACCTGTTCGTCAACGGCGCCGTCCAGCATCACGGAAGGCGGCGCGGGGACCACATCACACATGTGCTCAACCGGGACGCCGTCCGCCTGGTCGAGAGGTACGCACCCAAGGGCCATCCCTTCTACCTCCAGCTCGACCAGCGGGCGCCACATGTGGGACAGCAGCACGACCCCTACGGACGCTGCGGCCGGGCGCCCATCCCCGAGCCGACCGACAGGAAGCTGTTCGGGAACGCGGGGTTACCGAGGCCACCGTCGTTCAACGAGGAAGAGATGAGCGACAAGCCCAGCTTCCTGAGCGCCGCGCCAAAGATCGGATCGGTCGAGAGAGGGCAGATTCGCAAGCGTTGGCGCTGCGCCCTGGCCTCGCTCCGCGGCGTCGATCGCGGCGTCGGCAAGATCTACGACGCGGTGAAAGACGCCGGCGAGCTGAAGAAGACCGTCTTCATCTTTATCTCCGACAACGGCCAGTTCCACGGCCAGCATCGCCTCCAGAAAGGCAAGGTGCTTCCCTACGAGGAGGCCCTGCGCCTGCCCCTGTTGATCAGGGCGCCGAAGCGTTACCGGGCCGGCGCCTCACGGGTGAGGAAGGTCGGCAGGCCCGTTGGAAACATCGACCTCGCCCCGACGATCCTCGATTTCGCGGACGCCCAGCCGTGCGCTGGAGCCGGCGGTTGCCGCACGATGGACGGACGCTCGTTGATGCCGTTGCTGCTGAGGCGCTCACGCGGGTGGCCGCATGGTCGTGGGTTGCTGACCGAGTACAGGGTGGGAGACGCCGGGCGCTACGCCACCTGCGAGTTCGCCGGGATCAGGACGCGCGACGATCTCTACGTGCGGCATTCGAGGGTGGTCGATCCGAGCACCGGCCAGTGCATCCCCGCCGACGAGCGAGAGCGCTACAACCTGAATAAGGATCCATTCGAGCTCCACAACCTGTGCTTCGGCGGAAACAGCGGTAACTGTCCGCTCAACGACAAGCAGCTCGACCTGGAGATCCGGCTCAGCCAGCTCCGCGACTGCGCCGGGATCGCCGGGCGCGACCACCACGTCGGCGGACACCCGTTCTGCGAATAGGTGGCGGCCGGCGAGGCTGATCCGCGGCCATTGCTACCCTGCGGTTGCAGGCGGGCTCCGCCTGCCTCGTCAGCTCAATCTCTCAAGCAGAGAAAGCCCACATGATCCCGACCGAGCGGCCTGTCCCGGACCGCGAAGGCCCGCGCGATGAGTGCGGGGTGTTCGGCGTATACGCACCGGGCCACGATGTCGCGCGGCTCGCCTACTTCGGCCTCTACGCGCTCCAGCATCGTGGTCAGGAGTCGGCGGGGATCGCCACCTGCGAGGGCGGTCACATCACCACGCTGCGCGACACCGGGCTCGTCTCGCAGGTCTTCGACGAGGAGACGCTACGGGCGCTGGAGGGCGATATGGCGATCGGCCACGTCCGGTACTCGACCACCGGCGGCGGCTCGTGGGAGAACACGCAGCCCGTCTGGCGGGACGACGGACGCGAGCTGGCCCTCGCCCACAACGGCAACCTGACCAACGCCGTCGAGCTCTGCAACGAGCTGCGTGAGCGCGGGCTTTCGTTCCGCGGCACGTCGGATTCGGAGATCATCGCCACCCTGCTCTCCGTGGAGGAGGCACGGCCGATAGAGAACGCGGTCGAAGCGGTGATGCCGCGGCTCGAGGGCGCCTACTCGACCGTGGTGATGACGAAGCGCGCGGTGGTCGCCTTCCGCGATCCGCACGGCGTGCGGCCGCTCTCGCTCGGCAAGATCGGCGACCGCTACTGCGTCGCCTCGGAGAGCTGCGCCTTCGACATCATCGGCGGCGAGTTGCTGCGCGAGGTGATGCCCGGCGAGCTGATCTCGCTCACCGAGGACGGAATCGAGACGCGGCAGGTGGTGCCTTCGAACCGCCCCGCCCACTGCGTCTTTGAGCACATCTACTTCTCGCGGCCCGACTCGCGGCTTGAAGGCCGGGTCCTCCAGCAGGTACGGGGACGCATGGGCGAGATCCTCTGGCACGAGTCGCCGGTCGACGCCGACCTGGTGATCTCGGTGCCGGACTCCGGGAGCCCCGCGGCCAACGGCTTCGCGCGAGCCTCGGGCATCCACCAGGACGACGGGCTGATCAAGAACCGCTACGTCGCGCGAACCTTCATCCAGCCGGGGCAGGAGCTGCGCAAGCACGGGCTGCGAATGAAGTTCAATCCGCTGCCGGAGATCGTCGCCGGCAAGCGCGTCGTCGTGGTCGACGACTCGATCGTGCGCGGCAACACCACCCGCCAGATCGTCGGCATGCTGAAGGACGCCGGGGCGAAGGAGGTGCACCTGCGGATCTCATCGCCGCCGATCCGCCACCCCTGCCACTACGGGATCGACATGTCGACCCGCGAGGAGATGATCGCCCACGATCGCACGGTCGAGCAGATCGCCGGCGAGCTCGGCGCCGACTCGCTCGCCTACCTGTCCATGGAGGGGGTGTACGAGGCGATCGGCGCTCCCGCACAGCACCACTGCGACGCCTGCTTCACCGGCAACTACCCGCTCGGCGACGGCGGCGAGGGCAACGGCAAGTTCGCACTGGAGGTATTGACCGCCGCCGCTAGCTCCAGCGGCGACGCCTGAGTGGCCTTCCGGATCGCCGTTCTAGCCTCCGGGGCTGGGACCAACCTACAGGCGATCCTCGACCGGCTGCACGGCCAGGATGGGATCGAGGTTGCATGCGTGGCCTCGAACCAGCGCGGTGCGAGGGCGCTGGAACGTGCCCGTGAGGCGGGGATCGAGACTGGGGTGTTCGAGCGCTCGGTGCATCCAGACCGGGGCTCGCGTGACGCCGCGATCGCGGACTGGCTCGGCGACCGCGACATCGACCTGATCGTTCTCGCCGGCTATATGGAGCTGCTATCGGGAGAGTTCGTGGCCCGATTCCGAAACCGGATCGTCAACGTGCACCCGGCGCTGCTTCCGTCGTTCCCCGGACTCGATGCGATCGGCCAAGTGCTCGCGCACGGGGTGCGCGTGACGGGGGTGACCGTGCACCTGGTCGACGAGGGGGTGGACTCGGGTCCGATTGTCTTGCAGCAAGCGATCGAGGTGCCATACACTCGCGACCGCGCCCAACTGGAAGAGGAGATCCATCGGGTCGAGCACGAGCTGCTACCCGAGGCGATCAGTCTGATCGCCGCCGGGGCGGTCCGGATCGATCCAGAGAACCCGCGACTCGTCCACATCGATGTTGAGAGAAGCGAATAGGCATGGCTGATTCGGTGACGACCGGCGGGGGCAGGGAGCCCTCGGTGGCCGCGGAGGACGCGATCAGGGTACGCCGGGCGCTGATCTCGGTCGCGGACAAGACCGGAATCGTCGACTTCGCCCGCGGTCTGGCGGGGTTGGGGGTCGAGATCATCTCCACGGGGGGCACGGCCGCGACATTGCGAGAGGCCAACCTGGAGGTGCGCGACGTCGCCGAGCTGACGGGGTCTCCGGAGATTCTCGACGGACGGGTGAAGACGCTGCACCCGCGGCTGCACGCGGCGCTGCTCGCGGTGCGCGACGACCCAGACCACATGGCCACCCTGGAGGCCGAGGGGATCGAGCCGATCGACCTCGTCTGCGTCAACCTCTACCCCTTTGAGCGCACCGTCGCCCGGCAGGAGGTGAGCGAGGCCGAGGCGGTCGAGAACATCGACATCGGCGGTCCGACGATGATCCGGGCGGCGGCCAAGAACCACCGCTTCATCGCGGTGGTCGTGATGCCGGAGAGCTACGACGCCGTGCTCGCCGAGCTTGAGGATTCGGCCGGTTCCGTCTCGACCGAGACCCGGCACTGGCTCGCCAACGAGGCGTTTGCCTTCACGGCCCGCTACGACGCCGCGATCAGCCGCTGGTACGGGCTGCGCTACGAGGCCTACCCCAGCCACTGGGTGATGCCGCACGAGAAGTTCCTCGACCTCTCCTACGGCGAGAACCCGCATCAGAAGGCGGCGCTGTACGTGGAGGTGGGCGCTCGCACGCACGTGCTCTCGCGGGTGGCCAAACTTCACGGGAGGGCGCTCTCGTTCAACAACGTGCTCGATCTGGATATGGCACGGCGCCTGCTCGACGAGCTCGAGCCGGCCGCCTGCGTGATCGTCAAGCACAACAACCCCTGCGGCGTCGCCGTTGCGGAGGAGATCGGCGACGCCTACGAGAAGGCGCTCGCGTGTGACCCACTGTCGGCGTTCGGCGGTGTGATCGCGCTCAACCGCTCCGTCGATCGGGCGCTGGCCGAGCGGCTCCACGAGCGCTTCGTCGAGGTCCTGATCGCGCCCGCATACGATCAGGACGCGCTCCCGGTGTTGAAACAGAAGGAGGCTGTGCGGCTTCTGGAGACGACCGAGCAGCGCGGCTACGAGCCTCGGGAACGCGATGTGAAGCGGGTGCGCGGCGGGCTCCTGGTGCAGGACCCCGATCGGCTAGAGGAGCGGCGCGAGTCGTTGCAGGTCGTCACCGAGGCGAGCCCAGACGGGGAGCAGTGGGAGGACCTTTGGTTCGCATGGAAGGTGTGCCGCCACGTGCGCTCGAACGCGATCGTGATCGCCAAGGATGGGGCGACGCTGGGGATCGGCGCAGGGCAAATGAGCCGCGTGGATTCGATGAGAATCGCGATCGAGAAGGCGCGCCAGGCTCGCGGCGAGGATGCCGGCGGGCTGCTTGCTGGGTCGGTGGTCGCCTCCGACGCGTTCTTCCCCTTTCCGGACGGGCCCCAGCTCGCTTTCGACGCAGGGGTGACGGCGCTGGTCCAGCCGGGAGGATCGGTGCGCGACTCGGAGGTGATCGCCGCCTGCGACGAGGCGGGGGCGGCGATGGTGTTCACCGGGCGCCGGCACTTCCGGCACTAGCTCGCCAGGGCGGGAGTCCATGCCCGAGCTTCACGTGCTCCGTGTCTTCTGTGGCGAGGGCGGGGGCGGGGGCAATCCGCTCGGCGTGTTCCTCGACGGCGACGAGATCCGGGCGGAGTACCGGCAGCGGGTCGCAGCCGACCTCGGGTTCAGCGAGACGGTGTTCGTGGACGACGCGGAGCGCGGTGAGGTTCGCATCTTCACGCCCGCAACCGAGCTTCCGTTCGCCGGGCACCCGGTGGTGGGAACGGCCTGGCTCCTAGCGCGGGAGCGCGGCGCGGTGACCGCGCTGCGGCCGCCCGCGGGCGAGGTTCCGGTGCGCACCGACGGTGAGCTGACCTTCGCCGCCGGCCGCCCGGAGTGGATGCCGGCTTTCGAGTTCGTGGAGGTCGGCACGGCGGCGGAAGTGGAGGCGCTCGGCGGGCCTCCCGAGGGCCACGATGCTGTCGGGGTCTGGGCCTGGATCGACGAGAGCGCGGGGATCGTGCGGGAGCGGGTGTTCGCGGCGCGCTACGGGATCGCCGAGGACGAGGCGACCGGCTCGGCGGCGATCACCCTGTCGGCCCGGCTCGAGAGGGAGCTCGACATCCGACAGGGCGCCGGCTCCCGAATCCTCGCCCGGCCGCTCGGCGACGGGATGGTCGAGATCGGCGGGCGGGTGGAACTCGCTGAAGTGCGGGGGCATCCAGTGCCGACGTGAGCGACCCCCTACCCGAGTGCACACGCTCGCGCGTTCGCCTTGGGGCTACAGTCTCCCAGGAGTTGGGGGTGTAGCAAAAGTTGGTTTTGCGGCAGCCTTTTAAGCTGCATAAACGCGGGTTCGATTCCCGTCGCCCCCATGCAGGGAGTCGCAAAGCGGATGCCGATACGGGGACTACGTCAGCTAACCAGCCGCCCCCGTGCTCGGGCGCCCTCGAACGTGCGACGCCGATGGCAGTTGGCCCAGCGGACCTCGCACTTCGCGATCTCTCGCTTGAGCCGATCAAGGCTGCAGCCGCGCCTGGCAAGCTGAGTCGCGTTCGCGTGCTTGTTGGCGATGTGGTCGAACTCGAGCACGACGAGATCGGCAAGTCCGCAGTCGACGCAGCCGGACTCCAGCAACAGGTCGCGCACGAACGCGAGGTTCCGCGCTTCGCCTGGCAGCAGGGAGGTGCTCTGCTCGAGGCTCCCCGGATCGAGGCGCCATGAACCATCGCTCCTGGCAGTACGTCGACGATGGCAGTTCGCGCAAACGACCTCGCATGTCGCGATCTCTCTCAGTAGAGCCTTAGCCGAGAGGCCACCCCCTGCCAAGAAGCTCACGTTCCCGCGCTTGGGGCCCAAGTGGTCGAACTCGAGAATGACTGGATCCGTCTCGCCGCAGTCCACGCACGGGTGAGCGAGCAGGTACTTGGCGAGTAGGGCACGGGCCTCACGCCGGCGGCGCTGCTGCGCCTCGTGCGATTGCCTGCGATGAAGATCGCCCCGGGCCCGAAAGTACTCTCGAAAGCACTCCCGACACCACCACTGATACCCGTCGCCGTGCCTGTTGAAGGCGGCCAATGGCAAGGGCTTGCGACAGCGACCGCAGCGACGTGTACGTGTGTCGGACTGTTCGCTCGGCTCGACGGGGTCCGGCGGCGCTGCGTCTGGTTGGGACTTCACTGGGGCCAGATCGCGGACCCAGACGCTTACCGAGGCGATCGATACACCGAGCTCGACTGCGATCCTCCGCAGGGTCCAGCCCTTCGACCGGAGCCTTTGGGCCCCCAGTCTCTCGACCTCTTTGCGAGCTGCCACACGAACGTATGTTCCCCCCAAGATCGGACGGAAAGGCCTAGGATCGAGTGCGTGACGGCCTCGAGGAAGCTCACCGAGTACGAGAAGAAGCGCTCCTTCAAGAGGACCCCTGAGCCGCGCGGCGCCAAGAAGTCGAAGGAGGCCAAGGGCAACCGCTTCGTGGTCCACGAGCACCACGCGCGGCGGCTGCACTGGGACCTGCGGCTGGAGCGCGACGGTGTGCTGGCCTCCTGGGCGCTACCAAAAGGGGTGCCGCAGGACCCAAAGGAGAACCGGCTTGCCGTCCGCACGGAGGACCACCCGCTCGAGTACCTCGAGTTCGAGGGCGAGATCCCGAAGGGCGAATACGGCGCGGGCACGATCGCGATCTGGGACCGAGGAACCTACGAGGCGGAAAAACTCCGCGACGACGAGGTGATCCTCACCTTCGCGGGCGAGCGCGTGAAGGGGAAGTACGCCCTCTTCCAGACGAAGGGCGACAACTGGATGATCCACCGCATGGAACCGCCTGCCGACCCCGATCGCGAGCCCATGCCGCGCCAGCTGAAGCCGATGCTCGCCACGCTCTCGACCCGCCTGCCGCTCGACGAGGAGGTCTGGGCGTACGAGATCAAGTGGGACGGCGTCCGCGCGATCGCCTACAGCGAGGCTGGCCACCTGCGGCTCGAGAGCCGCAACCTGCGTGAGATCACCTCGCACTACCCCGAGCTGCGCGCGCTCGCCGCGGAGCTCGGCGCTCGCGAGGCGGTATTCGACGGCGAGGTGGTCGCCTTCGACGACGACGGCCGGCCCAGCTTCGAGCTGCTCCAGAGCCGCATGAACCTCGCCTCCGAGGCGGCCGTTCGTCGCCGGATGGCCGACTGCCCCGTCACCTACCTGATCTTCGACCTGCTCCACCTCGACGGCCGGTCGCTGATCGACCTCCCCTACGTCGAGCGCCGCGAGCGGCTCGAGGCACTCGGGCTCGAGGGGCCAAGCTGGCAGACGCCCAGCCACCACCGCGGCGAGGGGAAGGCGCTGCTCCGCCTCACACGCGAGCGCGGCCTCGAGGGGCTGGTCGCCAAGCGGCTCGACAGCCGCTACCTGCCCGGACGGCGAAGCCGCGCCTGGCTGAAGGTGAAGAACATCCGCAGCCAGGAGCTCGTGATCGGCGGCTGGCTTCCGGGGCAGGGGCGCCGGGCGGGGACGATCGGCGCCATCCTCGTCGGCTACTACGAGGATCACGATGGAGGGCGGCGGCTGCGCTACGCCGGCCGGGTCGGCAGCGGGTTCACCGAGGACGAGCTCCGACGCCTCGCCGGGATGCTCGAGCCCCTCCAGACGCGGCGGAGCCCCTTCGAGGGCCGCCAACCTCCAAAGCAGTCCGTGTTCGTGGAGCCCCGCCTGGTGGCCGAGATCGCCTTCCGCGAATGGACCGCGACCCGAACCCTGCGCGCCCCCGTGTACAAGGGGCTGCGAGCCGACAAGGACCCGACGGAGGTCGCCCTGGAACAGGAGGAGGCTCCACCCGCGCCGGCTTAGAGCGACTTACACAATGAAACGCTGCACCCGGATGCGGCCCAGCACCGTCGCTGGATCGCCACCCGGCTCCTCGCCAATAGGCACGGCTATTGGCTTCGTCCCCGTGCGGCGCCCAGCTCGGTTCTGGACCGCCCCGGGCACACCGTCATTGTGAAAGGCGCTCTTAAGCGAGAATGGGCCGGTGAGGGTCTCGGCCAAGGCCGACTACGCGGTGCGGGCGATGATCGAGCTCGCGGGCGCCACCGAGGAACGCCCGGTGGCGGCCGAGCAGATCGCGGGCGCCCAGGAGATCCCGCTGCGTTTCCTCGACCCCATCCTCACCCAGCTGCGGTATGCCGACCTCGTCCGCGGCCATCCCGGGACGAACGGCGGCTACTGGCTCGCCCGGCCGCCGGACCAGCTCACCCTGGCCGAGATCATCAGCGAGCTCGATGGGCCCCTGGCGAGCGTGCGGGGCGAGCCGCCCGAGGAGCTCACCCTCCGCGGCGACGCGAAGCCGCTACGGGAGGTCTGGATCGCGCTGCGCGCCAACATGCGCGAGGTCCTCGAATCAGTGACGATCGCCAACCTCGTCGCAGGCCAGCTGCCGGAGCCGGTCCGCAGGATCGTCAGCGACCGGGAGGGCTGACGGGTCCGCCACTCGGACCATGGGCTTTCTCAGGCCGCCGCCAGCTCCTGGGTGCTGGGCTCGCCGTTCGGCTCGAACACCTTCGCCCGCCGCGGTCGCACATAGACGATCTGGCCGTCGCGCAGCTCCATCAACTCCGCCTCCGCCAGGGTCATCTGTGCCCAGAGCTGCTCGCCGTCGGGGAGCAGCAGCTCGACGCGGGCCTCGAAGCCGAGGTGGACCATCCGCTCGATCATCGCCTCCTCGGCCTCCAGCGCCGGCGCCGCGAGGATCTCCAGGTCGTGGGGGCGAATGAACAGAGCACCGCGCCGGTTGACCGGCCCGACGAAGCCCATCACGAACTCGGTCTTCGGATGGTCGTACAAATCCCGTGGCGCCCCGGTCTGCTCGATCCGGCCCTCGTTCATGACCACGATCTGCTCGGCGACGTCCATCGCCTCCTCCTGGTCGTGGGTGACGAAGATCGTCGTCACGTGGACCTCGTCGTGGAGGCGGCGGAGCCACACCCGAAGCTCCTTGCGGACGTTCGCGTCGAGCGCCCCGAAGGGCTCGTCGAGCAGCAGCACCTTGGGCTCCACCGCCAGCGCCCGGGCGAGCGCCATACGCTGGCGCTGCCCGCCCGAGAGCTGCGACGGGTAGCGATCGGTGAAACCCTCGAGGTGGACCAGGCGCACGAGTTCCTGCACGCGCTTCTCGATCTCCTGCTTGGGCCGTTTTCGGATCGTGAGGCCGAAGGCGATGTTGTCGAGCACGGTCATGTGCTTGAAGGCGGCGTAGTGCTGGAAGACGAAGCCGACCCCTCGGTCCTGGACCGAGACGTCGGTGGTGTCACGGTCGGAGATCACGACTCGACCCCCGTCGGGCTGCTCGAGCCCGGCGATCACCCGGAGCAGCGTCGACTTGCCGCTGCCGCTCGGGCCGAGCAGGGCCGTCAACGCACCGTCCGGCACCTCGATCGAGACCTCGTCCAAGGCGACGAAGTCGCCGAACTTCTTGCTTACTCCCTCAATCGAGATGCCCATCAGGCTGCTTCCTTTCTCCTGAACGCGTTCATCGCCAGCAGGGTCCCGATGGCGAGCATTGCCAATACCAGTGAGGCGGAATAGGCCCCTGTCAAGTTGAACTGCCCGAACTCCCGCCATACCCACAGCGGCGCCGTCTCCGTCTCTCCGGTGACGCGGCCAGAGACGATGGCGACCGCGCCGAACTCGCCGAGCGCCCGCGCCGTCGCCAGCACCACCCCGTAGGCCACCCCCCAGCGGATCGCCGGCAGCGTGATTCGCCAGAACGTCTGCCACCAGTTGGCGCCCAGAGTGTGCGCGGCCTGCTCCTGCTCATCGCCGATCTCGTGCAGCACCGGCACCACCTCGCGGACGACGAACGGCAGCGAGACGAAGATCGTCGCCAGCACCATCCCCGGGAGGGAGAAGAGGATCTGGAACCCGTTGTCGAGCAGCCAGCCGCCGAACCAGCCCTCGCGGCCGTAGAGCAGATATAGCGAGAGCCCGATGACGACCGGCGAGATGGCGAACGGCAGATCGATGGCCGCGTTCAACAACGCCTTGCCGCGAAATTTCGTGCGTACCACGAGCAGCGCGCAGCCGACCCCGAAGATCGTGTTCGCCGACACCGCAATCGCGGCGATCAGGATCGTCAGGTAGAACGCGTGCAGTGCTTCGGGCGTCGTAACCGCGTCCCAGGCCGCCCCTGCACCGTGCTCGAAGGCACGGTAGAAGATCATCCCGACGGGTATCAGGAGCAGCATCGACAGGTAACCGAGCGCGAAGAACCGCAGACCGAGCCTCGAGGCCGTGCGACTAGCGGGCATGGCGAAGACTCCAGTGAGTGAGACGCCCGATCAAGAGCAGGACGACGAGCGCGATCACGAGCAGGGTGACCGAGACCGCCGCCGCGCCACTCGTGTTGCCGCTCTCGATCTGGCTGAAGATGAACAGCGAGGAGACCTGGGTCCTGGGCAGGTTCCCGGACAGCAGGACCAGGGAGCCGAACTCGCCGATCGCCCGCGCAAAGGCGAGCGCGGCACCGGCCAGGATCGCTGGCGTCAGGTTCGGGAGGATGATCCGGCGGAAGGTCGTCAGCGGCCCGGCACCCAGCGAGGCGGCGGCCTCCTCCATCTCGCGGTCGAGCTCCAGCAGCACCGGCTGCACGGCGCGGACGACGAACGGCAGGGTGACGAACAGGAGGGCCAAGACCACGCCGGCTCGGGTGAACGCGACATTGATCCCCACTGGGCTGTCGGTGCCGTAGAGGGCGAGCAGGGTGATCCCGGCGACGACCGTCGGCAGGGCGAAGGGAAGGTCGATCACAGAGTTCAGGATCCGCTTGCCGGGGAAGCTGTCGCGGACCAGCACCCAGGCGATCGCCGTCCCCGCGATCACGTTGACCAAGGTCACAATGACCGAGGCGATCAGGGTGAGCTTGAGGGCCGAAACCGCCAGAGGTGAGGTCAGGGAATCCCAGAACTCGCCGAGCCCGCCCTCCGTCGACTTGGCCACCAGGGCCGCAATGGGGATCAGGACGATCAGGCTCAGGTACGCGGTGACCAAGCCGCGCCCAAGCGCGGCGCCCCCGAGACGCGGCAAGGGGGCGACCACGCCCCCTCGCCCCGCCGAAGGCGGGCCTCCCCCGACCGGCCTCGGGGGCGCCTCCGCTCGGGCTCCGACGGGCGTCACCCGGTAGAGACCCCCAGATCTTCCTCGATCTTGGCGATGCTGCCGTTCTCCGGATCGAAGAACTCGGAGTTGACCTTCTCCCAGCCGCCGAGGCTGTCGATGTCGAACAGACCAGGCGGGGTTGGGAACTTGTCCTTGTTCTTGGCGAGCACCGACTGGTCCACCGGCCGGTAGCCGCCGTCCGCAAACAGCTGCTGAGCCTCCGGCGTCCACAGGTACGTGAGGAAGTCCTGTGCCTGCGTCGGAGCGTCAACCGTGCTCGCGGCCGGCGTCTCGATCAGGATCGTGTCGTCGGGTACGACGTGTTCGATGTCCTCACCTGCCGCCTGGGCCTCGATCGCGTCGCTCTCGTAGGACAGCAGGACGTCGCCCTTGCCGCTCGTGAACGCGGTCAGGGCGTCGCCTGCGCTCCCCGGCTGGACGACGGCGTGCTCGAGCACCGTCTTCACGAACGCCAGCGCCTCTGCCGGGGACTTGCCCTGATTTATCTGCGCCCCGTAGGCAGCCATCAGGTTCCACTTCGCGCCCCCGGAGCTGAACACGTTCGGCGTCACGACCTCGACACCGGGCTGCACGACGTCATCCCAGGTCTGGATGTTCTTCGGATTGCCCTTCCGGACCGTGAACGCGACGACCGAGTCCTGGACTATTCCCTTGTATTGGTTGTCCTGCCAGCTCGAGTCGACGATCCCGGCGTCGACGAGCGCCTGCATGTCGGGCTCGAGAGCCAGGTGGACGTAGTCCGCCGGCTGGCCGGCGATGATCGCCCGCTGCTGGTCGCCCGAGGGGCCGAACGACTCCTTGAACGACGAGCCCTCGCCCTCCGAGGTCTTCTGGAAGCCGGGGATGAGGGCATCGTCGTAGACGGTCTCGACGACCGAGTAGGCGACCAGGTTGATCTGTCCACCCGAGCTGCCGCCTGACGAGTCGTCGCCGCAGGCGGCAACGCCGAGGCCCAGCGAAAGTGCCAGGGCTCCGGTAAGCCCGATACGACCCGCTTTGGACGAGATCGCGCCCTTGACGCCGCCCCGAGGGCGGCCTACAAGCCGGCGAAAGCGATTCATTATCAGTTTATGCCTTTCTCGATTGAATTAGTTGACAAAATTAGCCGCGGCACGGTAGCACAAGCGTCCGGCGGTGGGCCGGGCATGACGGCAGACGGAAGGTGGTGCTTCAGCGCGTACTTCGCCCTGCTCGCCTCGCGCCCGGTCGAATACGGTTGTGGCGTGCCCCTCCATCCGGCCGAGAATCGCGGCTATCGCGAGCTCTACCTCACGGGCCGCCAGACGGTCAAGCGGCTCGACCGGCTCGCCGCCGCGTTTGATGACACCCCGGCACGCGAGCTGCTTGACAAGGCGGCCGACTCGATCTCTCGCCTCCTTGATGAGTTAGGCCCGCTGACGGCACGGCACGAACTGCACGGAGGCGTGGCCGCCCAGGGAAGCGGCGCGAACCTCGGGACGGTGCGGGGCGCGGTTTTCGACCGCTTCCTGGAGCGCAACCAGGCGCTGCGCTTCGCGGTCGAGGATCTCGAGCATGTGACCACCCTGCTCGGCTACCTGGCGCGCGTCAGCGAAAGCCGGGGGGACACGGAGCTGCCCGAGTTCTGTCGCTCCTGGGAGCGGCGGCTGCGTCGCCAGGTGAACGCCCTCCGAAAGGCCGCCATCGAGCTCGGCGGCGACCCTGACGGCGCGGTCGAGCCGCTCGACGACTCTCCTGCCAGCCGCGCGGCCCATCGCGTCGCCTGGAGCCTCGGCAGCATCGGCGAGTGGACCGACCGGCAGGTGGCGAGGCGAAAGCACCGGTAACCAGGTAGGCCCATCCACAATTTCCAGTAAGGATTAGTAGGCTTTAGCAGCGAGTTTCGAGGGGAAGCAAGTCAACCAACCAGAGCGAGGAGAGTCCTGGATGGGCTTCCGCAGCGGCTAGCACACCAGTCAGATTCCCCAACGTCCCGACCGATCGGTTACGCTCCTGGTTAGGCGTGCGCTGACGCGCGCACCCGAACGATGCGAGGCAGCGCGCTGGAGACATTGAGACGCTGGCGCCCCATCGGGGCGAGTCCCGCTCGCACGCGTTTCGCAATCGCCGCGAACCTGGCGCCGGCGGCCGTCGCGATCGCCCTGTTCGTACTCCTTTCACCGCCGGCGACCTGGGACCAGCCCGTGCTCCTTGGGGCTCTCGCCGCAATCGCCGCAATCGCCTTCCTCGCCGAGGTGCGACTGAAGATGGCGGCCGCGGCATACTTCGACGCCAGCATCGTGTTGGCGCTCTTGGCCCTGGCGATCGCCGGCCCTTTGCCGGCGCTCCTGGTGTGGATCGTCCCTGACGCGATCAGCCGCCTCGTGATCCGTCAGGATCGTCCGCTCTCGCCTGGCCTCGTCGCGACTGTGAGCAGCTTCGCGCTCGCGGTCCTCGCCGGATACGGAGCGCTTCAGCTTGCCGACGCGCCGTCGATGGTCGCGGCAACGCCCGCGCTCTACACGACCGGCCTGCTGATCTACGCCGTCAACTTCCTCTTCGCGCGACTCACCTTCGCGCCCTTCTACCAGGGCTACAGGCCAAGCGTCCTGATTCGTTCGGAGTTCCTCGAGATGATGCCGCCCTTCGCGGCCATGCTCGCGCTCGGAGTGGTAATCGCGGTGCTGATCGGTCCGCTGGGGGTATTCGCGCTCGCCCCCCTCGCGCTGGTCGTGGTGGTGCCACAGCTCGCGCTGGCGTTCCTGCGTCGCGATCGCTCCGTCACCGGGCTGAGCCGGCCTGAGGCCACCGCGGTCTACGCGGCGGCGATCGCTGACGTCCTCGGTCTGCCCCGCCAGGAGCGGCGTACGGTCGCTGACGCCGCCGCGCTGCTCGCCCGCGCGAGCCCCGAGGTACGCCAGCCCGAGCTCTCTGTCGGTAGCCGACAGGCTGAGGTACTCGGAGCTAGGTGGCATCTCGAGGATCCGCACCCCGCCATCCTGGCCGCTCTCCACGTCAATGAGCGGTGGGACGGAACGGGAGGGCCGGCAGGCCTTGCGGGTGCCTGGACGCCGTTCCCCAGCCGCGTGCTCGCGGTTGCGCGGGCCTGGAGCGAGTTGACCGCTGGGGGCACGCTGGAGCTGTCGCACTCCGAGGCGATGCTGGACCTGTCCCTCCGCGCTGGTGAGGAGCTCGATCCCGAGATCGTCAAGGCCGCTGACCAGGTGGTGGCGGAGGAGCAGGCGTTCATCCCCGCCCCGGGATTTCAGCCGCGCCTACACCGCCTGCTCCTTCCTCGCGTGGTGCGGCGGGCGAAGCTCCCCATGGTGCTCGCCTATCTGACGCGACCGGCGTAGACCACCTGACGGAATGACGCCGCACCCGAGCCCAGGGCCCGGCCAGTCGGCTCAGCCCAGATCGGGCAGGCCCTCGTCGGCGGTCGAGGGCTGGGCGTGGAGCTTGCGCGGCATGCGACCGGCCCGACGCGCCGCGTAGCCGGCCTCGACCGCCTGGCGCATCGCCCCTGCCATCCGCTCGGGTTCCTTGGCGCGGGCCACGGAGCTGGAGAGAAGCACCCCGTCACAGCCCAGCTCCATCGCCAGCGCCGCGTCGGACGGGGTGCCGATGCCAGCGTCCAGGACCACCGGCACCGAAGCACGCTCGACGATGATCTGGATGTTGTATGGGTTTCGGATCCCCATCCCGGAGCCGATCGGCGAGCCCAGCGGCATCACCGCGGCGCACCCGGCGTCCTCGAGGCGGCGGGCAAGAATCGGGTCATCGTTGGTGTACGGCAGGACCGTGAAGCCCTCGTCGACGAGCTGCTGGGCGGCATCGATCAGCTCGACCGCGTCCGGGAAGAGGGTGCGGTCGTCCCCTATCACCTCGAGCTTGATCCAGTCCGTCTCGAACGCCTCACGCGCCAGGTGCGCCGTGCGCACGGCGTCGCGCGCCGTGTAGCAGCCCGCCGTGTTAGGCAGGGCGAAGAGCCCTAAGCCGTCGATCACCTCCAGCGCCGACCCGCGAGCCCGCGGATCCACACGCCGCAGTGCGACCGTGACGATCTCCGTCCCCGAGGCGACCAGGGCCCGCTCCATCGCCTCCAGGGAACGGAAGCCGCCGGTGCCGACGATCAGTCGCGAGCCCCAGGTGCGCCCGCCCAGCTCAAACGCGCCCGAAATCAAACCGCCGCCTCCTCGTCTGCGACTCCGGGGGCGGCGGGTTTGTGTGCCAACCGCGTTGACCCGGGCATCTCGCG
>Ga0307312_10000221_pt1 | contig 24441 bp, 21 predicted proteins | sample ER_DNA_202_FD_194489 | JGI IMG/M metagenome (GOLD analysis project Ga0307312, IMG submission 194489) | Bulk soil microbial communities from the East River watershed near Crested Butte, Colorado, United States - ER_DNA_202 | ecosystem: Environmental > Terrestrial > Soil > Floodplain | place... | reverse complement strand
CTACAACGTCCTCCCCGGCGTGACCGGTTTGTGGCAGATCTCCGGCCGCTCGAACCTCAGCTTCGACGATCTCGTGCGGCTCGACTTCTACTACCTGGAAAACTGGTCGCTCTGGATGGACATCGCGATCCTGGTCAAGACGGTCCCGGCCGTACTCGCAGGCCGCGGGGCGTACTGACCGCCTCGCGCTGAGCATCTCGGCCGTCATCGTCGCGTACGACTCCGGCGCCGCGCTCGAGCGCTGCCTGCGCTCGCTGCGCGACGGTGAGCCGGAGGCTGAGGTGATCGTGGTCGACAACGCCGGTAGCGATCGCGCGATCGCCGAGCAGTTCGGCGTCCGGTTGATCGAGCCCGGTCGTAACCTCGGCTTCGCGGGCGGTTGCAACCGTGGCGCCGCGGAGGCGAACGGCGACGTTTTGGTCTTCCTCAACCCCGACACGGTCGTGGATCCCGGAGCACTGAGCCGACTGGCGGAAACGCTGCAGGATCCGTCGATCGGGATCGCGATGGCGCGCCTGCGGCTACTCGACCGGCCGGAGCTGCTCAACTCGGGCGGCAACGTCGTGCACCTGACCGGGCTTGCGTGGGCTGGCAGCTATGAGCAGCCCGCCGAGGGTCTGTCGGAGCTCCACGACATTCCCTATGCGAGCGGCGCAGCGCTCGCCATTCGCGCGGAGCTCTTTCGGGAGCTGGGCGGTTTCACCGCGGAGCTCTTCATGTACCAGGAGGACCTCGAGCTGTCGTGGCGAGCAAGGCTTCGTGGCTTGCGCGTCGTCGTCACGCCCCAGGCGGACGTCTATCACGACTACGAGTTTGGCCGGAATCCGGCGAAGCACTACTTCCTCGAGCGCAATCGTCTCATCTTCGTGCTCACCGCCTACCCGGCTCGACTTCTCGTTCCGGTGGCACCAGTGCTCGTCGCGGGCGAGCTGGCACTCACGGCGCTCGCGCTCGGCCAGGGATGGTTTGGCCCCAAGGCTGCTGGCTGGGGGTGGCTTGCCCGCCACGGCCGCTGGGTTCTTCGCCACCGGCGCGAGACGATGCGGCTCAGGCAGGTTTCGGCGCGCGAACTGGCACAGTGCCTCACACCCATCCTCGACCCGAAGATGATCCAACTGCCGGGCGCCCTCGGAATCGCGAACGCCTTCATGGCGGCCTATTGGCGGGCCGCGCGGAGACTTCTGTGACCGAGCTCTCCGTCGTACTCGTCCGGCTCACCTCGCTGCGCGGAGCGATCGCGCAGCAGCGTCGGCTCAGGCGCCTCTAGCGGCCGGCGAGAGCTTGGAGACCATCGACGTGCTCGGCGTGACGGCGGATACAAGCGTCGATCAGGTCGAGGTTTTCCCGCATCCAGTCGACGGTTCTTAGGAGACCGTCTTCGAGTGGCGTCTGTGCCTCGAAACCAAGGTCGCGCTTGGCCTTCTCGACGCTACCGAACCGGCGTCCGGAGCGGTCCCAGTTACGGGCCGGAAGCAGCTCGACCTCCGCCGGGTTGTCGGTCAGGCGGTTGACGAGCTCAGCGAGCTGACGGATCGACGTCTCTTTGCCGCTCGCGAGGTTGTACACGTCCCCGGTCGCGCCGGACTCGGCAGAGGTCAACAGCCCGTCGACGAGATCGCCGACGTAGATAAAGTCTCGCGTCGCACGCCCTTCGTTCTCGAGCTGAAGCGGCAGTTGCTTCAGCGCTCGGTAGACGAAAGCTGGTGTCACGTTACGCCAGACCGTCGCAGGGCTCCCGCGCCATCTGCCGGCGCCCAGGATCTCGCCGGGGCCGTAGACGTTCTGGAAGCGCGCGCGAACTGTTGGCAGGCCGTGTTGGCGGTGGTAGTACACGGAGTAGAACTCACCGACGACCTTCGAGATCTGGTACGGGCTGTCGAGGTCGAGCGGCACCGGCCCGTCCTCGGTCACCGCCTCGGTCTCGTCGAAAGTGTGCGGCGCAAGGGTGCATCCGGAGGCTGCGTAGACAAGCTTCTGCAGTCGCTCGAAGTCCTTGGCGCGCTCGTAGAGCTTCAGCGTTGTGACCAGGTTGTTGTCGTGGTCGGCGAGCGGATCGATGATCGAGCTCTGGTTGCCGTGGTAGGTCGCGAGATGGAAGAGGTAATCGAATTCGTCCCCGATCTGTTCGAGGACAGCATCGTCGGCGATCGAGCCTTCAATGAGCTCGACTCGATCATCGCCCGGGACATTTTCGCGCTCGGCGGAGAGGAAATTGTCGACAACGAGAATCCGTCCGGCGTCGCGCGCCAGGGCCTCGCGGACCAGGTTGCCGCCTACGAAGCCTGCACCTCCAACGACGAGGAGCGCCTTGCCGGCGACCGTGCTCACTGGGCCGGTTGCTTCTCCTCGGCCAGCTTCAGGTGCGTGTATGTCTCTTCGATCCCGTACTCGCGGTAATAATCAATCGCCGCCTGAACGCCATCCTCCAGGGACGTGCGCGGCGCCCAACCGAACTCGTCGTTCGTTCGCGCGGGGTCGAGGAGGATCGTGAAGGCGTCGTCGGCACCCCTGGGCCGCACTTCCACCTCTTCGTCGTGTTCGATCCCGAGTGCCTTCACGGTCGCCTCGAGCAATTCCTCGATGGAGTAGTCGGAGCCCGACGAGGCGTGGTAGACGCCGCCTGAGCCTTTGCCGTCGATCGCCATTACGACTAGGTCGATCAAGTCCTGCACGTAGATGAAGTCGCGCCGCGTGTCCATCACGAAGACAGGCTTTCCTTCAGTAAGCCGGTGGTAGAAGGTCGGCAACGGCCCGCTGACATTGCGAGGTCCGTACGCGTTTGCGAGCCGCAGCGAGACCCAGTCGACGCCGCCGAGGCGCACGTACTGCTCGCCGGCGGTTTTGGAGATCGCGTAGCTCGAGTCGTCGGGGCGAAGCGGGTGCTCCAGTGTGATCGGCTGTTCCAGTGGATGAAGGCCGTAGCAGAGGGCCGTCTGGAAGTAGACGAGCCGGGTCACGCCTGCGGCTTCGGCCGCCTTGACGACATTTGCCGTGCCGACGGCGTTCGTGGCAGCGTCCTCACCCCAATTTTCGGGATCCTTGTAAGAGGCCGCCGCGTGTGCGACGACTTCCGGAGAGAACGAGTCGACGGCGGAGCGAACCACATCCGCGTCCACGATCGTTCCTTCGACGACGGTCAGGTTCGCGTGCTCGCGCAGGTTGTCGCGCCGCGCGGTTGCGTAGTTGTCGATGGCGAGCACTTCGTCCCCGCGCTCCAACAGCCGGTCGGCGAGGTGCGAGCCAATGAACCCAGCCCCCCCTGTGATCAAGACTCTCACGCGGCCACCTCCACAACTCGCTCTCTGAATGACTGTGCCTGGTCGTGGAAGGCGCGCTGCCACAACTCGAGGCAGAACAAACCCCAGATCTTGCGGCCGAAGCGCGGCTCCCGGTCGATCTGCGAGACCACCTTATTGTTGTCGACGAACCCCCGGGCAAAGGCGCGCTCAGATGAGAGCGTCTCCAGCACGAAGTCTCGAACCGGGCCGGGCTGACCAATCCACTCCTGGAGCGGAACCGGAAAGCCCATCTTGTCCTCCCGCGTGCGAATCGACTCCGGCAGGGCCGAGGCAAAGGTCGTTTTCAGCACGTGCTTCAGGTGACCATCCTTGAACTTGACATCGGCCGGCATCGTGGCGGCGAGCTCGACGAGCGGATGGTCGAGCAGAGGCACCCGCGATTCGAGGCCGTGAGCCATGCTGACTCGGTCCTCGACCTGAAGCAGGGCGGGCAGCAGAGTCTTGAAGTCGAAATGGGTCATGCTGTCGAAGTACGACTCCTTGCTCACGTTGTCGCCATGGAAGACGGTCCTGAACGTCTCGAACGGCGAGTAATCGCCCAGGAGGTCCCAGTTGATCTCCTCGTCGAGGTCTTGTGCCCGGTTGATGAGCCGGAAGTAGCGCGCGTCGAGATCGTCGAACAAGCCCTCGCGCCAGAATTCCTTCAGGAGCGGCTTGTATTCCCGGAGTGTGCCCAGGTTCGGGATGATCGACTCGTACGTGACGACGAAATTGCCGGCGTGCATCGTCCCGTCGATCGCTCCCTTGATGCACTGCTCGAAGTAAGCGATCAAATAACGGGCGTAGCCCCCGAAGATCTCGTCGCCGCCCTGACCGCCGAGTAGCACTTTGCGATGGCGGCTTGCGAGTTCGGAGACCATGAATTGCGGGAACGAGCCCGGGCCCGCCACAGGGAAGTCGAGGTGGTAGACGACGTCCTCGATGCGTCTGACGAAGTCCTCAGGTCCGATCTCGACCTCGTGGAGGTCGAAGTCGCGCGCTTGCGCCAGGTCGCGAGCGTACGAGCTCTCGTCATAGCCGGGGAGGGCGAACCGACCTGTGAAGGCCGCCATGCCGGGTCCCCGGTCGGCTGCGAGGGAGGCGATGATGCTCGAGTCGACGCCCCCGCTGACATACGCGCCGACCGGCACATCGGCCCGCAGATGCAAGGCGATCGAGTCCCCCAACAGTTCCTCTACCTGCCGTTCGTAGTAGGCCGGCGTGCGCTCGAAGTCCGGCTCGAAGTAGATCTCCCAGTATCGCCGCGTCTCGACCGCGCCTTTGCGCACACGCAGGAAGTGTCCGGGCAAGAGCTCGTGAACTCCCTTGAAAAGGGTTTTTCCCGCGAGGCAGAACTGGAAGCTGAGGTAGTCCCTCAGCCCTTCGAAGTCGGTCTCCACCTCCGGGAGGAAGGGCAGCAGGGCCTTGATCTCGGACGCGAAGTAGAGAACATCACCGACGACCGCGTAGTACATCGGCTTGATCCCGAAACGATCGCGGGCGATGAACAGCGTCTGCTCTGCCTCGTCCCAGAGCGCGAAGGCAAACATCCCTCGTAGCCGGTCGAGGCACTCCTCGCCCCATTCTCGGTAGGCGCGCAGGATCACCTCTGTGTCGGAGGTTGTTTCGAATCGATCCTTGCCGAGCAGCTCCCGTAGCTCGATGTAGTTGTAGATCTCGCCGTTGTGTGTGACCCAGTTGCCGCCGTGGTCGGTCATCGGTTGCTCGCCGCTGACGAGATCGATAATCGCCAGACGGCGGTGCGAGAATGCCGCCACGGCGCGCTCGTGCACCCAGGTGCCTTCCCCATCAGGCCCGCGATGCTCGAGGAGGTTGTTGAGAGTCGCGACCGTTCCTAGGGGATTCGTGAGTGGCTGCAGCCGTAGGTCGACCGCGCCGCCTATGCCGCACACAGTGGTGCCCCCATGCCTGCTCGACGCATAGGGCGGAAAGGATACGGGCCGGGCTGTTAGGAGTGCGTAACGACGAACCGGGGACAGTCTCAGGGGTACCGGATGCTTTAGGTGCCGCGGCTTCCGATCCGGCTATCGAGCGGGATGGTGAGCGGGCTTTGTTAACGGGTCCCTCATGGACGCCCGCTAACCTCATCCATCGACGATGGTCCAGTCGTTCAGTAAGGGCCGGGCCGAGGGACGCGAATCCCGAGGCACAGCCCTTCGATGCATCGCGATCGTTCCCGCCTACAACGAGGAGGCGAGTATCGGTCGGGTGATCGAAGATATCCGCGACGCCGATCCGTCGTTCGAGATCGTCATCGTCGACGACGGATCGACCGACCGGACGGCGGCGGTCGCAGAGGCCGCCGGAGCACGTGTGGTCCAGCTGCCCTACAACCTTGGCATCGGCGGTGCCGTGCAGACGGGCCTCCAGTACGCCCGCGACCACGATTTCGACGTTGCCGTGCAGGTCGACGGCGATGCTCAGCACGACCCGGCCGAGATTCCCAAGATCCTCGCCCCGATCATCGAGGGCGACGCGGATCTTGTCGTCGGGAGCCGCTTCCTCGGCGAAGGTGAATACGAGCCGCCGGTGACACGACTGCTCGGGATCCGGTTGCTTGCCCGCGTCGTCTCACTGCTCGTCCGCCAGCGCGTGACGGACACCACCTCTGGCTTCCGCGCTTCCAATCGTCGTGCGATCTCCCTCTTCGCGTCCGACTACCCCCACGACTATCCGGAGGTGGAGGCGATGGTGCTCGTCTTCCGCCACCGCCTTAAGCTCGTCGAGGTTCCCGTTCAGATGCGGCTCCGGGGCGCCGGCGAGTCCTCGATCACCTTTTGGCGCTCCGCGTACTACATGCTCAAGGTGCTGCTGGCGCTCTTCGTCGGGCTTTTCCGCCGTTACCCAACTCCACAGGAGGATCATCAATGACGCCGTTGCGCGTTTCCATCGTCGCGGCGGTCGCGGCGCTCCTTTTGCTGTTCGTGATCTTCGAGCTGATCCGGAGCCGACGCCTTCAGGAGCGTTACGCGATGCTGTGGCTGCTGACCGGGATCGTGATCTTGATCCTCGGGTTGTGGCGAGGGCTGCTGTCGACAATCGCCGACTCCGTCGGTATTGCCTACCCGCCGTCGGCGCTTTTCGTGCTGGCAGCGTTCTTCATCCTGCTCCTGCTCCTCCATTACTCGACGGTGATCTCGACGCTGGCGGACCAAAATCGGATCCTCGCTCAACGATTGGCCCTCTTGGAGCACAGGCTGGAGGAGGAGCGCCCCTCGCGCTGAGTCTGCGATCTCTTCGCGGTGCCGGACCGCGATGAGGCGCGTCGCGGGCGGCCTACAATTACGTGGTGTCGAAGCAAGCTCCAATCGCCCAGGAGGCGGACTTCGAGGCCATCCGCGCACGCCTGCAGGCTGAGGTCGAGCGCGCGGACGGCCGCCTGTCCGAAGACCCCGACGACCGCTTTTCGCTGCGGCGCGACGAGGCCGAGCGTCTGTGGTCGGTCAGCGCCGAGCGCCCTTTCCTCTACCGCGCGGGTGCCTGGGGGCAGGCCCGTGGGCTTCTGCTCGTGCCGATCAAGGGTTCCTTGCGCAAGCTCATGCGCTGGTACGTCGAGCCGCTGGCGCTCGACCAGCGTCGCTTCAATGCGGCAGTGCTCAAGCTCGTCGACGCGCTCTCGGAGCGCGCCGACGCCGGGCTCGGCCGGCTCGAGCAGCGGCTGGGCGAGCTGCACCCGCGTGTCGAGGCACAGGGTCGACGGGAGAGTGAGCTCGAGGAACGTTTGACCCGGCTCGAGCGGCGTGAGCGGCCGGCATTGGCTCCAACGGTCCCGCAGGCCGTGGACGAGCCGCGCGGCCAGCTCGTCTTCCCCGATTACTTCGCGTACGAGAGCCGGATGCGCGGCGCCACCGAGCACGTTCGCGAGAAGCAACGGGCCTACGTCGAGGACTTCCACGAAGCGGCACCCGTAGTCGATCTCGGCTGCGGCCGCGGCGAGTTCCTGGTGCTGCTGCGCGAGGCCGGCATCGACGCCAAAGGCGTGGATGTCGACGCCGACATGGTCGCCTACGCGCGGGGGGAAGGGCTCGAGGTCGACCACACGGGCGCGGTCGAGTACCTAGAAGGCCTCGCTGACGGCTCGCTCGGCGGGATCTTCGCGGCGCAGCTGTTGGAGCATCTTCCCGCCTCGACGGTCGTTCGCCTGCTCGAGCTCGCCGCCGCGAAGCTGCGGCCCGGCGGGCTGCTCGTGGCCGAGACGATCAACCCGCTGTCGCCGCTCGCACTACGCAACTACTTCGCCGACCTGACGCACGCGCAGCCGCTCGTGCCCGAGACGCTCGAGCTGCTGGCCCGCCAGGCCGGGTTCGCGAGTGTCGAGACGCGCTTCCTGAACGAGCCGGAGGAAAAACTCGTCGAGCCGGCCGACCCAACGATCGCCGCCAACGTGCGCCGTCTCAACGAGCTCCTGTTCGCCCCCCTCGACTACGCGATCGTCGCGCGCAGATGAGGATCGCCGTCTGCGCGCCCCAGGTGCCCTTCGTGCGCGGAGGCGCCGAGATCTTCAGCGAGCGATTGGTCGACGAGCTGCGGGAGCGCGACCACGAGGTGGAGCTCGTCACCGTCCCCTTCAAGTGGTATCCGGGCGAGCGCGTGCTCACGCAGGCGTTTCTCTGGCGGCTGCTCGATCTGGACGAAGCCGACGGGAGCCCCATCGATCTCGTGATTGCGACCAAGTTCCCTTCCTATGTCGTGCGGCATCCGAACAAGATCGTGTGGCTCCTGCACCAGTTCCGCCAGGCGTACGAGCTCGACGGAACCGAGCTCGCCCAGTTCGACGACTCGGCGGAGGGGAGGGCGCTGCGCCGGTCAGTTCATCGGCTCGACAAGCTCGCGTTGGGCGAAGCCCGCAAGCTCTTCGCCACCTCCACGAATGTCGCCGACCGGCTCGAGCGCTCGACCGGGCTCGAAGCCGAGGTGCTCCCTCACCCGCCGCAAGAGCTGCCCTACCGCTGTGACGAGTATGGAGACTTCATCCTCTCGGTGGGGCGGATCGACCGCGCAAAGCGGGTCGAGCTCTTGATCGATGCGCTTGGCGCTGACGTGTCGCTGCGCTGTGTGGTCGCCGGTGACGGCCCGGAGCGGAACCGCCTGGAGCGTCTCGCCCGCGAGCGCGGCCTGAACGGGCGCGCGACGTTCGCAGGGCGGGTTTCCGAGCAGGAGCTGGCGGACCTGTACGCCCATTGTCTCGCCGTCTACTACGCGCCCGTCGACGAGGACTTCGGGATGGTGCCCTACGAGGCGTTCCTCGCCGAAAAGCCGGTTGTAACGACGACGGACGCAGGAGGTCCGCTCGAGGTCGTCGGCGACCGGGAGACGGGGATCGTGTGCGAGCCGACGGCCATCGCGGTGGCTCAGGCCTTTGCCTGGCTGCGGGATCACCCCGACGAGACCAGAGAGTGGGGCAAGGCGGGCCAGCGCGCCGCCGAGCAACTCACCTGGGACGCCGCAATCGACCGCCTGCTGGCGTGAGGGTCGCGTACTACTCGCCCCAGCCGCCCGAGCGGTCGGGAATCGCCGACTACAGCGCGCTCCTGCTGCCGGCGCTAGCCGAACGGATCGACGTCGCCGTGGTGCGGCGAGGCGCTCGCCGGCCTCGCAGGCGAGCTGACATATCGCTCTACCACGTCGGCAACGACCCGGTCGCGCACGGCTGGATTGTGGAGGCTCTCCGCCGCCGGCCCGGCATCGTCGTTCTGCACGATTTCGTCCTCCATCATCTGGTGGCCGGTATGACTCTCGGCCGCGGCGACGGAGGCGGGTATCTCGACGCGATGCAGCGAGAGGCGGGTGCTGTTGGGCGAATGCTCGCCCACGGGGTGATCGACGAGCTCCTGCCGCCGCTCTGGGAGGACCGGGCCGCCGACTATCCGCTCGCCGGCGAGGTGCTGACGTCTGCAACGGGCCTGATCGTCCACTCCGGTTACGTGGAGCGACTCGTGCGCGATTCGGCGTACCGCGGGCCCGTGTGGCGGATCCCACACCCGGCCTGGTCGCCGCCCGCCGAGATCGCGCCCGCGGCGCTCCCTGAAGGCCGGACGATCATCGGCTGCTACGGGCACCTCAACCCGGCAAAGCGTCTGCCGCAGTTGCTCGAGGCCTTCGCACTCTTGCGGCGGCGGGTGCCGGAGGCGCTGCTCCTACTGGTGGGCTCGCTTTCGCCCGGGCTCGAGCTCGACCCCGTCTACGACCGCCTCGGATTGCGGCCGGGCGAGGACGTGATCCGGGTCGACTACGTCGACGAAGCCCGGCTCTGGTCGCTCCTCTCCGCCTGTGAGGTCTGTGTCAACCTCCGGTACCCGACGATGGGCGAGACCTCGGGGGTCGTCGTCCGGGCGCTCAGCCTCGGCCGGCCGCTCGTGGTCAACGACGTGGGCTGGTTTGCCGAGCTGCCTGACGAAGCCGTCGTCAAAGTTCCGGTCGGTGAAGGCGAGGTGCCCGCCATCACCGACGCGCTGGAGCTGCTCGCCCGCAATCACGAGCTACGCACGCGCATGGCCGACGCCGCGCGCTCGCTCGCGCAGGGCGAGCACCAGCTCGACCGGGTGGCCGAGGCGTATGTCGCGGCCCTCGAGGAGGCGGCCGGCGGCGCGGTCGTCCAGGATGCCGTCCTCGGTGAGATCGCGCGCGCCGCGCAGGAGACCGGGCTTCCGGCCAATGGAAACGCGTTGAGTGACATCGCAGAGCGCCTGCGGGAGGTCGGCCCTGGCCGTTGAGCGCCCCCTGCCGCGTGGCGCGGCGTGGCCGGAACGTCTTCGCGTGACAGTGCGGAACCCGCCGAGGGCTGCCGCGCTGACGCTTGCAGTCGTCGTGGCCGTCTCGATCGGCGTCCGGATCTGGCTGACGCGAAAGATCGCGACTCCCTGGATCATGACGGACGAGCTGCTCTATTCCGAGATGGCCAAAAGCTTCGCTTCGACGGGTCATTTCCTGATTCGCGGGGCGCCGAGCGGGATCGGCAACGTCGCCTATCCGGCATTGATCTCGCCGGCCTGGCTGTTTCACCCGATGTCGACGACCTACGGCCTCGCCAAGGCGATCAACGTGATCGCGATTACGTCGACGGTGGTGCCGCTCTACATTTGGGGCAGGCGGCTGATGTCACCGCTGTACGCCCTCGTGGCGGTCGGGCTCGTCCTGGTGATGCCGTCGCTCATCTACAGCGGGATGCTGATGACCGAGAACGCCTTCCTGCCGACGTTCGTGCTTGCGGCCTTCGCCTTCGCGCTGGCGCTGGAGCGGCCGACGCTGCTGCGGCAGCTGTTTGCCTTCGGAACGATCCTGCTCGCGACGGCCGTTCGTTACCAGGGGCTCGTGCTCTTGCTCGTGCTGCCAACGGCGATCCTGCTCAAGGTGGTCCTGGAGCTGCGGGCCGAACGTCGTCCCCAGTCTGCGCGCTTTCTCTGGACCGAACTGCGCCGCTACTGGATCTCGGCCGCGCTTCTTGTCGCAGCGGCTGCCTTCTACGTCCTGCTCGAGCTTGCGCGCGGGCGCGGGCTTTCGAGCGGCCTCGGCACCTACCAGGACGTCGCCCACAAGAACTACTCCTTCGGCGCGGCCCGTCATTGGATCCTGCTCCACTTCGCCGAGCTGGGCCTTTCGGTGGCGATCCTGCCTGCGTGCGCGTTCCTGCTCCTGCTCTGGCTGGCGTTCACGCGGGGAGGAACCCGGAGCGCGGCCGAGCGGGCTTTTCTTGCCGTCACCGCGGCGGCGCTTCCGTGGGTCGTGATCGAGGTCGCAGTGTTCGCCTCGGGCTTTTCGCTTCGGATCGAAGAGCGCTACATGTTCTTTCTGGCCCCACTCCTCTTCCTTGCGCTCGCGCTGTGGCTCGACCGCGGGCTGCCGCGTCCTCTTCTACCCACGCTCGTTGCCGCCGCAATCCCGGCTGTACTCCTGTCCGCGCTTCCCCTCGGAAGCCTGCTGAACATCTCGATTCTCTCCGATACCTTCGGCCTGATCCCATTCCTCCGGCTCTCGCAGCGCTTCGTTCCGGGTGGAGTCGGGGAGGCCCGGCATTTCCTGCTGGTCGGTGGGATCGCAGCGGCGCTTGCCTTCGTGCTGTGGCCGCGGAACGGGTGGCCGGAACTGCTCTTCCCTGCCTCTGTGGCGGCGTTCCTCGTCCTTTCGAGCTATTCCGTCAGCGGCACGCTGCGCGACTACTCACGAAACCTCAAGAACTCGGCTGGAACCCTCGGAAGCCCCAGCTGGGTCGACCAGCGGCTCGGCTCGGGCGGCGACACGACCTTCCTGCTCGGGACGACTTTGGAGACGTGGCCGGAGACGCTTAGCCTCTGGCAGACAGAGTTCTGGAACCGAAGCCTCCATTCCGTCTACAACCTCAGTACGCCGGAGCCCGCAGGCGGCCCGGAGACTGCGGCTCGCGTTGATCCGGCAAACGGACTGATCGTCTCAACGACGTCGGGCAAGCCGCTGCGGGCGACGAACGTCATCTCGAGCCTCTCGTTTGGGCTCGACGGCCGCCTCATCGCGGCGCGTCCTCCATTCGCGCTCTACCGGACGCACGGTCCTCTGCGAGTTGCCCAGGAGACGACAGGCATCTATGGGGACGGCTGGATGAGCGCCGACGCCGCCTATACGCGCTTCGCAGTGGACGGACCGGGCCGAATCGCGGTGACGCTCACCCGAGCGGCCTGGCAGGGCCAGGACGTCCCTGGGCACGTGCGAATCGAGCTGACGCCACTCGGCGGGAAGCCGCTCGCGGTACGCACCTGGGTCATTCACACCGGGAGCGCCCGTGTCTTCACGATTCCGACTCCCCGCAGGCGCTTTCAGGTCACCGTTCACATCTCGCCGACGTTCTCCCCCTCCCAGTTCGGCCAGCCGGACACGCGTCAGCTGGGCGCGCAGGTCGCGTTCCGCTATCGGTCGGCCTCCGCGTGAGGCGGCCACCGGCGCCGGCCCAGGCGGGCCGGTGGGCACTTGCACACTGGACCGGACTGGCCGTGGCCGTCCTGGTGATCGCGGCGGCCGTCTTCAGAACGGTCCTCGACAGCAGATTTGAGGCCCCCGTCGTGCTCTGCGACGAGTTCATCTACGCGAACCTGGCCAAGAACCTCGCGCAGCACGGTCGATACCTTCTTCGCGGCGCTCCGGAGCATCAGAGCTACCTGTACCCGTTGATGCTTGCGCCTGCCTGGTTCGCGCATTCCATGTCGACGACCTATGCCCTGGCGAAGGGGATCACCGCTTCGGCGATGGCGCTGACCCCGATCCCCGTGTATCTCTGGGCCCGCCGCCTCGTGACGCCGATTCACGCACTGCTGGCCGCTGCTCTGACCTTGCTTCTGCCCGCGCTCTTCTACTCCGGGGTGCTCATGACCGAGGGCGCTTTCCTCCCGGCCTTTGTGCTTGCGGTCTTCGCGATCGCGGTCGCGCTCGAACGTCCCACTTTGTTCAATCAGTTGGCGGTGCTTGCCGCGATCGGGCTTGCGGTGAGCATCAGGGTGCAGGGAATCGTCCTCTTGCTCGTGATCCCAACCGCAGTGGTCGTGAAGGCGGTCCTGGATCTCCGCGCCGGCGATTCGCGCGACCGCGTCCTCGCGGAACTGCGCCGGCTCTGGCCGACAGCCGCGCTTCTTGCCGGAGGGATTGTCGCCTATGTCGCCTACAAGCAGATCCAGGGGGCGCCGCTTGCGACCGGGCTCGGGGAGTATCAGGGACTCGCACAGGCGCATTACCCGCTCGTCGCGACCGCGCGCTGGGCGATCAAGCATCTCGCGGAGCTCGGCCTCGCGGTCGGGCTAGTGCCCCTCAGTGCTCTGATTGTGCTTCTCTGGCTTGGTTTCCGCGGCGGAGTTACGACCAACGCCGAACGCGCTTTCATTGCGGTCGTCACGGCCTCGATGCTCTGGGTGCTCGTCGAGGTCGGAGGCTTCGCGGCGACGGTGACCCCGTTCGTCTTCGAGCGTTACACCTTCTACCTAGAGCCGCTGCTCGTGATCGCGTTAATCCTCTGGCTCGCTCGGGGACTACCACGGCCGGTCGTGGGGACGGCCGTTGCTGTTGTGTTGCCCGCCCTCCTGGTCCGGACTCTCAACTTCAACGCCTTCGTCGTCCCCGATCCGGTGAACGGGATCACCTTGGACTCGTTGTTCAAGTTCTCCCTGCATTTGCCCGGCGGGCTCGAGGAGCTCAAGTGGGCGGTCGCTGCCGGGGCGCTGCTGGGAGCGTTCCTGTTCGCGATCGTGGCGCGACCGGTCGCACACGTCGCGCTTCCGCTCCTCTTGGCCGCGTTCCTGGTTGCGGCATCAAAGCCTGCGTTCGATGACACCGCAGGGGCCTCGGTCAGTACGCGCCATTCGGCCGGGCCTGACCCAAGCTGGGTCGAGAAGGCGATTGGACGGAACAGGTCGGTGCTGTACCTGAACACGCCGCCGGGCGCTTCGGTCACGCTGCTCGAGACGGAGTTCTGGAACCGCAACGTTTCGACCATCTACGACCTCGGCCCGGGCGAGATCTGCTCCTTGCGCGAGACCTCGGCCGCGATTGATGTCGACACGGGCCGCGTCGATCCGCCGGCCTCGAACGGAGCGGACTACGCGATCGTCGACAAACAAAGCCTGTTCGCGGGTCACCTCGTCGCACTGGGCGGCCCGAACGAATACCCGCTTGCCCTCTACCGAATCAAGCGTCCCCTGCGTGTTGGGACGACCACCGAAGGCGTGTACAGCGACGGCTGGATGGGTTCAGACGCAGCCTTCTCGGTCTTCGGCTCGGCCGGGAATCGCCCCGTACGCGTGACCCTCACGCTCGGGCGCACCGGTTGGGGCGGTCCCGACGTACCCGGCCATGTGCGGGTCCGGGCGGGTAAGCCCGCGGCCACGACTGGGAAGCTCGTGAAGGTCTACGACGTGCGCCGCTGGGTCGTGCACTCGCTCGCGCAGCGAACGTTCACGTTCGACGTCCGCCCGCCCGTCCGGGTCGAGGTCCACATTCAGCCGACCTTCTCGCCGTCGCAGTTCGGTTTGTCCGACACCCGCCAGCTCGGCGCCCAAGTTTCGTTTTCATACGCTCACCCTTAGCCGCGTGCTTAGAGCGCGCGCAATCGCTCCGGGTGCTTGCGCACGAAGCGTGCCATCCCTCGCCATTGCCAAAGCGTGTGGCGTGTAAGCAGCCTTCGGTCGATCTCTGCTGCGTAGCGGTGAGTCACCAGCGCTTGTGGGACGTACCAGCGCTCCCAGCCCGCTTTGGCCGCGCGGTAGCAGAGGTCGATGTCCTCGCCATAGAGACGGAAATGCTCATCGAAGCCGCCCAGCTCGTCGAGCATCTCACGCCGTAGCAGCAGGAAGGCCGCCAGCATCCAATCCGCCTGCACTGGCTCTGCCGGGGGTTCGTCCAGCAGGTAGTGGTCGCGCTGGCGCTCGAACGGGTGCGTGAGATACCGGAGCGGCGTGCGGCGGGCGAGTGTCCCACGAACGGTCGGGAAACGGCGCCGTGATGGCTGCCAGCGGCCGTCCGGGTAGCGGAGCTGCGGGCCTGCGATGCCGCAGCGAGGCCTCTCGGTGGCGAAATCGCGCAGGATCCGGACGGCGTCCGGCACGGGCTCGGTATCCGGGTTTGCGATCACGACAAACTCGCCCCTCGTCTCGGCGACCCCTCGGTTTACGTTCGCGCTGAAGCCCTGCAGCCGCTCGTTTTTGACGAGTCGGGCGTTCGACGGCAGCTCGAGCTCGAGCGGAAGGTTCGCCACGACGACCAGCTCTTCGACCTGTGGCGCGAGCGAGACGAGGCACCGTCCCAGGTCAGGGTGGGGATCGTGCGTGACGACGACGCCGGAGGTGGTCAAAGGAGCTCTCGGTAGACCGCCAGCGTCTGCCGTGCAGCCTCCGTCCAGCTGTACGTTCGAGCCCGCTCCAGCCCCGCGCGCACGAGGCGTTGGCGCTCGGCTGTCGCACGTTCGATCCCAGCGGCGAGTGCGGCTGGATCGCCGGGGTCGACGAGGACTGCCGCGTCGCCGGCAACCTCCGGGATCGCCCCTGCCGAGGCCGCGACCACCGGCGTGCCGGACGCCATGGCCTCCAGCACAGGCAGTCCGAACCCCTCATACCTTGACGGGAAGACGAGTGCATGTGCCCCGCGGTAGAGCGCCGCCAGGGCCGGCTTCTCGATGTGGCCGGCGAACTCGACGCGGCCGTTCAGGCCGAGGCGTGCTACTGCACGGCGCGCCTCGCTCGCGGCGCCCTTCTCCGGACCGACAAACACCAGTCCGAGATCGGAGTCGACCATGGAAAGGGCCTCGATCGCCACGAGCGGGTCCTTCCGCGTCTGGAGTGCCCCGACGAAGAGAAGGTATGGCGGTCCGTCCCGGGCCGGCCCGTCGGGGCTGAACGCGTCGTCTACGCCGTTGAGGATCACGGCGACCTTGCGCTCATCGACGCCGTAATGCTCCACGAGGTCTTGCTTCGTCTGCTTTGAGACGGCAATGACGCGATCGGCGCGTCGCACTGAGCGCGGAACCATTGTTCGGAAGAAGAACCGGTCCCGCAATCCCATCAGCTTCGGGTCGCGCTCGAACGAGATGTCGTGGATGGTCAGCACAGCCGGAGCTGGGGAACCGGGAGCGACGACGTGTTGGAAGTGCGTGACCGCCGGTTGCAGACGGCGTAGCAGGCGGGGAAACGACCAAGACATCCGCCAAACCTGGCTGCGGGCGGGAAGCTCGACCGCCTCGACGCCTTCCGGAACGCGCTCGGGGTGCCGAGATACCGCAGCGAACCGGAGCTCGTCGTCGAGCTGCGGCAGCTCGCGAAGCAGCGCGGAGACGTAGCTCTCGTCCCCGGTTCGTTGGCGCCCGAGCACGTCGGCATCGAGGACGATCAGCGGCTTGCTCACCCGGCAACCTCGCGATAGACGTCGATCGTCTCGCGGGCGACGCGGCCCCAGTCGTACGCCGCCGCTGCTTCGCGGCCCTCGCGCCCGAGCTCGTCGCCGCGCGCGAGCGCCTCGCTCAGCCCGACGGCGATCGCATCGGCGTCCCACGGATCGACAGTGACGACGCCACGAGCGAACTCATGGATCGGCGGTAGGTCGGCGGTCACGACCGGCGTCCCGCATGCCATCGCCTCGAGCACAGGTAGCCCAAACCCCTCGTAGAGGGAAACGTACGCGGCACAGCGGGCCCCACGGTAGAGGCGGGCGAGCTCGTCGTCCGAGACCTCGCCGAGCCAACGCACCCCGGCGCCCGGCACCGGCTCGACGTCGCCCCAGCCGCGTGCGCCGACCACGCGAAGCTCGCAGCCGTTCAGCCCGGCGCGCCGAAAGCCCTCCACGAGGCGGCCGAGATTCTTACGCGGCTCGAGGGTCGAGACCGCGAGCACGTAATCGCCGTCGGCGGCGTCGCCCTTTGCCGTGAACGGCGGCCCGACGGCGTTCGGAATCACCCGGATCTTCGTTTTGGGAACAGCCAGCAGGTCGACGAGCTCGCGAGCGGTGAACTCCGAGACCGCAATGATGCGCGCTGCGGCGCGCACGACACGTGGGAGAAGAGCTCGGCTGTACCTCTGTGTCCACGCATTGAACGTCTCCGGGTGCCGCAGAACGGCGAGGTCGTGGAAGGTGACGACCAGCGGCAAGCGCGCGCGGATTGGCGCACGAAAGGTGGGGCAATGGAGAACGTCAGCGTCTCGCGCGAGCAGCGGCAGCGCGCCGAGGTACCACCCGACGTCGCGAACCGGCACGGCGGCGCGACCGCGAAGCGTGAAGGCATGCCGCTTCAGGGTCAGCTCCGGCACCCGCTCGAGCTCTCCGAGCAGGCCGCGGATGTAGCGGGCCGTACCGGCCCTCGTCTGCGCCAGCGGGCTCGTATCGAACGCGATCTCGACCACGCTGGCAGTGTCTCAGAGCACGCTCTCGTACCCGCGCAAGACGGCGTTGCCGCACGCTTCCCACGTGAACTGGCGGGCATGGGCCAGGCCGCTCGCCCGCCGCTCGCTGCCCCGCTGTAGCGCATCTTCGAGCGCCTCGGCCACCGCTTCCGCACTCGTGGGGTCGGCGCGAAAAGCCGCCTGCCCCGAGGTCTCGTCAAGCGACGGATGCGATGAGGCGACCGTCGGGACGCCGCTCGCGAGCGCTTCGACGACCGGCATCCCAAAGCCTTCGAACCTTGAGGCGTAGACGAAAGCCGAGGCGCCTCGGTAGAGCGCCGCCAGTCGCGGGTCGTCGACGAAACCGAGCATGCGCACGCCTTCCCGGTCGGCTGGGGCAACGGCGCCGGGGGCGAGACCCCCGACAACGACAAGCAGCAGCTCAGGCCTTTGGCGTCGCACCAGCCGGAACGCGTCCATCACGACCTCGACGTTCTTGCGTGGGTCGAGGGTCGAGACGGTCAGGACGTAGGGCGCGCCCAGCTCGGCGCGTTCGCCGTCAGGACGGAAGCGCGCGTCGATCCCCGGATAGGCGACGCGGAGCCGCTCGGAAGGAATCTGCAAATGCTCGGCCACGTCGGCGGCCGTGAAGCGCGAGTTAGTGAAGACAACGTCGCAAGTCGCTGCGGCGTGCCGGTACTTGGCGCCGTGCATCCGCCGGGTCCGGGGGTGGACGAGCTCCGGAAAATGAAGCGGCACCAAGTCGTGGATCGTCGTTGCCCGCACGCCCGCGCGCTGCGGTGGATACATCCAGTCGGAGAAATGGAAGACGTCGAATGGACCGAGAATGCGTTCGAGCGGCAGTCGCCCGGACTTGCTCCAGGCGAGCCGCCAAGCGTAGGCCCCGGGCAGCGTTACGAGCCGGCGCTCGACGGGAATGGGCTCGAGAGCTTCCCTTACCCGACGCGTTCCTTGGATACCCGTCGGCGCGAAGGCGACGATCTCGTGCTCCGGGGCGACGGTCGCGAGACCGCCCACCATCCCGCGCAGATAGTTGCCGATTCCGGTCCGCGGAAGCGAGAGCGGACTGACGTCAATGACGATTCGCAGCGGGTCAGCCTTTGGGCCGCAGGACCAGCGGCTGCGATCCGAGCTCCGAGAACCAGGCAAGCCCCTCGCGTACGAGATCGATCCGCACCTCGCCCAGGGCCGCCTCGGCGGGAACCCGAACCAACACCCGCGCCGATGCTCCCGGCGAGACGCCGTGGGGGAGCATCGAGCGGCCGAGCTCGGCCCTCTCGCCGGCGTCATTGATCGTGTACGGACCGACCGTGACGACGCCCGATGGGTACGGAAACCCTTTGGCCATCGGCCAGAAGGCTCGGCCCACGTTCGTCACCTCGACCCAGATCAGCTTCTCGCCCGGCTCGGAGCTGTCCTCCCAGTCGCCGGCCGCCTCGATCCGCCCGAAGAAGTTGGTCGCATCGGTGCCGGCTTCCAGCCCCAGCGGCTTGCGGGCGACGACGGTGTTGATGTCTCCACGCCCGAGGCGATAGCGGAGGAAGCGGCCAATCGCGTTGAAGGGCTGCCGCAAGTCGTCTACGGAGACGAGCTCGTCGACCTCGAGTAGCCGCCGGACGTCTTCGAAACCAGCCTGATGAACGACATCGAGGAGGTAGCGCGGATCGAAAGGAGACTCGAGCGTCTGGCGCACGCGCATCTCCTCGATCAGCGCTTCCTCGCTTTCCGAGCCCTCCGCAGGGCGTGCGCCCTCGCGTATGTAGATCGTGCCTCCCGGGACGAGGGTGCGCTGGATCACCTTCAGCGTCTCGAGCTCGTCGTCGAAGTGGTGCATCGTGTCGTAGAGGATTGCGGCGTCGAAGCGGTTGGTCCAGGGCATCTCTTGCACGGGCATCGCATGAAACTCGGCAAGGGGGTCGATGCCTTCGCCAACCTGCTCGGGGATCCGCGACACGCGCATGCGCGCGATCTCGACCATGTCCTCGGAAATGTCGATCCCTGTCACCCAGTAGCCGCACCGGGCGAGGAACTCGCTCATCCACCCAGGACCGCAGCCCACGTCGAGGACTTGGGCACGCAGGCCGAGTCCCAGCTGCTCGACAACGTGGGCGAAGGTGCGCAAACACGTCGCGAGCTCGAAGTTCGGCGGGGCGCTGAACGGCTTCGTCCGGAGCCAGAGACGCTCGCCTTCGGGCAAGCTCTCGACGTAGTCGCGGTGCCCGCGATCGAAATCGTGGCCGAGGCTTTCCAGGCGGCCGTCGCCCGAGTGTCGAAGCCTCCCGAGCTTCCTCACGGCCTGCTTTGCGACGGAGGAACGCACGGCGGAACGATAGTACTCGGGCGACATCTACACTGGCCGCGATGACGCTCTACGCCGACTTGCTGCGGTACCCGGACCTGTTCGGCAACCTCTTCCGGCGGGAGTTGAACGCCCGCTACAAGGGCTCCCTGCTCGGGGTCGGCTGGACCTTCGTCAACCCGCTCGTGCTGATGGGCGTCTACACGCTCGTCTTCTCGGTTCTCTGGCGGAGCGCGGGAATTTCGCACTATCCGCTCTTCATCCTCTCCGGGCTAACGATCTGGATTTTCTTCTCAGGCTCGCTCCAGATGTCGAGCGCGAGCATCGTCGGCCATGCGAATCTCGTCAAGCAGGTCCGCTTTCCGCGCCAGCTTCTTCCCCTGGCGGTGGTCGGTTCCAACCTGGTCACGTACCTGGTGATGCTGGTCGTGGTCGGTGCAGTGAACTTTGCCGTCATTCCGGCTACTCGCGGAACGCTGTGGGCTGTTATCCCTCTTTCCGTGCCGCTGGTAGCCCTTGCAAGCGGGCTGTCGATTGTGTTCGCCGCGCTCTCCGCATTGTTTCGTGACGTCGAGCACCTTCTGCTGACGGTGCTTTTGCCGTGGTTCTTTCTCACGCCGGTCTTCTACGACCTGAAGACGCTGCCGGGCGTCGAGGATCATCACGTGCTGATGCAAGTCCTCCAGTGGGGAAACGTGATCACGCCGTTCGTCGAGGCGATCCGCGGACCGCTCTTCTACGGGCACTATCCCAGTCTCGGCCAGGTCGTTTACGTCCTGGGTGCCGGCGCGGGCGCTCTGTTGCTCGGGGCGTTTGTCTTCCGCCGCCTGGACGACCAGCTCGCGGTCGAGCTCTAGCCGTGTCCCAACCGCTTCTCGTCCGCGCCTGCCGGCGCGAGCAGGTCGAGCGGACGCCGGTTTGGTTCATGCGCCAGGCCGGTCGTTCGCTCCCCGAGTACCGCGAGCTTCGCGAGCGCTACGGCCTCTTCGAGATTGCGCGCCAGCCCGAGCTCTGTGCCGAGGTGACCTTGCAGCCGGTGCGGCGCCACGGCGTCGACGCCGCGGTGATGTTCGCCGACATCATGCTGCCGGTCCTCGGGATGGGGGTTGAGGTCGAGCTTGTGGAGAACGTTGGGCCGGTGGTGGCGGCCCCGGTGCGGTCGCTCGCCGACGTGGAGCGGCTCTCAGTGCCGGAGCCCGAGGAGTCGGTGCCCTGGACGCTCGAGTCCGTTCGCCTCGTGCGCGAGGCGCTGCGGCCCGACCAGGCCGTCGTCGGCTTCGCCGGTGGACCCTTCACCGTCGCCGGCTATTTGATCGAGGGCAAGCCGACACGTGAGTTCAAGCAGACGAAAGCCTGCATGTACGGCTCTCCGGAGGTCTGGCACACACTGATGGACAAGCTCGCCGACGCCTTCGGGCGCTACCTCGCCGGCTGCGTGCGGGCCGGAGCAGACGTCGTCCAGCTGTTCGACTCCTGGGTCGGCGCTCTCTCGGTTGCGGACTACCGCGAGTTCGCCGCGCCATACTCGGCCCGCGTGCTGGAGGTGGTCGACGTGCCGACGATCCACTTCGCCACCGGCGACGCCCACCTGCTGGAGGAGCGCCGGGCGGTCGGCGGCGACGTCATCGGCGTCGACTGGCGCGTGCCGCTCGACTTCGCCTGGGAGCGGATCGGCCACGACCGCGGGATCCAGGGGAACCTCGACGGAGCGGTGCTGCTCGGGCCGTGGGAGCGCGTCGAGCGGGGGACGGAGGACGTCCTGCGCGGAGCGGACGGGCGTCCGGGCCACATCTTCAATCTCGGCCATGGCGTCCTGCCGGAGACGGATCCCGACGATCTCGGACGGCTCGTCGAGCTCGTGCACGAGCGGACGGCGAAGGTGGCGGCATGAACGCGGCGGTGATCCTCATGGCTTACGGAAGTCCCGCGACCGCCGACGATGTTCCGGCTTACCTGGCGGACATCCGCGAGGGGCGCCCGGTCTCCCAGGAGGCGATCGACGAGCTGACCGAGCGCTACCGCCGGATCGGCGGCCGCTCTCCGCTCGACGAGATCACTGAGGCCCAGCGCGCCGCGCTCGAACGCGAGCTCGGTTTGCCGGTCTTCGTCGGCATGAAGCACTGGCGGCCGCGAATCGTCGAGGCCGTCGAGGCGGCGCTCGCCGGCGGAGCCGACACGCTCGTCGGGCTCGTGCTCGCGCCGCACTACTCGCGTCTGTCGACCGCGGGCTACCGAGAGCGGGTGGAGCAGGCGCTCCAGGGCCGAGCCGACCTCGTCTTCGTCGAGAGCTGGCACGACCATGGACCGTTTCTCGACGTTCTGGCCGAACGCGTGCGCGGCTTCGACGGCCACGTCGTCTTCACGGCCCACTCGCTGCCGGAGAGAATCCTGCAGGACGGCGACCCCTACCGCGACCAACTGCTGGAGACCTCGCGCCTCGTTGCCGAGCAGGCCGGATTGGCCGACTGGTCGTTCGCGTTCCAGAGCGCGAGCGCGACCGGAGAGCCCTGGCTCGGGCCGGACATCCTGGAGGAGCTGGACAGGCTCGTGGCGAACGGGGTCCAGCACGTGCTGGTCTGCCCGATCGGTTTCGTCTCGGATCACCTCGAGATCCTCTGGGACCTCGACATCGAGGCGCGCGAGAGGGCAGCCGAGCTCGGTCTCGAGCTCGAGCGGATCGAGTCCCTGAACGACGATCCGCAGTTCGTGCGCGCGCTGGCCGGGATTGTCGGAAAAGCCCTTTCAATACTCTCGCAGGCGTGAAACCCGGAGCCATAGTCGCCGAGGGCGTCAGTCGCCGGTTTCGGGTCTACCCACAGCGCAACGTCACATTGAAAGAAGCAATCCTCCGCCGTAGGCATCTGCGCAGAGAAGAGATTTGGGCCCTTCGCGATGTCTCGCTGGCGGTCGAGCCGGGCGAGGCCGTTGGCGTCATCGGCCGCAACGGCTCAGGTAAGACGACGCTCCTTCGACTGATCGGCGGGATCTTCGCGCCGACCTCAGGTCGGCTGGAGGTAGCCGGCGATGTCGGCTCCCTGCTCGGCCTCGGCGCGGGTTTTCACCCGGATTTCACCGGCCGCGAGAACGTCTACATGAACGGCGCGATCCACGGCCTGAAGCGAAGCTATGTCACTGAGCGTCTCCAGGAAATCGCGTCCTTCGCCGAGCTCGACGAGTTCTTCGACGTTCCCGTCCGGACCTACTCGTCCGGGATGTACATGCGGCTCGGCTTCGCAGTCGCGACCCACCTCGATCCAGACATTCTGCTCCTCGACGAGGTCTTCGCTGTCGGTGACGAGGCGTTCCAGCGGAAGTGTTTCGGGAAGATCCTCGAACTGCGCGAGCGGGGGAGGACGATCGTGTTCGTCTCACACGCGGCCCCCGCGGTCGAGCGCGTTTGCGAGCGCGCCATCCTGCTCACGGGGGGTCGCATTGCACACGACGGGTCGTCGCGGGACGTGATCAAGCACTATCAGCAGCTGCTCGCAGCCGAGGAGGCTTCAGAGCCGCAGCATGCGTGGGGAACAGGCGAAGCGACTGTGGTCGGAGTCCGGCTCGAGGGCAGCGATGGCGAGGAGCAAAGACAATTCCTCTCCGGCGGCCCCCTCGTGGTGCGCCTTTCGATCGAATTGTCTCCCGGTGTCGCTCCGCCACGCGTCGCAGTTGAGTTCAGGGACGCGAACGGAGGTCTGCTCGGTGCCAGCGAATCCACGGCTGAGGAGCTGGGCTGGAACAGCGGTGGCGGCCGGGAGGTCTGCTTCGAAGTGCCGCGCCTCCCCCTCTCGGATGGCCTTTTCCGCCTCAGCGTCGCCCTCGGCGACCCGAAGTCGACGCGCCAGTATCACCGCCTCGATCCGGCGGCGGAATTCACCGTCTACCCCGATGAGCACAGCCGCGGTTGGTTCAGGTTTGAGGGGGACTGGTCGCTCGCCGATACGAAACGCCCCGCGAGGACCGCATGAGCTCCCGGACCTGCCCCGACTGGCCGCGGCTGATGGAGATCGCGCCCGACCTTCAGTTCATGCACTACACGGTCGCCGAGGCGAAGCTGCCCGCGGAGGTACTCGCGAACCTACAGGACGTTTCGCTGCAGACGGTCGCGATCTGCTGCGATCTCGAGCGCCACGTTTTCAACGCCGAGCACACCGACCCGAAGGTCGCCGAGGCGCTGCGGGCGACGCACTGGTACGAGCTCCGGGAGTGGACGTCGACCGGCCCGGGCGCTGGGCGGTAGGGCCTAGCGGCCGCGCAAGGACAGGATCTCCGCCAGCGGCCGCGTGTTGAGCACGTCGGCCGCGGTGGCCCAGCCACGGCGGGCGGTGGCGACCGCGTTCCGCATGTTGCCGAGGCCGCGGATCGAGTGGGCGTCGGTCGAGCAGACTACCGGGACGCCGGCCTCGACCGCGAGCCGGACGTGCGCGTCGCGGAGATCGATCCGGTCCGGCAGGCCGTTGATCTCGACCGCCTTGCCGTAGCGCTTCGCCGTCTCGAGCACGGCCTCGATGTCGACGGCGTTCGGCGGCCGGCGGCCGATGTAGCGGCCGGTCGGATGGCTGAGCGCCGAGACGTACGGGTTCTCGAGCGCCCCGACCGAGCGGGCCGTCAGCTGCTCCCGCGACTGGCGCTGCCCACCGTGGACGCTCGCCTGCACCCAGTCGAGCTCGGCCAGGACGTCGTCGGGCAGATCGAGCTCGCCGTCCGGCCGGATGTCGCACTCGATCCCGGCGAGGACCCGGAACGGCGCCAGCCGCTCGTTCGCGGTGGCGATCTCCTCGGCCTGCCGGCGTACGTCGTCGGAGGTTAGGCCGGGAACCGCGCCGACGGCCGGCGTGTGATCGCAGATCGCCAGGTACTCGTAACCGAGCTCGCGCGCCGCGAGGCCCATCTCGTAGACGCTCTCGCGGCCGTCCGACCAGGTCGTATGGCAGTGCAGGTCGCCGCGAATCTCGTCGAGTATGACGAGCAGCGGCGGCTCGCCGAGGAAGGGATGCTCGCGCAGCTC
>Ga0307312_10000220_pt1 | contig 24447 bp, 18 predicted proteins | sample ER_DNA_202_FD_194489 | JGI IMG/M metagenome (GOLD analysis project Ga0307312, IMG submission 194489) | Bulk soil microbial communities from the East River watershed near Crested Butte, Colorado, United States - ER_DNA_202 | ecosystem: Environmental > Terrestrial > Soil > Floodplain | place... | reverse complement strand
TGCCTCCTAAGAGCTCTTGCTGCGCCTGCAACAGTTCCAGCCGGCGGTCGATCACTTTGATCTCCTGATTCGCCACGATCGGATCGTACTCTGCCTGAGCTCGCTGGGCTTCCAGCGTCTGTTTCTCCAGCTCCCCGATCACCTGATCCAGGCTGGCCCCACCGGCGCCTCCGATTGGCTTCCGCAACCGCCCGGCCCGCCTAACGGCGAGCTGCAGCTCGAGTTGCAGGGCCTTCTGGGTCAGCCCGGCCAGCTCGCCGCGGGCAGTCTCGAGCTCGATCTCGGCCTGTCGCAGTTCCTCCCGCCGCTCGAAGAGGCCCTTCTCCCGCTCGGCGGCCTTCCGCTCAGCCTCCAAGCCCACCCGGTCGGCTTCGCGGTTTTCCTTTTTCGCCAGACTGATCTTTTCCTTGATCCGGACCATCTCGACCTTCTTCGACTCGATCCTTCCCCTGGCGCCCAGGCGCATTGTTTCCGCCTGCTGCCTCCGGCTCTCAGCCTGCGCAACCTCATCGGTGGCCGCACGGAGCTGGCGTTTGATGGTGATCGTGTCGCGGGGCGCTACCAGCAGGATAAAGCTGTCGAATCCGCTCTGGGGTGGTGACTGGGCTTGGGCCTTAGTCTGGCCCATGAGGGCACCGGACCCGGCCCACACCAGCAGGATCAGCAGGATGGAGGTTCTAGCCATACTCGAAGTATCGTCAGCCGGGCACCAGGCCTTTAAGGTGCTGGAAGGGCGCCTCCTACGGGTCCTGCGTTTCTCGACTAACTCCATGTCGGGCCGTGGGTTCCCTCCTCATTTCACGGTTGCTGGCTCCGGGCGGTCCCGGCTATATTTCCAAGCCGGACGCCCTCCTCCTGGTCGTCACCGCCCCAGCACAGGAATTCCATGACAGCACCGAACTCGCGCGAACGTATTCTGCCCCGTCTGATCGAAGAGGAGATGCAGCAGTCGTTCATCAACTATTCGATGAGCGTCATCGTCTCGCGCGCCTTGCCGGACGTTCGCGACGGGCTCAAGCCCGTGCACCGCCGGATCCTCTACGCCATGAACGAGCTGGGGCTGGTGCCTGGTCGCGGGTACAAGAAGTCCGCTACGGTCGTGGGCGATGTGCTCGGGAAGTACCATCCGCATGGCGACAGCTCAGTCTACGACGCCCTGGTCCGCATGGTCCAGCAGTTCTCGCTGCGCTACCCGCTGGTGGATGGGCAAGGGAACTTCGGCTCGGTGGATGGCGACCCGGCAGCAGCGTATCGCTACACCGAGGCGCGGCTCACCCGCGTCGCCATGACGTTGCTGGAGGACATCGACAAGAACACCGTCGATTTCCAGGCGAATTTCGACGATCGGCTCCGGGAGCCGACCGTTCTTCCATCGAAGATCCCTAATCTGCTGGTGAATGGCTCGAGCGGAATCGCGGTCGGAATGGCAACCAACATCCCACCGCATAACCTCCGCGAGGTCGTGAAGGCGGTGCAGCTGTTGGTGGACAACCCGGAGGCTACCATCGGAGAGCTCCGGAAGGTGATCAAGGGCCCCGATTTCCCCACGGGCGCGTACATCTACGGGCGGGCTGGCATCAAGGAAGCGTATGAGAACGGCCGCGGCCGAGTCGTCATGCGAGCCCGGGCCCAGATCGAGGAGAAGGAGACCAGCAACCGGTCGCAGATCGTCGTGACCGAGATTCCCTACCAGGTCAACAAGGAGAATCTGGTCAAGGCGATCGCGGAGCTGGCCACCGAGAAGAAGATCGAGGGGATCAGCGGGATCAACGACGAGTCCGATAAGGACGGAATGCGGATCGTCATCGAGTTGAAGCGCGACATCATTCCCAACGTCGTCCTGAATCAGCTCTACAAGCACACGCAGATGCAGACCACCTTCGGCGTGATCATGCTGGCGCTCACCAACGGCGCGCCCAAGATCATGAACCTGAAGGAGTTGCTGCAGCACTTCATCGACCACCGCCACACCGTCATCATCCGGCGGAATCAGTTCGATCTGGATGCCGCCCAGGCCCGCGAGCACATCCTCGACGGCTTGAAGATCGCGGTCGACAACATCGATGAAGTCATCAAGATCATCCGCGGCTCCGATGATACGGCGCAGGCCGACGCCCGACTGCGCAAGCGGTTCGGCTTCAGCGAGAAGCAGAGCGACGCCATCCTCAACATGCGTCTGGCCAAGCTCACCGGGCTCGAGATCGAAAAGCTCGACGCCGAGTTGAAGGAGGTGCGTGCCACAATCAAGGAGCTGAAGGGAATTCTGGCGTCCAAACCCAAGCGGATGGCGATCCTCAAGGAAGAGATGGAAGAAGTGGCCGGCACGTTCGGCGATGAGCGGCGGACCGAGATCGTAGCGGACCAGGGCGAGTTCACGGTGGAGGACCTGATCGCCGAAGAAGACATGGTCATCACCGTCTCTCACGGCGGCTACATCAAGCGGATCCCGATTACGACATACAAGCGACAGCGGCGGGGCGGGCGCGGTCTCAATGGCGCGGACCTCAAGGCCGATGATTGGGTCGAGCATCTTTTCATCGCCAGCACCCACGACTACCTGATGTTTTTCAGCGACAAGGGCCAGGTGTACTGGCTCAAGGTTCACGAGATTCCGCAGGCCGGCCGAGCGGCACGGGGCAAGCCGGTAGTCAACTGCATCGCCATCAAGCAGGATGAGCAGATCGCGGCGCTGGTGCCGGTGCGGGAGTTCACCGAAGACCAGAGCCTGATCTTTGCCACCCGCAAGGGCACGGTGAAAAAGACGGTTCTCTCGGCTTACGGCCACGTACGGGCCACGGGCATCTGCGGTATCAACATCGACAAGGACGACGAGCTCATCGATGTGCAGGTCTGCGACCAGAACAGCGATATCATTCTCGCCACCAAAGACGGCATGAGCATCCGCTTCCACCAGGGTGAAGTGCGCGACATGGGGCGCGCCACCACGGGGGTCAAGGGGATCGAGCTGGAGAAGGACGACGAGGTAATCGGGATGGTGGTGGTGCGCCGGGACGCTACGCTGCTCGTCGTCAGCGAGAAGGGGTACGGCAAGCGGTCCGAGCTGGTGGACTACCGGGTTCAGAAGCGCGGCGGCAAGGGCATCATCACGCTGAAGAAGACCGACAAGACCGGCTCGATCGTGGCACTGAAGGAAGTCATTCCCGACGACGAGCTGATGATGATCACCAGGCACGGGGTCATCATCCGGTTGCCGGTGGACGGCATCAGGGTCATTGGCCGGAACACTCAGGGCGTGAGAGTCATGAATCTGGACTCCGGTGACGCGGTGGTCGATGTCGCCCGGGTTGTGAAGGAGGACGAGGGAGGGGCGGAGGAAGCTGCCAGCGGGGACGAGGTCACCCCGACGGCCGTAATGGAGTAGGGTTATCATTCTCGATGACCTCCGCCGCGAATAGGTGGGCCGAAACCCCCCGGGTCGTCCTCGACCCGCGGCCCACCGTATCGCTGGAGGCATTGCGATCCGCCGCCAAGGGGCTCGAGGGAATTGCGGTGCGGACGCCGTTGCTCGATGCACCCGCCCTGTCCCGCCGGCTCGGTCTGCTGGTTGCACTCAAGTGCGAGCACCTCCAACCGATCGGCGCGTTCAAGATCCGCGGTGCCTATACCGCCATCTCCCGCCTATCTCCCGAGAGCCGCGCCCGCGGCGTCATCACCTACTCCAGCGGCAATCATGGGCAGGCGGTCGCCTTTGCGGCTCGCTTGCTGGGTATTGGGGCTGTCGTCGTCATGCCCGAGCGCGCGCCCGCCATCAAGGTCGAGGGCGTCAGGCGTTACGGGGGCGAGGTGGTTATCGCGGGGAATAGCTCGGCCGAGCGGTGGGAGCGGGCCCGTGCGCTGGCCGAAGAACGTGGCCTGGCAATGGTGCCGCCCTACGAGAGCCTGGACGTCATCGCAGGCCAGGGGACGTGCGGGCTCGAGATCCTGGAAGAGTGGCCAGTGGTCGAGACGATCCTGGTCCCGGTGGGAGGGGGCGGCCTCATCGCGGGCATCGCCTCCGCGGTATCGGCTCTCAAGCCGACGGTCAGGGTGATCGGGGTGGAGCCGACCGGCGCGCCCAAGCTTGCTCGGGCACTCGAGGCGGGCAGGCCGGTCAAGCTCGACAGCACTGACAGTCTGGCCGACGGACTCCTCCCCCTCTCGATCGGCGAGCTGCCGTTTGCGGTGCTCTCCGGAGTGGTCCGCGAGTCCATCCTGGTATCGGAGGAAGAGATCGCCGCAGCCGTCCGGTTTCTCTCCCAGGAGATGGGGCTCTCGCCCGAGCCTTCGGGTGCGGTGACAACAGCCGCGCTTCTCAGTGGGAGAGCGCCGATCTCAGGACCGACCGTTGCCGTCGTCAGCGGAGGAAATGTCGATCCCGACCTGCTGAAACGTCTGGTGGCCCCTGAATGACGGCACCGAAGATCCTGGTGGCGGATGACGACCAAGCGCTCTCGCGGACGCTGTCCTGGATCCTGAAAGAAAACGGATACGACGTCTTCACCTCGCCCGGAGGGGAACACCTCTTCGAGCACCTCACCTCCGAACAGTTCGATCTCCTGCTCCTCGACATCATGATGCCCAAGGTGGACGGGTTGCAGCTCCTGCAGCGGGTGAAGGCCGATCCCCGATTCAAGGATCTGCCCGTCCTCATGATCTCATCCATGCCCCCGGAGGAAGCCACGGTACGCTCGCTTGGCCTGGGCGCCGCCGACTTCATACCCAAGCCATTCCGGGTTCGGGAGCTGCTGGCGCGGGTGAAGGCCCACCTGAGGGTCGGCCGTGAGCTCAATCAGGCCCGCGCCGAAGCCCGGTCGCGCTCCGAGATGATGGACATCATGCAGGAGGTGACCGCATCGCTGAAGCCGGACGAGATCTACGGCATTCTGGTGCGGCGGGTCGCGCAGGGTCTCAGCATCGCACGGTGTTCCATCATCATGGCCGGCGCCGAAGATGAGTCGGGAATCGTCGTGGCCGCCTCCGACAACCCAAACCTCCACAATCTGAAGGTCGACCTCAAACGGTACCCGGAGATCCGGCACGCCCTGGCCACCGGCGAGCGGGTGCTGGTGCGGGATGTGCAAACCGATCCGCTGTACCAGGGAGTTCGGGACGAATGGGAAGCCGAGGGCCGGCCGGTAGAAACCCGCTCGGCCGTGGCGCTGCGCTTCTCCCTCCGGCAGTTGCCTGCCGGAGTGTTCTTTCTCCGAACCACCAGCGAGGACGCTCCGCTCAACGAGCACGATGTTCAGTTTGCGGAGGAAGTGATCAATGCAGCCGTCGCGGCGCTGGAGCGGGCCTACGACCTGGAGAATGCGGTGCTGGGCCAGGAGCAGATGCGGCACCTCGCCGAGACCGATCCGCTGACGAACTGCTTTAACCGGCGGGCGCTGATGGAAAAACTGGAACAGGAGATGGACCGCGCCGCCCGGTACGCCACCATGCTCACCGGCATGATGGTGGATATCGACAACTTCAAGCAGATCAACGATACCTACGGCCACCTGGTGGGCGACCGGGTGCTGAAGCAGCTGGCCAACCTGCTGAAGCGGGAGCAGCGCTCAGTCGACATCGTGGCGCGCTACGGTGGCGAGGAGTTCGTTGTCCTCCTGCCGGAGACGACCAACGCGGAGTCTCGCAACTTTGCCGAGCGGATTCTTCGCCGGGTATCCACCCACGACTTCGGCGAGACCGGCAGACCGGTCCGGGTAACCATCAGCATCGGAATAGCCTCCTACCCCAACGAACGGGTGAGCGATGGCGAGTCGCTCCTCCGCCTGGCCGATACCCACCTCTATCGGGCCAAGAGCGACGGCCGGAATCGGTTCCGCGATTGAGCGAGCGGCGTTGCCCACGCTGTCAATCGGTTTACGCAGCACCTGCACGGTTCTGCGTCAAGGATGGCTCGCTCCTGGTCGAAGGTGATGTTGTAACCAGCACGGCTGGTTCCGCTGGCCAACCGGGATCCCGATCGAGAGCCCGCGATTCAGCCGAGGGCGTGGCTTCGCTCGAGTGGGAGGCGGAACGAGCCCTCCAGGACAAGCTTACCGCGCGAGTGGCATCACTCACCGGTCAGGTACTGGACCAGCGTTATCAGATCGCCCGGAAGCTGGGCGAGGGCGGGATGTCATACGTATATCAGGCTCTCGAGATTGGCACGGAGCGGCCCGTCGCGGTCAAGATCCTGATCCCCAAGCTTTCTCGCGATCCCGCCTCGGTGGAACGTCTCCGGCGGGAGGCGACCATCGCCACCCGGCTGAACCATCCCAACGTCTGTCCCATCCTCCGGCTGGGCGAGACCCCCGACCGGCTGCTCTACCTGGTGATGCCCTATCTGGAGGGCGAACCGCTCAGCGAGCACGAGACTCGCCGAGGGGCCTTCCCCGTCGCCGAAGGCATTCCGCTGTTGGTGCAGGTATGCCATGGACTGGGTCATGCACACGACCTTCACATCATTCACCGGGATCTGAAGCCGGAAAACGTCATGCTCGTCCCGGATCCAGACACCCCAACCGGGTTTCGCGCGGTCGTGATGGACTTCGGCCTGGCCAAGGAGAGGCGCGCGGGTCCTGACGTCGTGAAGCTGACGGCCACCGGGATCGTGCTCGGCACCCCGGAGTTCATGAGCCCCGAACAGATACGGGGGAAGCCACTCGACGGACGCAGCGATGTCTACGCTCTGGCGATTCTCGCCTTCGAGCTGTTCACGGGTCAGCTTCCCTTCACCGGCAAGAGCGCGCAGGAGACCATGATTGCCCGCCTCAGAGGGGCGCCGCTCCGGCTTCGGGACGCCAGGCCAGACCTGCCGGCCAAGCTCGAAGCCGTCATTACGAAGGCCCTGGCTGTGAATCCCGCCGAGCGCTACGGTTCGATGACCGAGCTGGCCCACGCATTCGATTCGGTCATGAGTACCGGAGTGCTGGGCAGGCTATTCCGACGATAGAGTTGCACCTCACGCTGAGGCAGGGGGGAGTGCAAATGAGACAAGCTTTACTGTTCCTGGCAGCGCTGATCTGCGCCGGGTGCACCCGCGATAAGGCGGGTAGTGCCTCGGCCGCGGCCTATACCTCCGACAGCGGCTCGGAGTTGGAAGCCCCAAGGCTCATTCCAGCCATACAGAACCAGCTGAACCTCATGGCCTCTGGAGTGCAGCCCACCGATCCGGAGAACCTCACCGCCTACCGGAACCTCGCTGGCGACGTGGTTAACTCCATGACTGCCGATCTCCACCGGGCAGGCCTGGCGGATTCGGGAGACTTCAGGGCACTCAGGGATTCGGTGATGGATGATCTTGGAGAAGGAGCGGAAAGCAAGAGCAAGCTGGACCGTCCGCAGCTGCACGAACACATCGCCCGAATGCGGCGGCTGATCTCGATGTATCAGCAGGGAATGAGGAGCGCCGGAGACCGCCAATAAACCCTCAGCCAGTGCATCAGGAATCGGCGAGCCGTTGAAACCGGCGCATGAAGCCACGATCGATTCGGTCCTTCAGGCGCATGACCCACCGCCCGGTGAGCGCTATCGAACCATAGGACAAGATGGCCCGGCCGTCTCCGGTGTTGATGAGAACCAGAGAGCGTGGCTGCGGCCGGTAGCTCTGGTAGCGCTCGCTGGCGCCGCCCGCGAGCGCTAGGACAAGGTTTCGAGCCAGGATCGGACCCTGCCGCACGGCATAGACGCCGGATTTTGGCGTCGCAGGGAATCGCCGCAAGGTGGCTGCGTCTCCCGCGGCAAAGATGGCCGGGTCGGTTACGGATCGTAGGGTGCTGTCCACCAGCAGGAACCCGGCATGGTCGGTCTCCAGCCCTGAGGCGCGAAAGATCTCGGGGGCACTCGCACCGGTGGCCCAAACAACGGTGTCATACGGCAGCTCGGCCCCGCCGCTGAGGCGAACCGTTCTGGTGCCGACCTCCTCCACCTGCGTCCCCAAAACGACCTGTACCCGGTTTTCACGTAGTGCGCGGGCAGCCTCTCGAGCGCACGCCTTCGAACGATCTGCAACGAGGCGCCTCTGCCTATCCACCAATACGACGTGCGCACCGGTCCGGCTCAGGGCCCTTAGCCGGGCCTTGATGTTGAGCGCGATCTCGACGCCCCCCGCCCCTCCGCCCACGATCACCACTCTTGGCTCTGCTTGCGGCGACTTTTCCAGTGCCTCAGCAATCTTGCCGGCGCGATCGATTGGCTTGACCGCCAGGACCGTGTCTGTGGCATTCACCTGAGCCGGCCTTACCTCCGAGCCAACAGCGAATGATGCGATGTCGTAGGGGAGCCGCCGGCCGCCATCCACGCTGATGTGCCGGTTAGCGATGTCGAGGTCCGCCGCGGAGCCGAGAACAAATCGAGCACCTGCTCTGGCTGCGAGCGATGGAAGATCCAGGTACACATCCGCTCGCCCGTAACAGCCGGTGATAAGCCCTCCGAGCATGCCTGAGTAGAGGTGCGCGGCGAAGGGCGAGAGGAGAGTCACCTCAGCCCGCGGAAAGTGCCCGAGGGCCAGATGTTCTAATACGAAGAGATGAGCGTGGCCGGCCCCAACCAACACGAGCCGCCGGGTGGGCTCCTCAGGTTCTGCCATGGGCCGATGACCCCTGTCAAATTGGCCGTTCGCGGGCCCCTTCGGCTGGCACGCGGGCTGCTTTGGGCGATCAAGTAGGTGCTCAACCCATAAACTCACTCCTCTTGGGAGTGTCGTTAAAGGAGGAATATCATGGTAGCAATCACTCGGCGCGAACACACACCAAATCTGTTCGGACTGCAGCGGCTCAACCGCATTCTGGATGAGGCCTTCGCCGGCCTGCCGTTTCCGGAGCAGGGCGGCAACATCCTGACGGCCAGTTGGGTACCCGCGACAGACGTTTCCGAAGATGCGAACACCATCCAGATAACCATGGAGCTGGCCGGGGTGAACCCGGAGGATGTTCGGATCTCGTTGGAAGGCAATGTCCTCACCATCCGTGGCGAGAAGCGGCAAGAAGATGAGGAGAACAGCGAGCGGGTTCACCGCATCGAGCGCATCTACGGAATGTTCGAGCGGGCCTTCGTGCTCCCCAACACCGCGGACCCCGAGCGCATCGAGGCGCAGTACGAGAACGGCGTGCTCACTGTGAGCATCCCCAAGGTTGAGCGGGCACGCCCGCGCGAGATCCGGGTCAACTCATCGGCATCGGGCGCTTCGCAGGTCAAGACCACTGGCCGGTCCTCCGAAGACAAGACCACCGAGGGTCAGACCACCGGGAACGGTGGTGAGCAAGCCGGCTCCTCTCGGCGCCCAAACGCGCAGGGCTCGCGGAGCGGAGCAGAGGAAGGCTCCCGTCGGCGGTAACCAGCACTCGAAGACGAGTCCTATCCCCCCCTGGCTTGCCAGGGGGGTTCTCGTGCTCCGTAGTTGTACGGAAGAGGGGTTCCGCAGGAAAGCGGATTGTGACTGCTTCCGCTGCGTCCTACCCTTGTTGCGTGCTGCCCGACCTTTCCTTCCATGTCATTGGGATAAGCCACCATACGGCTGGGGTGGAGGAGCGCGAGCGCTTCGCGTTTACCCATGGCGAAACCGTCGCGCTATTGAGGGAGCAACAGCAGGCCGGCCGGTCTGCGCTGCTGCTCTCGACCTGTAATCGCTGCGAGTACTACTGGAGCGGCAGCGAAGACGGCGAAGCGTGGCTGCGACGTCTGGCGCAGACTCGTGGCGCGGCCGCCCACACCGTGCTCACCCGCCATGATGGCGAGGCAGCGGTTCGTCATCTTTTCATCGTGGCTGCGGGACTCGACTCGCAGGTTCTGGGTGAGACCGAGATCCTGCGACAGGTTCGCCGGGCATATGACGCGGCTCGTGCCGCGGGCACGACCACCCGGGACATGGACCTCATTCTGTCCGGGGCGCTGGCGGCCGGCCGGCGGGTGAGGCGCGAGACAATGCTCGGCCGCCATCCGGCCTCCGTAAGCTCGGCTGCAGTTGACCTGATCGCGGAGCGGTGGGGCACCATCGGGTCGCGGGGGGTCGTGGTGCTTGGTGCGGGCGAGGCGGCCGAAGGGATTCTTCGCGCGCTCTCCGAGCGGGGGGCCACGAACGTCGCGTTGTTGAATCGCCACCCGGAGCGCGCCCGGGTCCTGGCCCAGGCATGGGGTGCGACGGCCGGAGATCTGAGCCAACTGGAGCAGAAGCTCGAAGCGGCGGACCTCCTGGTTGTGGCCACAGCCTCTGTCCATCCGGTGGTAACCAGCGCGGAGCTGGCTCAGGTGGCCGCCCGCCGGGGAGATCGAGAGCTCTTCGTGGTTGATTTGGGAGTGCCTCGGAATGTCGATCCTGCAGCCCGCGGCACCACTGCCTTGCAGCTGTTCGACTTGGACGATCTCCAGCATCTCTGCTGCCCAGCCGTGGGAACAGCTCCCGCCGCTTTGGCCGACGCCGAGCGGATCATCGACGACGAGCTTACCCGACTCGGACTCAGCTTGCGAGGTCGGGTGGCCGCCCCGAAGCTGGCGGAGCTTCACCGACTGGGCGTGGAGCTGGCGGAACAGGAAGCAGCTTGGGCGCTGGCCCAGCTCGAAAGCCTTTCCGATGGTCAGCGCGAGATTGTGAGGCAGATGGCCGATCGGCTAGTGCGGCGCGTGCTGTACCCGGTCAGCCGGAACCTGAGGGCCGAATGAGTCGAGAGCTGGGAGTCAGGAGTCGGGAGCTCCTGACTCCTGACTCCTGACTCCTAGCTCCTGACTCTACTCTTCACCGGATTGAGAACGTTCCGGCACTGCGGATTGGTACAGCCGGCGCAATGCGTCGAGTACTGGCTCGAATAGACGGCTCCCGACTGCAGATGGTCGCGCACCATCTCCGCCAGGGCGTCGAGGAACCGCGGACGATCGTTCAAGGCAGGGGCGCGGCGGTAGTGCGTGATCCCGGCTTCGTGGGCTACCTCTCCATACTCCCGATCCAGCTCCGATAGCGTCTCGATGTGGTCGCTCGTGAATGCGATCGGGACCACGAGCACGTGCTTCTGCCCCCGCGCCCCCAGCCGGCGTAGGACCTGCGCCGTGCTCGGCCCGAGCCATCGCACCGGCCCCACGTCCGACTGATACGCCAGGATGTAGGGATTGGAGGTGCCGAGGCGTTCGACCACCCGCTGCACGCTGGCGCCCACCTCCTGAGGGTACGAGTCTCCCCGATCGATGACATCGAGCGGCAGTGAATGTGCGCTGAACAGGATCAGCGCCTTCTCGCGATCGGCGGGCGCGAACTGGCCCAGGCCGTCGCGCACCGTCTCGGTCATTGCCTCGATGAAGCTGGGGTGCACCGGCCAGCGGTCGAGAATGCTCCATTCGAAGGCGTTTCGGAGTCCCGTTCGCGATGCGGCCCGCCATAGCTCGTTGAGGCTTGAGCCGGTCGTGCTGCAGGAGAATTGAGGGTACTGGGTAAAAGCCACGGCGCGCTCCACCCCGTCGGCCTGCATCATGCGCAGAGCGTCGTCACTGCTGGGACGGGTGTAGCGGAAGGCGATGTAGAACCGGTGTGGTGCCGTTTCCGGAGACAGCCGGTCCAGCCGGGCGACCATACCCCTTCCCTGGGCCTCGGTATAGCGGAGAATGGGCGACCCCCCGCCGATAGCAGCGTAGAGACCCCGGACCCTGGGCGTGCGTCGCCTCGCAATGAAGGGCCCGAGCCACCGCTGAAATGGCAGCTGGATGATCTCCCGGTCGGCAAACAGTTCCAGCAGGAACGGTCCCACATCATCCAGGGTTGCCGGTCCGCCGAGATTGAGCATCACGATCCCGGTCTTAGGCTTGCCGATCTCGGCTTCGGAGGGGGAAGCTGGTGGTGAGAAGGGTTTGAGGTCGGTCATGATCCAAACATAATCATCGCTAGAGGTCCACGATCCCGGCGCCGAGCGCGAAACGGGTAAGCTCAGCGACGGTTCTGATCTGTAGCTTTTTCATGAGGCTTTCCCGGTGGGTCTCCACCGTGCGATAGCTGATCCCGAGATCCGCCGCAATCTCTTTGTTGGTCCGACCCCGGGCGATCCCCTCCAGTACCTCGCGCTCGCGCCCGGTGAGCTGCTCCAGCGGGGCGGCCCGGGTCTCGTGCTCGCCCCGGACGGCAGCGCTCAGCCGGCTGGCCACGGGCGGGCTGAAATACGATTCTCCCCGACAGACGGCACGGATGGCCGTCCGTAGCTCGGTGGCGGCGGTGTCTTTGAGGAGGTAGCCGTGAGCGCCGGCACGGACGCTCTCGAGCACATACTCGGCGTTGTCATGCATGCTCAGAATGAGCACCCGCGGCGGGGATGGCACGGTCCCCAGGCGGGCTGCGATCTGGAGCCCGGACTCACCCGGCATCGAGATGTCGAGAACCACCACGTCGGGGTGGAGTTCCGTCGCCAGCTCGAAGACCTCTATTCCATTGGAGGCTTCGCCGACGACGTCGAATCCCGGCTCGCCTTCGAGGACGTGGCGGATTCCGGTCCGGACGATGGTGTGATCGTCCGCCACGAGGACGCGGATAGGCCTGTCGGTCACTATTCCGCGCCGCCGTCCATCACCGGGACCACCACCTCCAGCAGCGCACCAGCCCCATCTTTCCGGCGAATACGCACGCTGCCGCCCAGGGCCGTGATACGTTCGCGCATGCCCGCCAGGCCCATGTGCCCTTCGAGCTCGAGCCGCTCCGTTGTCATCCCGGGCGGCAGTCCCCGGCCGTCATCACTGACCTGCAAGAGCACTCCAGCGGCGCTGATCGAGATCCCGATATCTACCGAGCGCGCATGGGCATGCCGCAGCACATTCGAGAGCGCCTCCTGGAGGGCACGAAAGAGGGCCAATTCGGCTTCGCGCGAGAGTGCCGGCAGGGTGGTGGGGACCGCGAGCCCGGTCCGAATTCCGCTCCGCTCGCTGAAGTCGGCCACCAGCGAGCGCAAGGCCGGGAGCAGCCCCAGATCATCGAGGAGCGATGGCCGAAGGTCGTTGGTCACGCTGCGGATGCTGCGGATACCGGTGTCGATCAGTCCCAGAATTTGATCGAGTCGAGGAGCGTTATCCGGTTGTACGCTGTCACGCAACAGGCCAAGCTCCATTTTCACCACCGAAAAGACCTGCGCCGTTTCGTCGTGGAGCTCCCGGGAGAGCCGGCGGCGTTCCTCCTCGTTCTGCTCGATCATTCGAGCAGAAAGCCGGGCGAGCTCGACCGTGCGGGTCTCGAGCCGGCTGTACAGATCGGCGTTCTCCAGCGCGGCTCCCACCTGATGGCCGAGCGCGAGCAAAAACCTGTCATCGAGCGCGGTGAACGGGTCACGTGCGTCACCGACGAGGACGAGTGCGGCGATCACCGCATCAGCACGGAAAATCGGCAAGACCGCGGCGTAGGCGTAGGTGCCATGGCCCGGCTCGGCATCGGACCAGTCTCCGGTGAACTGCGGTCGCCCGGTCTCGATCATCCGGGTAAGTACCGAGGCAGCGGGCGGTTTTAGCACTCCGTTCGTCCAGCGGGCACAGACGCCGGCACCGCGAACCAGCCTGGCGCTTGATCCCTCGATCGAGAACAGCGCGCTTCCCCGCACCGCAGCGAGACTCAGCGGCCGGGCGAGCAGGGCGTCGAGCACATCCTGCTGCCGTCCGGCGCGCTGCAAGTCACCTGACAGCGCGGAGAGCGCGCCGAGCCCGCGACGCAAATCGTCGAGCACGAGAAGCAGGATGCCGGCGCCAACCGCAAGGGCCAGCAGAATGTCGAGGTAATATCCCCAGGGTGCCCAGGTGCCGCGGGCACGAAGGAAGGGGTAGTCCAGGTGATGCAGCCCCCAGAGACCAAACGCCACGGTCAGAAGGGTGGCACCGCTGGACGCGACCCTCTGCCGATACCGAAAGAAGACCCAGCCGGTCCAGAGCGTGGCCAGACTGAGGAACAACACGGCCGGTCCGGCAGCCCACAGGAAGTGCTGCAGTCGATATATGGCGACATAGGACCAGACAGCCGGAAAGAGCACCAGCGCCGGATACCACGAGCGCCAGCGGACTTGCTGAGAGAAGACCAGTGCGGCATAAAGCAGGGCCAGGGCGGTCCAGCCGGTCACCACCTGGTGCCAATACAGCCAGATCCGCTGCGAAGTGAGGAGGAAACTGGTGATTGCCGCGATCCGTAGGAAGTACAGTCCCCACGCCCCGGCCCACCAGGCAAAATACGGTTTGCGGTAGCGAGCATAGAGGAAGGCACAGAGAGCCGCGAGCGCCGCGGTAATGGCCGCCTGAAGGAGAGCGGCGTCGAGCTCTAGAGGATGTGCCAGGGGGGTGCCTTGCATGGTTCGAAACAAACGGGGAAAATCAGGGCTGCGCAACAGCACCTAACTCGCCTGGAGGTCCAATGCTTCGCTCGTCGGGTCTGTCTACCATGCTCGTTGCCGCCGGACTCGTGGCTGCCTGTCAGGGCCGAACCGAGAACGGGGCCGGTGACTGGAATCGATTCGCGTCCGGATTCATCGAAACCTATTTCAAGGCCAATCCGCTCTTCGCCACCTATCAGGGCCGGCACGAATACGATGGCGTCTTCCCCGATTGGAGCGAGGCCGGGCTGAAGCGCTGGGTGGGGCGGCTGCACCAGCTACGGGACAGCGCGGCGGCATTTCCAATCGATAGCTCGAATGCGGCAGCTCGCTTCGAGCGGGATTACCTGATCGCCGTTATCGATCGCGATCTGTTCTGGGGCGAGCGGGCCGACCTGCCACATCGGAATCCCGAGTTTTATACCGCGTTGATGGATCCAAACGTGTACCTCGCCCGGGAGTACGCTCCGCTGCCCGAGCGTATGCGTGCTTTTACCAAATACGCCACCAACCTTCCGGCCGCGCTGGCCCAGGCCCGCACCAACCTGCGTACTCCCTTGCCGAAGGCCTACGCCAAGATCGGCCAGGGCCGGACTGCCGGGCTGGCGGAGTATCTGGCGGGAAGTGTGCCGGCAGTCTTCGCTTCGGTCAGCGACACAGCGCTCCAGCGCCAGTTCGCGACGGCCAATGCCGCCGGGGCGAAGGCGCTGCGGGAGTTGAGCGCCTGGTTCGGTCAGCAGGAAAAGCAAGGCACTAACGATTTCGCACTGGGGCCCGAACGCTTCAGCGACATGTTACGCATGACGGAGGGCGTAGACCTTCCCCTCGACACACTGGAGCGCCGTGGTCGGGAGGATATGGACCGGAACCTGGCCGCCCTCAAGGACGCCTGCGGGCGGTTCGCACCGGGTCAGTCAATTCAGAAGTGTGTAGACCGGATGAACGCTCACAAGGCGCGGGGGAGTCCGGTCCAGGCTGCAGCGCACCAGCTGGACACACTCGAGGCGTTCGTTCGCGCCAAGAACCTGGTATCCGTGCCAGGCACCGAGCGCGCCCTGGTCCGGGAGGCACCCCCGTACCAGCGTTTCAACTTTGCGTATATCGATATACCGGGCCCTTACGAGAAGAACCTGCCCTCGATCTACTACATCGCGCCTCCGGATCCGGCCTGGCCAAAGGCGGAGCAGGAGGCCTACGTTCCTGGAGCCGCCGACCTTCTGTTCACCAGCGTTCACGAGGTATGGCCCGGCCACTTCCTCAACTTCCTGCACTCCAACCGGGCGCAGTCAAAATTCGGTCAGGTGTTCGTCGGGTACGCCTTCGCGGAAGGGTGGGCGCACTATACCGAAGAGATGATGTGGGAAGCCGGGCTCGGCAACGGAGATCCCGAGACTCACATCGGTCAGTTGATGAATGCCCTCCTGCGTAACGCCCGCTATCTGTCTGCGATCGGGATGCACACCAAAGGAATGACGTTAGCGGAATCGGAGCGTCTGTTCCGGGAGCAGGCGTATCAGGACCCAGGTAACGCCCGGCAACAAGCCGCGCGGGGCGCCTACGATCCGGCGTACCTGAACTACACGCTGGGCAAACTGATGATTCGGAAGCTACGGGAGGATTGGACCAGCACTCGTGGAGGCAGGGAGGCCTGGCACGATTTTCATGATCAGTTCCTCTCGTACGGAGGGCCACCGATTCCGCTGGTCCGCCGGGCGATGGTTGGGGCGGGGCCGGCGCTCTAGTCCACAGCTGCGATCAGGAGGCCTGGACCAGCTTCTCGACTGGGGCTCCCGTGGTGGGAAGCACCGAGCGGTAAATATCGATCAAACGCTGGGTGAGATGGCGCTCGTCCAGCTGCTTCATGACACTGCGGCCGTCGATTCGGGAGCCCCTGCGGAGCACCCGTTCCAAGGCCGCCGCAATGGTCTCGGCGCGATCGTCCGAGCACACCTCGCACCCGGAAATCCCGCGGAGCCGCACGGGCACATCGCCCACCCGCACGGAGACCACGGGTAGATTGCAGGCGAGGGCCTCCTTAACCGCGTTGGGCGATCCCTCCTGCATCGACGTGCATACCAGCACATCGCAGGCACTCATCAGCGCCGCGATCTCCTGGCGGGGCAACTTCCACCCGACGATCAGCCTGGTCGGAATCGAGCGATTGACGATGTCGACCGCTCGCTGGGCCAGGGCGAAACGCTTCCGGGCCAACGCCGGATTGCCTACGAACAGGATCAGGCGCTGCTCTTCCGCCAACCCGAGCCGGCGGCGGGCTTCGTCGCGCGGCTCGGGACGGAACAGCTCGAGGTCGATTCCGGAGGGCAGGACGTGGGTCGGCACCGAGCGGGGCAAGTACCGCTTCATGTGTTCGGAAACAACAATGGCGGCGTCCGCCTGACGCGCCACGAGCCGGGAAATGAACCGGAGAAGCCAGCCCGCCGGGATGTAGCGGCCATTCTCCCGGAGGGAACCCTCGAGATCGTCGCCCCGGAACGTCACCACCAGAGGCACGCGCTTGGGTAGCGCTGTGAGTCCGCTCTGGCCGAAATGGGCATGAACCAGATCGTACGAGCCGTCATTCAGCCTCCGGCGTACTGCCCACCAGCCCAGCACATATTCGTGCAGATGGCGAGCTCCCCGGAACGGGAACAGGTCGACCTCAACTCCCTCCCGCCGAAGGAACTCAGCCTGCCGCGCGATAAAGGCCGCCGGCCCGACCCCGCTGTTCCACAGTCGGTCGCTCGTCACCAGCAAGACGCGAATGCGCGGACCCATGCGGGTCCTCACCGGGAGAGTTGGAGCGTACCCTGGGGCGGCGCGCCCCGGGCGACGAGATGATCGCGGATGCCTCGCAGGGATCCGCTGCCATAGCTGAAGTGCAGAATGGGGAACACCAGAGTAAGGGCGGCAGCGCAGCGGAGGCCGTGCTGGCGGGCTGCTCGGGCCGCGAAGAGGACGACGAGCAGGGCGTAGCCGCCCGCCGCCAAGGCAAAGAGGTACCGCGCCGCTGGAATCCACAGCGCGAGCGCGGCCGAGCTCGATAGACAGCCCACCAGGGCGGCGGGAACCACCTGGCGGAGTGGCATTACCCGTCCCACCTTCCGTGCCACCAGGGGCTTGAAGTAGCCATCCTCGTAGGACCTGCTGGCGAGCTGGCGGAAGGAGCGGCGCTCCAGATAGCGGCAGTGCACATCGGGAAGCAGGAACACCCGACCTCCCCGCGTGATCAGCCTGAAGTTGAACTCATCGTACTGGTTCCGGATCAGCTCCTCGTCGAACATGCCGATGCGATCGAAGGTTTCCCTGCGGTAGCAGCCGAGCGACACCGTGTTGCCCACCCCGAAGCGATGCGACAGGCCAACCGCGATCGCCTGCGCGGTCGGAGAGTCGTCTGCCGGCACCGTCACCAGCACTCCCCCCACGTTGTCAGCATTGCTTTCCTGAAGTCCGGCGACGAGCCGGGGGATGTAGTCTGGGGGGTAGAGCACGTGGGGATCAATCGGAATCACGATGTCACCGGACGCGGCCCTAATAGCGACGTTGAGTCCGGCGGGAGTCGTGCCTCGAGGATTGTCCAACAGAACGATCGTCGGATGCAGCGCCACATAACGGACCAGGAGGGGGCGCGTCCCGTCGCTGCTCCCGCCATCGGCTACCAGGATCTCCAGGCGTTCACGCGGGTAGTCGGTCGCCAGGACTGAATCCAGGCAGCGTGCGATGTACGGCTCTTCGTTCCGGCATGGGATGACAACCGATACCAGCGGCGGCACCGGTCGGCGGCTCACCATGTGAGCCCCCACTCCTGGACCCGGACGGATGGCGCTCTGGTGATGGACAGTTCCGGCCGTTGCTTCCGGAACGGCTTGCAGGCCTCCTTGATCTGATCCATCAGGCGAACGTTGAGCACGCCTTGCTCCGGCGAAACCGGCGCGGGCATGCCGTCACGGAGAGATTGATAGAACTGCTCGATGATCGTGCGGAGTCCCTGGTGGCGCTTCACCTTGCCGGTTGCGATGCCGAGGAGCGTGCCGGTCCCCGCGCGAATGAGATCGAGCGCTGTGGCAATACTCTCGGTGAACCGTGCCAGGACCGAAGGCAGCTCACTCTCGCGATAGGTCAGCACCGTCATCGTCTGCCAGTCGGCGGTCACTTTCCCTTTAGTTCCCAGGACCTCGATGCGGTTCACCCCCGGCGCGGTGCATAGGGAGAACGACACTTCTCCCAGCCCGGCACTCGAGGGAATCAGCACTCGAAGCTCCTCCACTCCGGCCTCCCGGACGGTGCCCAGATTGAGACCGACGACTCGAGGCAGGCCGGGATCCTTCAGGAAGTGGCAGACGAGATAAAGCGGTTGGCTGATGAGCTTGTCGAATGTTCCCCAATCGTACGAATAGCTCCACGGAAGCGACGCCGATCGCGCGGTTTCGTAGGTAAAGCCCTGTTCCGCCCGCACCGAGATCACCCGGCCGATCTCGCCGGCCCGAATCCGGCGGCAAGCCTCCACGAAGACGGGATCGAAGAGCCTGCTGTGGCCGGGGCACACCTGAACGCCGGCCTCGCGCGCCAACTCCAGAATGGCGCGCGCTTCGGCCTCGGTAGCAGCGAAGGGCTTTTCGATGTACATATGCACCCCGTACTTCGCGCCGAGGCGAGCGAGTGCGAGGTGACTAGCCGGTGGAGTCAGCAGGTGCACCGCATCGACTCGCATCACGCGCAGCATGGCCTCGGCGTCGGTATAGCATCCCCGAATCCCGTGACGCGTCGCCGCCCCACGGGCGGCTTTCTCGTCGAGGTCGCAGACGGCGACGATCTCGACATCGCGGAGGCCGGTGAGCGCGGCCATGTGGTCCACGCTGCTGCGTCCGCATCCCACCAGGGCCACCCGCAAACGCAGGGGTTCCGTGGCTCCGACGTCAGGAGCCATTGGGTACCGCGGAGGAGCTGGTCGCGAGCAACATTCCCACATCGGTCTGCCGCCGCCCACCGACCCGCGCCGTCTGCCGGCGGCAGCCAGTGCCTTGCCGCCGATCGGTGACGCGCAGGTCCGGCGGAACCGCGTGACGCTGCACGCCACGCCTCCGCTCGCGCCAGCTCACGTGGGTGGGGTCGAGGAGGGCGCCCCATTGGCCCGCGTCCCCCCGGTCCGCCCGAGGGCCCACGGTCACAGCCGCACGCGACTGCTGGAGAGGCGGCACGCCCTCCGGTACGAGCTCACACAGGGTGGCGAGCACCCCCTCCTGGTCACCCACATCCAGGCAGGTAAACAGCCGGCTCAGGCTCTGGACCAGCTCTGGCCCGGTGCTCTCGGTTGTCTGACTGATGCGAATCTTTTCGCTGGAGGTGGGCACGCCGGCCTCGAGGGTAGAGACCTGCTCCTCCATGAGCTTCTCACCGGGTCTCAAGCCGGTGAACACGATGCGAACGTCCTTTCCCGGCACCCTCCCGGAAAACCGGATCAGCTTCTCGGCCAGGTCCAGAATGCGGACCGGGTCGCCCATTTCCAGCATCGCGATGGCGCCGGCCGTCTCCGGCAGCGATCCCGCCTGGAGCACAAGTTGGGCGGCCTCCGGGATAGTCATGAAGTAGCGCTCCACCAACGGATCCGTGACCGTGATCGGCCCGCCCGCCGCCAGTTGCCGCTCGAACAGCGGGATGACGCTCCCCTTGGAGGCGAGCACGTTTCCGAACCGTACTGCCCTGAAGTCGGTGCCCGACCGGTGCAGGTTCGGCAGGCCGAAAATGATCCGCTCGGCGACCCGCTTGGTTGCGCCCATCACGCTGGACGGGTTGATGGCTTTGTCCGTGGAAACCAGCAGCACCTTGCTGGCGCCGTACCTGACCGCGGTGGTCGCCACCAGCAGCGTGCCGAGCACGTTGTTGCGCACCGCCTCGAGGACGTTCGTCTCCATCAGGGGTACGTGCTTGTACGCCGCGGCGTGCACCACGTAGTCGGGACGGTGCTGCGCAAAGACCTGGGCCAAGCGCCCGGCGTGGGCGATGTCGCAGATCACTGGCAGCACGGCCACCGCCGGATGCGCTTGCTGCAGCTCCAGGTGCACGAAGTACAGATCACTCTCTGATTGATCGAGCAGGACCAGGCGTGCGGGTCCGAATGAAGCAATCTGGCGGGCGAGCTCGGACCCGATCGAACCGGCCGCCCCGGTCAGCAGGACCACTCGATCGCACAGGTCGGCTCGGACCGGAGGCAGATCGAGGTTCGCCGGTGCCCGTCCCAACAGATCGTCGATCCGGACATTGCGAAGCTGGCTTACGCCTGGGGCCTGCTGCGGCAACTCGTGGGGGGAGGGTAGCGTCTTAAACTGGAGGGCGCCGGCGATGCACTGATCCACTGCGCGGCGCATCTCGAGGAGGTCTCCCGCCTCGAGGGCGATGATGGCGAACTCCGCCCGCAGCTGCTGCGCCAGCTTCGGCAGGTCGTGTAGGGTGCCGACTACCCGGACGCCCCGGATAGTCCGCCCCAATCCCACTCCATTGAGATCCACCAAGCCCACGACGGTCAGCCCATCCAGCTCCGTCCGGCGCGGCTCTCCCAGAAGCTGCGCCGCCCGTTCCCCCGAACCCACGACCAGCGTGCGGCGCCTGCGCGGAGCCGCGAGCGATGGGGAGCTCTTCCGGATGGCGCGGGCGATGAAGCCGGCGAAGAAAATGGCGCCGACCCATTCGCCCAGCAGGACTGATTGAGGAATCCCCGGGAACAGATAGGCCAGATAGAACGCGACCACGAAGCCGATGCAGCCGCCAGCAATCGCAAAGGCGAGCATCACTCGTATCTCCGCCTCGTGCCGCTCCACTGCCCGCACGCCAGGGGTGCTCATGTGATTCACAGAACCTTGCTTAGGAAATGGTGATCTGGGTTGCTTGGCAGTACCCGACTATCTCAGGCGGGAGTGCGAGCTTCATGCCCGAAGTGGGCATGCCGAACGCATTGTCGAGCAACAGCATAGATGGCGCGTGCGAGGATTTGCACGGAGGGTAGTGGCGGGTCGTCGTTGCGCGGGTGCAACTAGCTTGGAGCTGGGAGCTAAGAGCTAGGAAGTGAAAATTGCCATGCTCCCAGCTCCTGACTCTAAGCTCCTAGCTCATTCAATACCACCCGATCGGCTTCTCATCCAGGTTGATGTAAACCTGCTTGGTCTCGAGGTATTCCTCGACTCCCCAGTGGCCCAGCTCCCGGCCGAAGCCCGAGGCCTTGTAGCCGCCCCACGGCGCTTCCACGAAGGTCGGCTGCATGTGGTTCACCCACACGATCCCGGCCTCGAGCGCTTTCACCACTCGGAACGCCTTGAAGATGTCCCGGGTCCAGACCGCGGCGGCCAACCCGTATTGGGTCTCGTTGGCGATCCGAATCGCCTCGGCTTCGTCCTTGAACGGGATGACGCTCATCACCGGGCCGAAGATTTCCTCCTGCGCGATCCGGGCGGAGTTGTCGACGTCGTAGAAGATCGTCGGCTCGATGTACCAGCCCTTGTCGAACTGCTTGGGCCTACCCCCGCCCACGGCCACCTTCGCTTCTCCCCGGCCCACCTGGAGATAATTAGCCACCCGGTCGCGCTGCTCGGCGCTCACCAGGGGACCCATCTTGTTCTCCCGGTCCATGCCGGGACCGAGCTTGATCGTTTTCGCCTTTGCGGCAGCGGCATCCACAAACTTCTTGTAGATGTCCCGCTGCACCAGCACCCGGCTCCCCGCCGAGCAGACCTCGCCCTGATTGATGAAGGTACCGAAGAGGGCTCCGTCCACCGCGTTCTCGAAGTCGGCGTCGCTGAAGAAGATGTTGGGAGACTTGCCCCCCAGCTCGAGCGATACCCGCTTCAATTGGTCGGCGGCGTTGCGCATGATGGTCTTGCCGACCTCGGCGCTGCCGGTGAAGGCGATCTTTCGGATGGCAGGATGAGCCACGATCGGTGCGCCGGCGCCAGGACCATCGCCGGTGACGATGTTTACTACACCGGGCGGCAGACCCACGCCTTCGAAGTCCTTGGCCAGCTCCAGGATCGAGAGGGGGGTCTGCTCCGCCGGCTTAAGGACTACGGTGCATCCAGCCGCCAGCGCGGGTGCGATCTTCCAAGCCGCCATCATCAGCGGATAGTTCCAGGGGATGATTTGCCCGGCGACACCCATCGGCTCCCGCATGGCAAAGGCCACTGCCTCTGCTGGGACGGGGAGCACCTCACCGTTGATCTTGGTGGCCAGACCGCCGTAGTACTCGAAGCAGGTGGCGGTATCGTCCATGTCATACTCGGACTCGGCGATCGGCTTGCCGGTGTTCCGGGTCTCCAGCTCGGCGAGCTCGGCCCGGCGGGCACGGATACGCTCGGCCAGCCGGAGAAGGATGCGCCCCCGCTCCTGCGCGGTGACTGCCTTCCAGCCATCGTAAAAGGCCTTCTTGGCCACCTGGGCGGCCAGATCGACATCCTTGGCGTCACCGGCTGGGCAGGTGGCGATCACCTCTTCGGTGGCAGGATCGAACACGTCAAAGGTCTTCCCGCCTTGGGCATCGACGAACTTGCCGTCGATGTACATCTGATAGCGAGCGACCTGAGACTTCGGGGCCTTGCCCCGGGCCGCGGCCGTGCTGGTCATGGGCTGCTCCACCGTTCGAAAGAGTCGCTTGCTTTGCTGGGCATCAGACAGAATTTACTATGAAAACACGAAGGGCACGAATGGCGTTGGGGCCGTTCGTGCCTTCGTGGCACTTCTTTTCCTTTGTACTAGGCGGCGGCGACCGTCTCCCGCGAAGGTCTCGGGGTAGTGGTCGGCAGCCGGGGCGTTGCCACCTGCGCCGTGTCGTCCCGCACGTGCCACTGCATCCCTTCGCGAGCCATACACGAGAGGAACGGGTCCGGGTTGAACTGCTCGGGCGACATCACCCCGGTTCCCCGCCAGACACCACGAGCGATCAGGCATGCGGCAATGACCGGCGGGATCCCGGTCTGGTACGCCGTGGCCTGCACTCCCAGCTCTTCGTAGACCGTCTCGTGATCGGCAACGTTGTAGATGTAGAACGTCTTCGGCTCCCCGTTCTTGAGTCCCTTGGCCAGGGTCCCGACGCAGGTTTTGCCGTGCATCCGGCCTGCCAGGTCCTTGGGGTCAGGGAGCAGCGATACAACCAGATCGCGCGGAGCGATCGTCTGGTTGCCCACCCGGACCTGGTCCGTTCGCGAGAGCCCCAGGCGCTTCATGACCCGGAGCGTCTCCACCGTCGCGTCGTCCATGCACAGCTTGAAATCGACGATCCGCGCGTGGGGGAAGAACCGCGGGAGCGTCCTGGATTCCTCATGATCGACGTAATAGCAGTTGAGCACGCCGAGCTGGGGAAAATCGAACTGCTCCTTGCCCGTGAGTGGCTCCTCCAGCTGGTACCGGCCGTTTCGATAGCTCACTGCTTTGCACAGACACTCGTCAATCATGACCCATGGACTGAACGCGGCGAGGAAGCCGTCGTGCCCGAGGCACACGGAATTGTCGCCGTCCCTCACTCTCAGCTCGGTAACCACATCGAGCAGGTATTTGGCCGCGTACGCGGCGTAGACGTTGGTGGTGCCGGGGTCCGCCCCCATGCCCAGCAGGGCAAGACGGCCGGCCGCTTTGAACTCGGCATCCAGGGCGAACTGGTCATCCATCTTCGGAATGCCGTCCGCGTCTGTACCCGCGCTTGCAAGGTCGATGTAATCAGCTCCCGCTTCCAGGCAGGCGCGCATCACAGCGAGGTTGGTCGCAGGAAGTGCCGCGTTCAGGACAATGGTGGTGCCGGTGTGACGGATGGTACGGGCAACTGCCGCTCGATCGCCGGCGTCGAGGCAAAGCGCCGAAACCCTATCATCATCGAGCCGGTCCGCAAGAAGGGAAGCGCGGGCGGACACCGCGTCGGCGATGACGAGCTTCTCGAGCATCGCTTCCTGCACGAATTTCAGGGCGGACACGGTCCCCACCGCGCCGGCGCCCAGCACCAGGACTTTCACAAACTCCTCTTTTCATTGTTGGCGCGGCACTCGGTCTGGCCACGTCGGCGGACCCTGCCGCCTGCGCGACCTCGCCCCCGCCGCTGATGGGGGCTCGCAGCTCAAGGAGATGGTCAGCTGCGAGAGTGGACCCTCCGCTTGGTCGGAGGATGCAAACGTACCCACCT
>Ga0307312_10000218_pt1 | contig 24599 bp, 24 predicted proteins | sample ER_DNA_202_FD_194489 | JGI IMG/M metagenome (GOLD analysis project Ga0307312, IMG submission 194489) | Bulk soil microbial communities from the East River watershed near Crested Butte, Colorado, United States - ER_DNA_202 | ecosystem: Environmental > Terrestrial > Soil > Floodplain | place... | reverse complement strand
GCGGAATCATTTACTCGAGCATTCGAGCCCTCGGCTAGCTGTAGCCGGGATCGGTGATCCTGGTACCGTGCTGCGGCTATCACATAGCGACAAGCGCAAGGCGGCGAAGACGTCATTAGGAACAATGCCGCTTCGCCGCGCTTCAATTAACATCGCGTTTAGCCGCCTCCGCACCGCTACGGCGTGCCAGGGGACAACGCGATCCACCTAGCGATTAGTATTTCTCGCCTTTTTCTTTGTGCTCTTTGGCTTCGTTGTGCTTGCTTAGCACTTTGCCGTTCGCATCCATTTCGACGCCGATTTGCTTGCCATTCTTCTCAATGACGGCTTCAAAGTTGGCGCCCTCTTTTTCCCAGCGGACGATTGTTCCGCCTTTCGCTTCGGCCTGGGCAGCTTGCTGCACCGCAGCTGGGACGTCAGAACTGTTGATGGTTTGTTCTTCGTGTTTTTCTTCCTTCGCTTGTGCATTCGCGCCGAATGCCAGACCGGCGCTTATCGCTGCGACTGTTAATAGGTTTTTCGTTTTCATACTTTTATTTTTGACTGTTGCCTTTTCAGTATTGTTCGAAACTTACTGCTCATTGGCGCGGGAAAAGGCTGCAAAAAAAATCGAATCAACACCGGCTGTCAGGCAGAACCCGACAAGCGAGTGCACTCCGCTTCGTAATCTTCAATTAGCTTTAGGATCTTGGATTGAAATGCGTCTTGCGCCGCGTAGACCGCGCCGATCGCCTCGGCAAACGCTTTTTGTTTGAGCTCTTCTTCAATCGTCAAGCTGAGTTCGGCGAGCTTTTCGATATTCGCCCGCGAATGAAACTCCAACTCCTTTAGCTTCGAGAGAACGGCGAGCGATTTCTCTAATTGGGCTGAATTCGGTGGTTGAGGTGGCTTTTCGTCCTCGGGCTTTGGTGCAGCGCTTTGCTCAGCGGCAGCCGGCTTCGTTTTCTCGGATTGTGCCTTCTTAACAGGCTGGGGCGCAGTAGCCTTTGGAGCATGCTTGTCCTTGTGGCGCTTCTCTTGGACGACTTTCTTAGCGTGCGCGACGTTGCGTGGGTCTCCCATCCACCTATAGACGGCTTTCAACGCCTTGCCGGTTGTATCTCGCGACGGGATTGCTCTCGCTGAAACGCGCAGATGCGCAGAAGTTTGCGATCTAATTGTGTGAACCGGTCACGATCTCGCCACCACCATCGAGCCGCTGATTTTTCGATCGAGAAATACGGTGAGCGGACAACCAAAAAGGAAGAGTGCGACGATCAATTGCTGGCGGAGTATGCGGCACTACTTACGTTTTACGTTGCGAGCGTGGCGGTGCTGACGGGAGCGGCAATGGAAAAGAATCGTTTGCCGAGAAGATTCAGTCTGCTTGATCTCGCACTGTTGGGAATAGCCACTCACAAATTGAGCCGCATTGTGGCCAAGGACAGGATCACCAGCATTCTGCGCGCGCCATTTGTGAGTTACATTCGCAGTGCTGGGGCAGGGGAGGTGGAGGAGGAACCACGTGGTCGTGGAATCCAGCGCGGCATTGGCCACTTGGTTTCATGCCCATATTGCATGGCGCCGTGGTGCGCAACAGCACTCGCGTTCGGCCTTGTATTTGTGCCGCGTGTGACGCGCTTTTTCGCAGGAATTCTCGCCAGCGTTGCGATGTCGGACTTCCTTCATCGCGCGTACTTAAAGTTGAAAGAAGATAACGGATGAAAGCTGGCCGGGCGAGTCGCGTTCGCGCTCCTGGTCAGGATTTTTCACGGGCAGAAATGCGCACACATGTCTGAAGTTGTCGTGATTACAGGCGCGTCGGCAGGAGTCGGACGCGCGACAGTTCGGAGATTTGCAAGACACGGAGCTCGGATAGGACTGCTTGCGCGCGGTCCCGATGGACTGGAAGGGGCACGGAAAGATGTCGAAAAACTGGGTGGAAAGGCGCTCGTCGTTCCGGTGGATGTTGCGGACGCCAATCAGGTGGAAGCAGCGGCCGCTCGGATCGAAGCCGAGTTGGGCGAAATCAATATCTGGATCAACAACGCGATGACCTCTGTCTTTTCTCCGATCAAGCAAATGACGCCCGAGGAATTTCGACGCGTAACCGAAGTGACTTACCTCGGTTACGTTTACGGCACGCTTGCGGCGTTGAAACGGATGTTGCCGCGCGATCGCGGCGTCATCGTGCAGGTTGGCAGCGCGCTGGCGTATCGCGGCATTCCGTTGCAGGCCGCGTATTGCGCAGCCAAGCACGCGATCCAGGGCTTTTGCGACTCGCTTCGGTGCGAACTACTCCACGACGACAGCAACGTGAAGGTCACGATGGTGCAAATGCCCGCGCTCAACACTCCGCAATTCGGCTGGGTCAAAAGCCGTTTGCCGCGCAAAGCGCAGCCGGTGCCGCCGATTTTTCAGCCTGAAGTCGCTGCGGAAGCGATTTACTTCGCTGCGCACAATCCCCGGCGGGAATTCTGTGTCGGCCTGTCCTCAGGCAAAGCTATCCTTGCAGACAAAATTGTGCCCGGCTTGCTCGATCACTATCTGGCCCGCACCGGATATGATTCGCAACAACACGACGGCGCCGAGGATCCGAATCGCCCGGATAACCTGTGGCAGCCGATACCCGGCGATCATGGTGCGCACGGCGTGTTCGACGCACGCGCCCGCGATTGGAGTCCGCAATTATGGGCTAGCGAACGTCGCGCCTCGGTTGTGCTCGCGGCGCTGACGCTTGTCATCTATGGCCTTCTCGCGATTTTCAAAAAAAGAAATAATGGTAACCGAAATAAATAATCGTCGGCCGTCACAGTTACTTTACCACGTAAAAAGCGCCGAGGATCACGCCAAAGATCGTGTGTGCGACGAGGACCGATATCGGTGTGCGAATGCCGTAATGCAGACCGAGAAAACCGGGCGGCTCGAGTTGGCGCGCAACGGTCGGCCCGTATTGCTCGTTGGCCATGCGCGGGTGCAAAGCGGGTAGAGCGGGTAGAGCCACAGCCAGCACAAAGCTCCCATGCACGAAGCCAATCAGCGCGCCGAACCACCACGTCGATGTTCCGATAAGTTGGAAGGCGGCGACATAGATCAACGAAAACAGCCAGCCGTTTATGAAGTGCAGAAAAACACCGATGAACTTCGCCCGATCTCGATTTGGCGTGATCATCGTGCCCAGCAGGTAAGGCACGTTCATCCGGGTCATGCCCACGCCCTGACTGCCTGCGAGCAGAGTGGTCAACACCACGGTGGCGACGAAGCCCCACAACAGCCAACTGCCCCAGTTCATTGCTTCGATGCTAACGCGCCGTTTTTCCTCTGTCACGCAATGCCAGCGCGGCATTGATCACGCCCAAATGCGTAAAAGCCTGTGGAAAATTTCCCAGCGCTTCGCCTGTGTTGGGCTCGATCTCTTCCGCGAAAAGATCGACGTCGTTAGCATAACCGAGCGCGGCCTCGAAGACTTCGCGGGCTTCCTCCCGTTTTCCACTACGCGCCAGAAAATCCACTTCCCAGAAACTGCAAACGGCAAACGCCCCTTCGTGCCGATCTTTGCTTTGCTCGTAGCGGTAAACGAGACCGCGGCGCGGAACGAGCCGTTCCCGAACCTGGGCGTAGGTTTGCTGCATCCGTTGAGAGTTGGCAGACTCGAAACCGTAGTAGGAAAGAAGCAGCGCTGTGGCGTCCATGATATCGCCGCCGCAGGCTTGCGTGTAGCCGGCCAGCTGCGGGTTCCAGGCGCGCTGCTCGATCTCCTTCCGAATGTTCTCCCTCTCGGCGACGCATCGTGCGACGTCCAGCCGCCGAACCTGACCACTCGCGTGCATTTCCAACAATCGATCGAGCGCCACCCAGCACATCAGCCGTGAATGTGTGTAGGGCCGAAGTTCGCCGCGCTCCTCCCAAATGCCGTTGTCGTATTCGCGCCAGTGTTCGCAAACATATTCGCCGATGCCGCGCAGCATTCCGTGCACGTCGCGGTCCAGTTTTTCTGTTTTACCAAAGAAATGCGAAACGGCTTCGACCAGTTCGCCGTAAACATCCAGCTGTGTTTGTTCGCTCGCGGCGTTGCCCACGCGCACCGGCAGCGAATTGCGGTATCCCTCCAAATGCGACAGGATACGCTCGGACGGCGGCGATTCGCCAAAAACGTCATACACTACCCGCAATTTTGGCCCGGTCAGGCGCGTGGCGTGCAACAGCCAGTCCACGAACGCTGCAGCATCGTCCTTATAGCCGAGACCGAACAGTGCATGGACGGTGAACGACGCATCGCGGAGCCAGGCGAAGCGATAATCCCAGTTGAGATCGCCGCCGATGCATTCCGGCAAAGAGGTCGTAGGTGCCGCGACGATTGTGCCCGAGGGGGCGTAGGAAAGGAGTTTCAGCACAAGCGCGCTGCGCGTCACCTGTCGCTCGTACGAGCCACGATAGGTGGATTGTGCCGCCCACCTCCGCCACCAATCGATCGTCAGGTTCAACTTCTCGTCGATCGCGCTTCCCAGCGGCGGAACTGTAGCTGGTGCTTCAGCAGAAAAGCTGAATGTAAAGGCAACTGACTCACCGGATTTCAATATAAAACGCGCCGCCAAGCCATCTGGCGTTGGTTCAAGATCAACACTCCCGCGCAGGATGAAAACGTTTGCTCCGGTGTCGATCCGCCAGCCGAATTTCCCGGCGTCTCTGATCTTCGGAGCGACGCGGCCGTAATCGAGCCGCGGCGAAAACTCCATAACAACTTCCGCTTCGCCCTGTTGGCATTTGATTTGTCTAACGAACTCGTGCTCGGGCCAGAGCGCGCGCCGCTTGTTTTTCTCGGAGGTGACTGCCATGAAGTCGGTCAGAACAATTTGGCCGCTAACTCCCAGGAATGTCGTTTCGAGAACATTCGTGTTCTCAATGTACCGGCGGCTCACTTGTGACTCGTCCACTGGACGAATGCTCCAGTGGCCGCCACTTTTCGGATCCAGGATCGCTCCGAAGATTGACGCGCTGTCAAATCGCGGCCAGCAAAGCCAATCGAGCGACCCTCGATTTGAAATCAACGCAGCGGTCCGTCCGTTGCCGGTGATCGCGTAGTTCTGAATCTTCGTGAGTTCCGCAGCCATCCTCGCGCGCAAAAATCGGTCGAACGGCGCAGTTGCTCAATCCGACGCCTTACAGCGGTTGTTCAGGGCCAGCGATGACGCGAATTCGCCGATGCGTTTAAGGAGGTCCGGTTGGCCGGATAACCGTTCGATCTCCTGCACGATTGCGCTGCCGACAACGGCTGCGTCTGCAAAACGCCACACCGCGCGCACCTGTTCCGCGGTTGAAATTCCAAATCCGACTGCGGTAGGTAAACCGCTGATCGACCGAACACGTTTCACGAGGGCTTCAGCATCGCGCGTCATTTCACCGCGGGCGCCTGTCACGCCGGCACGCGACACCGCGTAGATGAACCCACGCGCCTGCTGCGCGATTCGCGCGAGACGTTTTTCGGAAGTAGTCGGCGCGACCAAAAAGATCGGATCGAGTCGGTGTCGAAGCAGGCTCTGAGTCCACGACTCTGCTTCCTCGGGAATCAGGTCTGTCACGAGCACAGCGTCGATCCCGGCCTGTCTCGCTGCCGGGGCGAATGGTTCCGGGCCGAATTGCAGGAGCGGATTGAAATAACTGAAGAGAACGATGGGTACATCGATGTGCTGCCTAACCTTCCTCGCGCACGTGAGCGCGTCGCGCACGGTCACGCCGTTTCGCAGCGCCCGTTCAGACGCGCGCTGAATCACTTCCCCATCCGCGACCGGATCGCTGAACGGCACGCCCAACTCGATGATGTCTGCTCCCGCATTCGCGAGTTCGAATAACAAGCGCTCAGTGGTTGCAAGATCAGGATCGCCTGCGGTGATAAATGGGATGAAACCACCGCGTCCTGAGCGCTTCAGTTCGCGGAACTTTTCTCGAATTCGGCTCATTGGCCTTCTAATTCTGCTACGAGCTGAACGTCCTTATCGCCGCGCCCGGACAGATTCACGATGATCGCATCGTCTGGCGGCAGCTCGCGCGCCAGGCGAATCGCAGGCAGAATGGCATGTGCCGTTTCCAGGGCAGGAATGATGCCTTCCAGTTTTGCGCAGAGTCGAAGCCCTTCGAGGGCTTCCGCATCGCTTGCCTGGGTATATTCGGCTCGCCCGCTGTCATGAAGGAACGCGTGCTCCGGGCCGATTGCCGAGTAGTCGAGGCCGGCTGAAATGGAATGCGTCGTGGCGATCTGACCGTTCGTGTCCTGAAGCACATAGGACATCGTGCCTTGAAGAACGCCCACGCGCCCGCCGCCGCTCTCCGATCCGCTGTGAAACCTCGCAGCGTGTTTGCCTAACGAATTGCCGCAGCCTCCAGCCTCTACACCGATTAATCGCACGCCTTCATCTCCGATGAACGGATGAAACAATCCGATCGCATTTGACCCGCCGCCGACACATGCAACCAGGGCGCGCGGCAATTTCCCTGTTGCGGACAAAATTTGTTCGCGCGCTTCGCGTCCGATGACGCGCTGAAAATCGCGTACCATCAGCGGATAGGGATGCGGACCAAGCGCACTGCCCAGGAGATAATACGTGTCGTGGACATTTGTTACCCAGTCGCGCATCGCCTCGTTAATCGCGTCCTTCAGCGTGCGCGTCCCAGCATTGACGGTTCTTACTTCCGCGCCAAGCAATTCCATCCGGAAAACGTTGAGCGCCTGGCGTCGTACATCTTCCGCGCCCATGTAGATGACGCAGCGCAACCCAAACAGGGCACAAACCGTTGCCGTTGCGACGCCGTGTTGGCCAGCGCCGGTCTCCGCAATGATCCGCTGTTTGCCCATTCGCCCCGCCAGCAACGCCTGCCCTATGGCATTGTTGATTTTGTGCGCGCCGGTGTGGAGAAGATCCTCGCGTTTAAGGTAAATCTGAGCTCCACCAGCGTGTGCCGATAATCGTTGAGCGTGAAACAATGGTGTCGGTCGCCCGGCGTAATCGCGCAGCAATTGGTTTAGTTCGCGCCAGAACTCGTGGTCGCGCCGCGCGCGCATGAACTGTTCGGTGAGCTCCTCCAACGGCGCGACCAGGATTTCTGGAACGTAGCGTCCGCCAAACTTGCCCCAATGCCCGTGTTCATCGGGCTCGCTTTGTGTGATGTGTGATTTTTGCATCGAAAACTACTTGAGGGATGAGCCATCTGTGAAGCGCACAGCTCCTCGAACGGCAATCACAAAATCCTTGATCGCGCGATGATCTTTCACGCCCGGTGCGCTCTCAACACCGCTGCAAACATCAACCGCATGTGGCGTGACCGCTTTGATCGCTCGGTCAACATTTTGCGCGTTTAACCCACCCGAGAGAATGAGGAACCGTGCGAACGCCAATGTTGCTCGAGCGGCCGGCCAATCGCAGGTCTGGCCGGTGCCACCGCGAAGATCGGGGTGATGTGCATCAATGAGCACGTCACAATCGGAAAACAGCGAAACCTCTTCGGGGCGGAATCGCGCATGAGTGGAAAACGCTCGAATCACGCGAAATTCGCCAGCGAGTTCACGCGTGATTTCAGGCGCGAAATTCCCGTGCAGTTGAAGACTTTGGATTCCCGCGGTGTTTGCGATCCTCCGAATTTGATCAGCATTCCCATCAACGAAAACACCGACTGCACGAGTATTATTTGGCAGCGTCGCTACGATTTGCCGCGCACGTGTGGGCCCAATGTAGCGCGGGCTTTGCGGACAAAAGTTGAGCCCGATCAGATGTGCGCCGACCTCGACGCATGCATTTGCGTCTCTCACATTCGTGACGCCGCAGATCTTTATTTGCACCGGAGTCATGATAAGTGCGGCGCTGCCTCCGAGATTCGTCGAGCTTCAAACTCAGCCATGAGATCTCGAAGAGCCGTTTCGGGATCGGTTGCGCGCATCAGAGTTTCACCGATTAAAAAACCGTGGAATCCAAGCGCATGAAGGCGATTCAAGGATTCGGAATCGTGCAATCCGCTCTCACTAATCACGATCTTATCATCGGGAACTTCGGCAATGAGACGATCGCTTGTTTCTAATGAAACCTGAAATGTCTGGAGATCTCGGTTGTTCACGCCGACAATGTTGGCGCCAGCATCTAGCGCACGACGCAATTCACCGGGTGTATGGACTTCAATGAGCGCGTCCAGCCCGAGTTCCTCTTCGGCAAGCTGGCGCAAGTCACGCAATGAACCGTCATCCAGTGCGGCAACGATCAGCAACACCGCATCCGCGCCGACAATTGCTGCTTCGTAAATCTGGATCGGATCAATAATAAAGTCCTTGCGAAGAATCGGCAGATCGGTGCTCGATCGAACCGCGCGCAGATCGGCGATGGAACCGCCGAAGTATGTTTCGTCGGTAAGCACAGAAATCGCGCACGCGCCGCCTCGTTGATATTGGTGGGCAATGTCGCCCGGTGAGAGATCGGCACGAATTATTCCCGCGGACGGCGATCTGCGCTTGAATTCGGCGATAATTTTCAGGCGCTGCGATTTCGACGTTAACGCTTGCAGCAACCGATGCGGCGCGGCCGTTCTTCGAATTTCCACCGCATGTTCGCGAAAGCGAGTCCTGGAAGAGTCGCGTTGAATCTGTGTCAGCATTTCGCGTTTTCGCACGAGAATTTCGGAGAGAAAATTTCTACTCATTTATTCCCGATTTGTCTCGCGAATGAGCGCGTCCAGTTTCGACGCTGCGCGTCCGCTGTCGATGCTCTCGCGTGCAAACATTGCGGCTTCGCAAAGGTCGTCCGTAAATCCGGCCACGTGGAGCGCGGCAGCGGCATTGATGATGACCAGATCGCGCGCGGCGGCTATCGCTCTGTTCTTTTTCCCCTGAAAAATTAAGCGTATCAATTGCGCGTTTTCCTTCGGGCCGCTCACGATAAACCCATTGAGACTTTGCGCTTCCAATCCGAAATCTTGAGGAGATGTCGTGAAGGTTTTCACGCTGCGGTTCGCGGAACAGGCAGCGACGAAGGTTTTATTGGTGATTGTTATTTCATCGAGGCCATCGGCGCCATGCACCACCCATGCTTTGTCGATACCGAGAAGAGAGAGAGCCGACGCGACTCGCTCAACGAGAGAACGGTGCCACACTCCCAAGATTTGAAACGGGGCGCGGGCGGGATTCGTTAAAGGACCGAGTAAATTGAAGGCGGTGCGGACGCCGAGCTGGCGCCGAACATGCGCAACGCGAGCAGTTGCCGGGTGAAAGAGCGGCGCAAACATAAAGCAGATGTCGTGCTCGTTCAGACAGCGTTCAACCGTATCGGGTGCGCAAGCCGTTTTGACGCCGAGCGCTTCGAGCACGTCGGCACTTCCACAGGCGGATGTCGCCGCTCGAGAGCCGTGTTTTGCTACAGTCACGCCCGCGCCCGCGATAACAAAAGCAGCCGCGGTGGAGACATTGAAAGTTTTAGCGACACTCGATCCTGTTCCTGCGGTATCTATGAAACGCGTGTGACGCGAATGCAGTGGGATAGCGCGATCGCGCATGGCTTCGGCCATTCCAGCGAGTTCCTCGACAGTTTCGCCCTTCGCGGCCAGCACAACCAACGCAGCAGCGAGCTGCGCGTCTGTGGCAGCCGGACTAAGCAGCGCGTTGAGAAAATCCGCCGCTTCGCGGCGCGCGAGATTTTCTCCGCGCATCAGACGCATTGTCATTTGACGAAGCTCGTGATCGCCGGTGTCGGTTATCATGTCTTGCACACTCACAATGTTTTGATCCGATTCGCCATTGCCAGCGCCTTCACCATTGCACGCGCTTTATTAACTGTTTCCTCGTATTCCCGTTGTGGATCCGAATCGGCGACGATGCCGGCACCGGCCTGAAAATACGCCTTTTGATTTTTCAGCACGGCACAACGCAACGCGATGCAGGAATCGAAATTGCCGTCGAATCCGAAATAGCCGATCGCGCCTGCATAGCAGCCGCGCCGCACGTTCTCCAATTCGCTGATGATTTGCATGGCGCGTATTTTTGGCGCGCCGGAGACGGTGCCGGCTGGAAATGTCGCTCTGACTACGTCGAAGGCGGTGCAATCGGCGCGCGCGCGGCCAACTACGTTGGAAACGATGTGCATGACGTGGCTGTAACGCTCGATCTCCATGAACTCGTTCACGCGAACTGTGCCGAACTCGGCCACGCGGCCGACGTCATTTCGCGCAAGATCGACGAGCATGATGTGTTCGGCGCGTTCCTTCGGGTCGGCGAGAAGCTCAGCGGCATTGAGATCATCCTGCTTTAACGTGAGGCCGCGAGCGCGCGTCCCTGCAATCGGCCGGATCTCGATGGTATTGCCAACGAGACGGACGTGCATCTCCGGCGAGCTGCCTACGAGCGCAAAATCATGGCCGAACTTCAGACAAAACATGTACGGCGAAGGATTAATAAAACGAAGGCAGCGATAAAAATCGAGGGGCTCTCCGCCGAATTGAGATTCGAATCGCTGCGACAAGACGATTTGGAAAACATCGCCCGCGCGGATGTATTCCTTTGCGCGCTTGACTGCGCGCTCAAACTCTTCGGGATGGAAATTACTGCGCGGTGGCGGCTGTTGTTCTTCGTTTGCAACCGGAACCAGCGGCAGATCGACGGGCTCGGCCAACTGTTGCATAATTGAATTCAACGATTCGACAGCGCGCGCATAGACCTTTTCTAGCGAGCCGTCATCGACAAATGAATTGACAACGATTTTCAAGCTGCGCAGCCGATGATCAAAAATGAGCACGTTCCCCGTGAGCATGAAAAGCATGTCGGGCAATTGCAGATCGTCGTAACGCGCTGCTGGAACTTTCGGTTCGAAGAATCGGATTGCATCGTAGCCGAGAAAACCGACGGCGCCGCCGGCAAACCTTGGCAGCTCTGGGCGTGAAACAAATTGATATCGCGCCATCAATTTGCGCAGCTCGTCGAGAGGATCGGTAGCCGTGCTAAACCGATCTTCAATCCCGTCTCGCACGATGCGAATTTCCCGCTCGTAACTTTGAATAATCAGGCGCGGTCCAAATCCGACGAATGAGAACCGGCCCGATACATCATTTTTTTCCGTTGATTCAAAAAGGAAGCTGTAAGCGCAGCGACTAGCCTTTTTGAACGCCGAGACCGGCGTTTCGCAATCGCCAACGAACTCAGCGAAAACAGGAATGACATTGCCCTGTTGCGCAAGATGGAGGAATTCATCCAGCGAGGGAGTGATCAGCGGTTTCATTCAACGCGAAAGGAAGCTGGCGAGGATGTTCTTGCCATCGGGCGTGAGGACCGATTCGGGATGGAATTGCACCCCTTGCACGGGAAAATCGCGGTGGCGCAGCGCCATGATCTGTCCGTCTTCGCTTTCGGCCATGATTTCCAGGCAGGCGGGAAACGAACTTCGCTCGACGACAAGCGAATGGTAGCGGCCCGCTTCAAACGGGTTCGAGAACCCCGAAAAAAGCGCGCTGCCGTTATGCGTGATCATGCATGGTTTGCCATGCATCTGGCGATCGGCGCGCACCACCCTCCCTCCATACGCTTCGGCGATGCATTGATGGCCAAGGCAGACGCCCAGAACGGGAATATGCTGCCCAAATGTTAAAACGACTTCCTTGCTGATGCCCGCTTCGCGCGGTGTGCATGGCCCCGGTGAAATGCAGATATGTTGCGGATCTAGCGCCGCGATTTCATCGATTGAGATTTCATCGTTCCGTTTGACCAGAACGTCACAGCCCAGCTCGCCAAAATACTGCACGAGGTTGTAAGTGAATGAGTCGTAGTTGTCGATCAGCAGAACCATCGGTTCGGCTTCCTCAAGTCTCGTTCAACTTGCCAGCACCGTCCGCCGCCATAAGACCGCGAATAGCGCGAACTTCTTCGATGAGCTGCGCGTACTCTGAAAATGTCAGTGCCTGCGCGCTGTCGGAAAGAGCAAGCTCCGGCTGATTGTGGACTTCAATCATCAGACCGTCGGCTCCCACTGCGATCCCCGCACGCGCGAGCGGTGTGACCATATACGCGGTGCCGGTGCCGTGTGAGGGATCGACGATGACCGGCAAATGTGATATGCGCCGAACCGCCGGCACTGAGGCCAGGTCCAGTGTGTTACGCGTGTGCTGCGCGAATGTGCGAACACCGCGCTCGCAAAGCACAACATTGTAGTTGCCTTCAGCCATTATGTACTCGGCTGCCAGCAACCATTCCTCCAGCGTTGCAGCCATGCCGCGTTTCAACAGCACGGGCAACTTTGATCGGCCTGCTCGCTTTAGCAGCGAAAAGTTCTGCATGTTGCGAGCACCGATTTGAATCACGTCGCCGTGTTTTTCGATGGAATCCACATGAGATTCCTCAACGGCTTCGGTGACTATCTTTAGCCCAAATTCCTCGCGGATCGCGGTCATGATTTCCCACGCCTTCTCTCCCAAGCCTTGAAATGTGTAAGGCGAAGTTCGAGGCTTCCAAACGCATCCGCGAAAAAAACTCGCACCACTCTGCTGGACTGCCTCTGCTATCGCGAAGGCCTGCTGGCGGCTCTCGATCGCACACGGCCCGGCGATGATGGCGAGCTCACTGTTACCAATCGTCGCGTTGCCGACGCGGACGATCGTTTTCTCCGGTCGTAAATCGAGTGTAATCAGCTTGTACGGCTTGGTCACACGGATGACTTCGGCGACGCCGGGCAGGTTTTCGAAACGCCGGCCATCGATCGGACCGTCGTTGCCCGTAATTCCGATAGCCGTTCGCGTAGCTCCCGGCATGGGATGCGCGCGGAAGCCGACTGCCTCGACAACGTTCACCACCGCATCGATTTGCGACGCCGTGGCGCTGGGTTTCATCACGATTAACATTTGATCTTAAGTGGTTGGATTTATTTCGACAGACGCAGAGACAGATCTCCTGCGGGAGAGATGAATCAGCGTCCGTTGAGAAAACGGTCGCTTTCTATCGCCAGACTCCGAGCGCGGACGTAGAGGCAGACCGCAAGCCGTTTGCGGCCTCTGCCGAACAAAGTATTTCAGCGCTCATTCCCACAAATGTATCGAGAGCCCGACGGTTGTCGATCACAGATATCAATGACTTGGTAACAGCCACGTTACCAGATCGCAGGACTTCGCGGTGCAATCCCGTGCCGCCGTATTTCCAGCCAACCGCGATAACTGTACAAACATGCTCGCAACAAGAAATCTGGTCACCATTTTCTCAATTCTCGCTGTCGGAGTGATCGTGGCACCAGTTTTCGCTTTAAGAGTGACTGAGCCGGCGGGTGCGGCACATGGATATCCCGCTTTGTACGACATCAACGGGAAAAAACTCGCTGATAGCGAATTCCGGCAATGGGTAGAGAACAATCGGCTTCATGTCGTTATCACTCACAAATTTTCCGCCGGCGAGGTGTATGAGGAACACGGTCAATTTCGACAGCAACCAGAACTGATTCAGGAACAATGGTCCTGGAAAGAATTGAAACATGGAAGGTCGCAGCGTGAATTCGCTGTGGATTTCTTGACTGGAATCGCCAGCGCGCACATCCGCCAAGATCACAAGGATGTGTCCAAAAGGATTAATATTGAACCGGGCCGGACGTTTGCCGGGTTTGGGTTCAGCTTTGCCTTGAGTAATCTGCGCAAACGCCTCCTAAGTGGCGAACAAGTTCAGCTGAAGGCAGTCGGTTTTTCGCAGTTCCCTACGCTTGGCCCGCAAGTTGTAACAGTGACAATTTCTCACGGCGGGGTTGACCGTATGAGGATGTCGGGACGCTCGCTGAAGGGCGATCGCTTCATCATTCATCCGGAAATTCCGTTCATCGCGAATTTGTTCGTTAATGTACCCGACACAAAAATCTGGCTGGCCAATCCCGCGCCGGCAGGTTTTCTGCGATGGGAAGGCCCAATCGTGTTACCATCGGATCCAATGATTCGTGTTGATCTAATTTCGGGTGGAAAGAGCGGACCGGCAGAGTCTGCGGGAAGTTAGACGCTGGCGAGCACTCTTCGCTTCACAATCCTCGCGCGACGCAATTAGCATCGCTCACATGGAAGACTCGAAATTTTCTTTGTTGGTTTTTTTCGTCGGCAATTACTTCGTGACGTCTTTCGTCATTGGCTTAGTCGCGGCGGTGATCTCGCTCGCGAAAAAGCCGAAGCCTCTGCGAATCGGCGAAGTGAGCGAAGCGTTATTTTCGTACTACCTGCTTTTCGCCGTCGGCATAAACAATCTGATTAATTTTGTATTCCACGTTTTCTTTGGCGACATAGCCGCAAAGTTTATCGGCTGGGAAAACAGCCCATTTCAGGCAGAAGTGGGATTCGCAAGTCTGGGCGTAGGAATTGCAGGAGTCATCGCATTCAAGGCGAGCTTGCCATTTCGCTTCGCTACGCTGATTCCACCTTCCGTTTTCTCATTGGGCGCGGCTGGCGGTCACATCTACCAGATGATCGCGGCGCACAATTTCTCGCCGGGAAACGTGGGACTGGTTCTGCCAATCGACATAATAATGCCGTTTATCGGATTCGCGTTGTTGTGGCTGTCGTACAAACATCCGCAACCCGGAACGCCTAGTCACAACCTCACGTAGATGAGAACGCGCGCCGTGTAGTTGCGCCGCGATTTCAATTTGATGCAGCGAAAGGATTTCTATGGCTGAAGCGTCGCACGGTCTCGAGGGCCCAGATTTCGAAAAAGGCTGTGACGTCAACACGGTTCTCGATGGAGGAATGCTTCTGGGGCACGCATTCGGTGAAGCAATTCTTGTGGCCAGAAAAGGCTCGGACATGTTTGCCATCGGCGCGACCTGCACGCATTACGGTGGACCGTTGGCAAAAGGTTTGATGGTCGATTGCACTGTGCGTTGTCCGTGGCACCATGCACGTTTTGATCTGCGCACGGGTGAAGCGATTGCGGCGCCCGCCTTGAGTGATGTGTCGCGCTGGAAGATCGATAAGCGCGGCAACCGCTTTTTTGTAACCGGGAAGATCGACAAAAAATCGGCGCGCAAACCGAAATCGTCGCCAGCGAGCGTTGTGATCGTTGGCGCTGGCGCTGCGGGAAATGCTGCGGCCGAAATGTTGCGGCGGGAAGGCTACGAGGGACCGGTCACGCTGATCGGCGTTGACGAATTTTTGCCGTACGACCGGCCGAATCTCTCCAAGGATTATCTTGCGGGCACTGCGCCGGAAGAATGGATCCCACTGCGCTCGGCAGATTTTTATCGCGAGCAAAAGATTGAAGCACTCACAAATACGCGAGTCGAAGCGATTGATCCGAAAGCGAAACACGTGACGCTGTCCGATGGCCGCTCGTTACATTATGGAGCGCTGCTGCTCACGACTGGCGCCGAGCCGTTTCGACTTAATATCCCGGGCGGAGATTTGCCGCACGTTTGTTATTTGCGAACACTAAGCGACAGCCGCCGCATTATCGAGAAGACGAAAACCGCGAAGCGCGCTGTGGTGATCGGGGCAAGCTTCATCGGGCTTGAAGTAGGGGCATCCCTGCGCGAACGCAAACTCGAAGTTGCAGTCATCGGAAAAGAATCGCTGCCGCTGGAGAAAATCCTCGGACGCGAACTGGGCAAGTTGATTCACCAAACTCACGAGGCGCACGGCGTGAAATTCCATCTCGGGAGAACGCCGGCAGTCATACAAGAGCGACACGTGCAGCTTGATGACGGAACCATTTTGGATTGCGACCTGGTTGTCGTTGGAATCGGTGTGCGGCCAAAGACTGCGCTTGCCGAAAAAGCAGGGATCGCCACCGACAACGGCGTGTTGGTCAATGAATTTTTGGAGACGGATATACCGGGAATTTTTGCCGCCGGCGATATCGCGCGCTGGCCCGATCCGCGTGCGGGGCGAATCCGCGTGGAGCACTGGGTGGTGGCCGAGCGGCAGGGGCAGACCGCGGCGCGGAACATGCTCGGCGCTCGCCAGCCGTTCGTCACTCCGCCATTTTTTTGGAGCAATCATTTCGATCTGCATATCCGCTACATCGGCCACGGCAGCCGCGGTGATCGCACGGTAGTGTGCGGCGATTTGAAAACGAAAGACGCTTCCGTGCTCTTCTGCGATGGCGACAAGCTCACTGCTGTCGCCAGTATTGGTCGCGACTTGGAGAATCTTAAAGCTGAAGTAGCGCTCGAACGCGGCGACGAATTTCGTGCGTTGTAACGATTAGCATCAGTCGCGTTGAAGAATCGAAATTCTCTGCTGTTTTGATTTTCTTCATAGGCAATTACTTCCTGACCTTTCTGATCATAGGTCTCCTTGCCGGAGTAATATCACTCATCAACAAGCCCAAACCGCTGCGAATTAATGTAGTTGTCGAAGCATTCTTCTATTAATTGCCCGTCTGTTTTAGATCAGGACGGCAGCAAGCCCAAGAAAGACAAGCAGGCAACCGACATCGGTGAATGTTGTTACAACGATACTGGACGCCGTTGCCGGATCAGCCCCGAATTTCTTGAGAGCCAATGGCACGATTGCGCCAGCCACGCCGCTGAAGCAACAACTGATGGTGATAGCGAGGAATACAACGAGACCTAGCATCAGAGCCATTGGGCTTTTGACCATTGTTGCAAAGATGAACATCGCGATTCCGCCTGTTACGCCGGTCAGGGCTCCATTAAATGCTCCCAGCAACATTTCCTTGGTCAGGAGCATCCGTCCTCTGCCCGATCTCAAATCGCCCAGGGTCATGCCGCGCAAGCATACTGCCAGTGCTTGCACTCCAGTATTTGCTGCCTGCCCGATGAGCACCGGCAGGAACACTGCCAGCACAATAATTCGGTCAATCGTTTCCTGAAAAAATCCGACTACAAGCGCGGCAAGTAATCCGCAGAATAAATTTACCTGAAGCCAGGGATGTCGAAATTTCAGGCTTCGCAACCACGGCGTGGTAAGCCGCTCTTCTCTTTCTACACCCACCATCTCACCCGGTTGCGCGCTTAATTCGATCGCCTCGGCCTCAAATAACATTTGGCCGCGCAACAGGCCGAGTAGTCGTCCCGTTTTTTCGCAGACTGGATAGACTGGATAATGCCGAATCAGCACCGCTCTCATTGCATCGGTCAGCGACATTTCCGGTGTGAGGTAAAACGGATTGGTAAGCATGATTTCCTCAAGGCGCTGGCTCCTGTGCGCCAGGAGCAGGTCGCGCATGACAACGACTCCGAGGAGTTTCTCCTGCTCGTCCGTGACAAAGCCGTAGGTAATGATGGCTTTTCTGGCAAGGCGTCGAATCTGTTCGGTTGCCTCGGCAACGGTCGTTTGTGGACGAAAAACTGCCAGTGGTGGCTGCATTAATCGTCCGATTGTCCGCTCCGGGTACGTTTGATTCCGCATCCATTGCTGAGTGCTCTCAGGGGAAGCCGTCGCCAGAACCGTTTGCCGCCGCGGCGGATCGAAACGTTGAAGTATGTTCAGTGCCGACGCGGGATTTAGCAGTTCCAGCATTTGAACAACAAATTCATCCGGATACGGCTCCAGCATCTTCGCCGCCTCACGCGGATCGCGTTCCACTACCTTTGTAAACAGCGTCCTGATCTCTGGTTCAATTTCTCGGATAGCGCCCGATTCAATTTGGTTTGCGGTGTCATTCATGGGCGGACTCTGGCAAGCCAACACGGCGGTGGCAATATTAACTCTCCGAAGTGACGTCAATTTTCTGTAGCGACCTCCTTGGAAATCGTCGCTGATTCTCGATCTTGTATGGTGCGGGTTCTCGTTGTTACAGGCGCAGGCGTTTCGGCTGAAAGCGGGATTCCGACTTTTCGCGGCCGAGACGGCTACTGGCGGAACCACGATCCGGAAAAGCTGGCTACACCAGAAGCGTTCGTGCGCGATCCCAAATTGGTTTGGGAATGGTATCGCGAGCGGCGGCGGCGCATCCGCGACGCACGACCCAATGCAGCCCACGAAGCGATCGCAAAATTGGCGCAACAGGTTGACGAGTTCCTCCTCGTCACGCAGAACGTGGACGACCTGCACGCGCGTGCGGGAGTTGCAAAGGAGCAGATGGTGCAAATTCATGGAGACATTTTCGTGACGCGTTGCTCGCAGTGCGTTTTTAGCCGACGCGATTACGATTACGAGCACGACCAAGAGCAAGAAGATGTTCTACTGAGATGTCCTAAATGCACTGGATTAATGCGGCCCGGGGTCGTCTGGTTTGGCGAGCAACTCCCGCGCAGGGAACTGCAGCGGGTTGAAAATTGTCTCCATCGCGGCCCTTGCGACCTTGTCATTGTAGCCGGAACCACTGCGACTTTTGGATACATCATCCATTGGGCGGTGCAGGCCAGCCGCGGTGGTGGCGGCGAATTTATCGAAGTCAATCCCGAGGAGACACAGCTCTCACGATTCGCGACTCGGCTTGTCCGCGAACCGGCTGCCATTGCTCTGCCGCGGATTGTCGGCGCGATAATCGATGGCTACTCTCGCGCATAAGTTGCGTTGTGCGCTTTGCGTGCCTGGTCGTGTTAGCGATGATCAGTGAGAATGCGCGCGAAGCGCCACACCTCGTGAAAGGTATTGTAAAGCGGAGTGGGCGCGACGCGGATCACGTTTGGCTCACGGAAATCGCATTTCACCCCGGCGGCGATCAGCTCATTGTGCAACTCCTTTGGATGTTGGTGCACCAGGATGGATAACTGACAACCACGCTCGTTAGCCGAATTCGGAGTGATAACTGTAAATCGTTTCGAGGCGTTATTGTTAAGCAGGAATTCAAGGTAGCCGGTCAGTTTCATTGATGTCGCACGAAGCGGTTGCATTCCCCCCGCTTGATCGAACATTGCAAGCGAAGCGCGCAACGGCGCCATCGCGAAAATCGGCGGGTTGCTAATCTGCCAGCCATCAGCGGATGGAACTGGGATGAACTCCGGTTCGAGGTGCAACCGAAATCGCTTGTTCGGATCGTTCCCGAACCAGCCCGCCAGTCGCGGGAGCTTCGTGTTTGTTGCGTGACGCTCATGCACAAATGCGCCGGCAACCGCGCCGGGGCCGGCGTTGAGATATTTGTAAGAACACCAGACAGCGAAATCGACATTCCAATCATGCAATGAGAGCGGGACGTTACCAATCGCATGCGCAAGATCGAATCCTGCAAGCACCCCATGTTTGTGCGCCGCGGCTGTGATTTTCTCGATCTCGAGGAGTTGACCCGTGAAAAAGTTCACGCCACCAAACATTACTACCGCCAGTCGGTCACCTTGCTTGTTGATGAGATCGACAATGTCTTCGGTTCTAATTGTGAACTCCCCTTTGCGCGGTCGAGCGAGAATCAGCGCATCCTTTGGATCCAAACCGTGGTGAACAATTTGGGTTTTGACAGCGTAGGTATCCGAAGGAAAAGCGGGTTCTTCCATCAGGATTTTGAAACGCGATTTCGTTGGGCGATAAAAAGTAGCCAGCATCAGGTGAAGATTCACCGTGAGGCTGTTCATACAGATCACTTCGACTGGCTTCGCACCAGCGAGCCGCGCAGTCGGCTCGCGCAAAGCCTCGTGATACGAATACCACGGCGTTCCCGTCGCGTGATGCGCATCGACGCCGAGTCTTGCCCAATTATCGAGTTCCTCTTCGACAATTTGCCTCGCTGATTTGGGCATTAGTCCCAGGGAATTGCCGGCGAAATAAATCAGTGGCTTGCCATCTTTGCCGAGCGGTAAATGAAATTTGTCCCTAAAAGACCGCAGCGCATCTTCGCGATCAAGTTGCAGCGCGAAATCTTCGTCAGCGGAGAAATGCTGTGTCATGGGCAGTAAACGTTCAACGTCCAACGTCCAACGCCGAATTCAAAGCCGAGTGCTACGAGTCAGCTCTGAGATTCAACTAACAACTATTAACTGCTTTGGTTCGGCGGGTCCATGAACTCGATAGTGGTGCCATCGGGATCGCGAACGTAAACGACGCGCTTCCCGGCGTTCGGACCCCGAGTCAGAGTTTGCGGTTTACCGGCGGTTTTCCAACCGGATGCGGCAATTCTCTGGAGAACTGCGTCGAGATTATCGATCGTCAGCGCCACATGGACCGATCCAATATCGCACGGTCGAAGAACGGAACGCTTTCGATCCGTTGGCCCAAGATACTCCAGCAATTCAATCTTGTGACCACCGGGCGCTCTTAAGACCACTAGCTTGATCTCAGCACCTGCGACTCCAGTGATTTCTTTCGCCATTTCGCCAGTCTGATGCGCGGTATGTGAAATCTCAAAGCCGAGCACATCGCGCCAGAACGCCAGGGATTTTTCAAGATTTGAAACGGTGATGCCCGTGTGGTCTGCGGCAATGACGCGAAATGACTCACTGGTGCTCACATCGAGTTGGTTCTGCCACGGATAAACACGGATGAAACACAGATAGAAGATTCCGGTAGTCCGAATCTGTGAAAATCTGTGTCAATCTGTGGCTGCTGGTAGCGCTGCAATTACTTTGAGTTCGATCGCGATCGGTGTGGGCAATGCCGTTACCTCGATTGTTGTGCGGGTCGGGTTTGGTTTGGCGGGGCCTGCGAAATACTCCGCGTAAATGCGGTTGTAGATGGGAAAATCTTTTTTCATGTCAGTGAGAAAGACCGTGACATCGATGATGTCCTGCCATGTTGCGCCAGCATCTTCGAGCACGAGCCGTACATTCTCGAATACTGCGCGGCATTGCGTTTCGATGTCGTAAGTCACGACGTTGCCGGAGGAATCGAGCGTCACGCCGGGAATTTCTTTGCTGCCGCGCACGCGCGGCCCGATCCCCGACAGAAATAATAATTCGCCCACCCGCTTGGCGTGCGGAAAGGCCCCTACCGGTTCAGGCGCTCGTTGGCTTTTGAAGGTTTCGTTCATCACCTGTTTGATGGCCGACTGGATGGATTAAGGCAACGCAGATTTTCGATCAGCACAAAGCGCAATTTAGTGATCCGAGGATTCTCGCGGGGCGATTGCTGCGGTTTCCTGATCCGATGAACGGAAGCTTGTTACCGGCGGCAAGACTTCCCTGAAAGTGGCGCCGTAAATGTCCCAAACCGTAAGAAAGAGTCCACAGACGATCGGTCCGACGATGAATCCGATCGGACCGAAGAGGAACAGTCCGCCAAGGGTGCCAATCAGGATGAGAAGGTCCGGCATTTTCGCGTCTCTGCCGACAAGCACGGGCCGCAGGAAATTATCGACAGTGCCGACCACAGCGGCGCACCACGCCGCCAGCAAGGTTGCCGTTAGGTACTGCCCCGTTACAAATAGAATGATAACTGCCGGCACCCACACCAGGGCGGCACCGATCCCGGGGATTATCGAAAGAATCGTCATGATCGTTCCCCACAGGGCTGCTCCATCGATTCCCGCTACCCAAAATGCGAAGCCAGCCAACGCGCCTTGAATGACGCCAATCACCAGCGTCCCTTTGACAGTCGCTCGCGTGATCGAGGTGAGCCGGGCGAGCATCCGAGCCTCATCCTCATCGCTCAACGGAGTGTAATAAAAAATGCGTTCCAGAATTTTGTGACCGTCTTTGAAAAAGAAAAACATGGCGTACAGCATCACAAACAAATTGAGGAGAAACGCGGCCGTCGTGGCGGTCATGCGCGAAGCGAAAGTGACAAGAAATGCACCCGCCGTTTTAGCAGCGGTGCCGACCTGTTGCAGGAGTTGCTCCTGGCTAGGCACGTATTTAGCCAGTGCAGGAAATCTTTGTACCAGCCAGTCGTGCACGTTGAAGGTGCTGGCGACACCCAGGTGTTGACTCAACCACGGGATGGCCTGGTCACTCATCGTCAGCGCCTGTTGCAGAACGATCCCTAAAAATGCGCTGATGGGGCCAAGGCCGAGAACGAGCAACACCAACAACGTAACTGCTGCGCCGAGCGACGCGCGGCCGCCCAGCAGCCGGGTAATCCAGCGGTAGAGTGGATGAAACAATCCAGCCAGTAACGCGCCGAGAAGAAGCGGTTTGAAGAACGGCCAGGTGACGGCCAGGAACAACGCTGTAACCGCCACCACAAGCAACAAGACAAACGCCGTGCGCAAATTCGTGCCGCTTATGGTTGACGGTTCCATGGGTCGGCTCGGATGTCTCTTTTTGGCTAATCGTAGATTCCAGTAATTACACCGATATCACTCATTCGTTTTTTCTACCCACGGATTGCGCGGATAGCAGGCTCTTTTTTCGTCCGCGTGCTAATACGCTCAATGTTTTACGTGTTGGTCCAGGAACCCGAAGACATCGTGCTCCCATTGAAGAATGGAAAGATACAGAAAATTGTGGCCATCGTCCGCCGTTTGACCGACACGCGGATAAATTTTCAGCAGATGAGGCTTGTGCGAACGTTCCAGCTCATCGGCCAATGCATGACCGGGCGCAGTACTGTAATCGTTCGCGGCCTGAATCAGCATGATCGGAGCTGTTGCCTTGTCCGCAGCAGGCAGGAGTCTTTCGCGCAATTCTGGCGAGTGTTCCCACGAATTCGCTACTGCTGCGAACGTCACAGCGGCGCGAATAGTTTTGTCGCGCTCGGCGGCGAGCAGTGTTAGTTGACCGCCGAACGAGTGACCTGCGATCGCAATACGCTTGGCATCGATCGCAGGTGCGGCTTTCAGGAATGACAGAGCAGCCATCACATCGTCGAGATGATCCGTGGTGGCCAGCACGAACTGCAAATGCTGGCGAGCTTCTTTCCCTTTCGTTGCTTCTTCGCGAAGTAAGATGTCTTGCATGAACGCGCCTTGGTCGGCCGAAAGGCCTTGTCCGCGGCGGAACAGGTAGAGAAATGCGTAGCCGTGTTTCAGAAACCATGGCGCAAGTTTTTCGGTAGCTTCCGTAATCGGGAGCTCAGCCGTGTGACCCGCGTCCGCGCCACCCGACCCGTGACAAAACAGAACCGCGGGAAACGGACCGGAGCCAGCCGGCCTCCAGAGCAAAGCCTTGAGACGGAGCTTGCCGCTGGGAATAATGACTGTTTCAGGACCAATGGGTGCCGGCGAGTCGATGGCGACCGCGACCGACACTAGCGCAAACAGAAATGCCAGCGTTCCAGCTCTCAACAGTTAACTTTCAACCATTCGACTGCTTCGGACCTATTTCGCGATGCAGACGTTCTTCGGTTCGGTGAAGAATCGCAGCGCTTCTTCGCCGCCTTCGCGGCCGACGCCGCTTTGTTTCATTCCGCCGAAGGGGACGCGCAGGTCGCGCAGTAACCAGCAATTCACCCATACCGTGCCGGTGTTGATTTGTTCAGCGACACGATGCGCGCGACTAAGGTTTTGGGTCCACACGCTCGAGGCCAGACCGTAGTCGCAATCGTTGGCGTAGTTAATCACTTCTTCTTCGGTGTCGAACGGCGTGATCGTGACGACGGGTCCGAAAATTTCTTCACGGTTTGTGCGACATGAAACGGGCAAGCCAGTGATGACGGTCGGCTGGAAGAAATAACCTTCGCGACAGCGGTCGTTGACCGGTTCCGGTGCCGAACCACCAAGCGCGACTTTGCCGCCTTCTTTTTGGGCAAGATCGACGTAGAAATTGATCTTATCGAGCTGCGCCTTATTAACGATCGCGCCCTGCTCAGCTTTTTCATCGAGCGGATCGCCCATTTTCAGTTGCGACGCCTTATCGATAAAGCGCTCGACGAAATGTTTGTAAGCCGAGCGCTCGACGAACACGCGCGAACCGCACAAGCAAATCTGTCCTTGGTTTGCGAATGACGAGCGAACGCTGCCGGCGATGGCAGCGTCGAGATCGGCATCGGCAAAAACGATATTTGGATTTTTGCCGCCGAGCTCCAGCGAAACTTTTTTGAATAACGGCGCGCATGCTTCTGCGACCTTTTTGCCGGTCACGGTGCCGCCGGTGAAGGAGATCGTGTTGATCTTTGGATGCGCTGTGATCGCAGCACCAACCTTTGGTCCGGTGCCGTGCACGACGTTGAGCACGCCATTTGGCAAGCCAGCTTCGTGCACAATTTCACACAGCATAAAAGCGGTCACCGGCGTTAGCTCGCTCGGTTTCGCGATGGCAGTGTTACCGACGGCAATTGCGGGCGCGATTTTCCAGCTCAACAGATATAGCGGGAGATTCCAGGGCGAGATCAGTCCGGCGATGCCGCGGGGCTGACGCAGTGTGTAGTTGAACGCGACATTGTCGGTGATGTGCGCCTCCGATTCGGTGTGCAGAATCGCTGTTGCGAAGAACCGGAAATTGGCAACCGCGCGTGGAATATCGAGTGTGCGCGCGAGCGAAATTGGCTTGCCTGTGTCAATCGACTCAGCACGTGCGAATTTTTCCAAATCGCGCTCGATCAAATCAGCAATCCTGAGCAGAAAGCGCGAACGTTCCGCCGCCGGTTGTTTCGACCAATTGACGAACGCTTCCTCGGCCGCTGCAACGGCGAGGTCGACGTCGTGCGTGTCGCTGTCCGCAACCTGCGAATACGGTTTGCCAGTCGCCGGTTCAATGTTGTCCAGGTACCGGCCGCTGATCGGCTCGACAAATCTGCCGTCGATAAAGTTGTTAATTTGAATTGGTTCCGTTCGCACTGTTTCAAGATTGTAAGCGCCTAGCGGGATTCGCTCAATGAAGACTGCGGATAACCTAAAAAAACGAGAGAGAGAGAGAGTCGTTCGTTTTCCGATT
>Ga0307312_10000216_pt1 | contig 24638 bp, 20 predicted proteins | sample ER_DNA_202_FD_194489 | JGI IMG/M metagenome (GOLD analysis project Ga0307312, IMG submission 194489) | Bulk soil microbial communities from the East River watershed near Crested Butte, Colorado, United States - ER_DNA_202 | ecosystem: Environmental > Terrestrial > Soil > Floodplain | place... | reverse complement strand
GTTAGTCGTGGGCCTCTATCACTGGCGTGTCCTCAGGTCGGATGCGTCTGCCCGGCCAGCTCGGCATGAGCCGGAGCGGGCGCCGGTGGTCACGGCCGCGCCCATCGCCACGTCACCGGCGATCGATTCCGTACCTGTCGCGCCGGAACCCGGCAAGCGATTCATCCTTTCCGTGGTCGACGCGACCGAAGACGACGTGCACCAGGTGTTGGCGAACCTTCCGCCGGCGGCCAGCTACCTACTGACCCCGCTGGAGTCAGAGTCCTAGAAGTGGACGCCCAGACGGTGCTCACCACGACGCGGACAGTCCGCAAGCGTCTGGACTTCGATCGGCCGGTACCGCGCGAGCTGCTGCTCGAGTGCCTCGAGGTCGCAGTCCAGGCTCCGACCGGATCGAACAGCCAGGGCTGGCAGTTTGTGATCGTGACCGAGCCCGAGACCAAGCGCGTCATCGGCGACTTTTACCGAAAGTCGTGGGATGTGTACTCGACCATGCGGGGCCCGAGGTATGCAGCTGACGATCTGCGACGCGCGCAGCTCCCTCGTGTCGCATCTTCAGCTCAGTACCTCGCCGATCGCATGCATGAGGTTCCGGCCATGGTGATCCCGTGCATCGAGGGACGCGTCGACAAGCCCGGAGTCTCCAACCAGGATATCGCCGGCCTCTACGGTTCGATAATGCCCGCCGCGTGGAGCTTCATGCTCGCGGCTCGCGATCGCGGTCTCGTCGGCGCCTGGACCTCCCTTCACCTCAAGTACGAACGCGAGGTGGCTGATGTGCTGGGCATCCCTTACGAGCGGTACAGCCAGGTTGCGCTGCTTACCATCGGCTTCAGCACCGGCGGTGAGTTCAAGCCGGCGACGCGGATCCCTCTGGAGGGCATCGTCCATTGGGAGAAGTGGTAGCTCAGGGGCTGCTCGACCTTGTCGACTGGCGGAGGCAGGTCGGGGACCTTTATCGGATCAGCGGCGAGGATGCGCATGAGAGGTTCAGGCGCGGCCGCGACGCGCTCTTCAAGGCTCACCCCGAGTCGCCGATCGAGCCCGAGGAACGCGCTTTGTTCGGCGGGCTCCACTACTTCCCGCACGACCCTGCTTATCGCGTGCAGGCCACTCTCGAGGCCGGCGATGGCACAGAGGTCCTCATCGACACTGGCGGCGAGGATGGGGCCGTGCGCTACAGGCGAGCCGGGCGCCTGGTCTTCGAGCTGGGCGGCGAACAGTGCCACCTGACGGTGTTAAGCCTCGTTCAGTATGCAGGCGGGCTGTTCGTCCCTTTCCGCGACTCGACCTCAGGCCGCGAGACATATGGCGGCGGGCGCTACCTGTTCGACACCGCCAAGGACACCGACGGACTCGTCCTCGAGGTGACCCCCGGTTCCCCTGAGGTGGTCATCGACTTCAACTACGGCTACAACGCCTCGTGCGCATACAGCCCACGATGGGCATGTCCGCTCGCTCCGCCGGAGAACTATCTGAAGGTGCCGGTTCGAGCAGGAGAGCTCACATACAAGCACACGCAAGTGGAGACGTAACCGGCGACGAGCCTGTAGCGTTGCCAATCACATGAAGATTGGGACGGTTATCTGGGTGGTCGTGGCGTTCGCCGTTCTCCTGTATGGCACTGTGGCGGTGTTCGAGGCTTTCGACAGGGTCTCGCATTCGAACAGCGACACGATCAGGCCTTTCGTCATCACCATGGCTCCGGTTTGGGCCCTGGCGATCGCGGCGGCGGCGGTGCTGCTGCGAAAAACGCAGTAACTGAAACGTCGTTCGTTTGAGAGCCGACGGTCCGGCTAACCGCCGGACCTTTCCGCGTTCACTAAGGACGCGTTCGCGCCCCGACCCTATCCCCTCCCCTTGACAGACCATGGGTCCGCGCCCCCACCCCCATCCCCTCCCTACGAGTGGGGGGTTGTGCTCGTGGGGGCATAGATAGAATTTGGGTCTACCGCTATGGCTATAGACGAATCGAGTAACGGGAAGGCCCGGGGGATTCAGCTCGTCCAGGTCGAGGGGTTCCTCGAGGTGGCGCGCCGGGGCAGCGTGAGCCGCGCCGCCGAGGCGCTCTTCGTCACGCAGCCGACCCTGACCGCCCGCCTCCATAGCCTCGAGCGCGAGCTGGGTGCACCGCTCTTCGTGCGCACCCCGCACGGGATGCGCCTCACCGACGCGGGACGGGCGTGGGTGCCCTACGCCGAGCGGGCCCTGCGGGCGCTGGTCGACGGGCGAGACGTGCTCGAACAGGTCAAGTCAGCCTCAGCGGGGCACTTGATGATCGGCGCGGCGCCGGCCGTCAGCACCTATATCCTGCCCGGGCTCCTTGAGAAGTTCGTCGCCGCGCATCCCCGGGTCGAGGTCTCCGTGCGAACCGGCCACTCCGAAGACGTGGTCGACCTCGTACTCCGTGACGAGGTGCAGGTCGGGCTCGGGCGCGCCATCCGCCACCCCGACCTCGAGTTGCGTCCCTTCCATACCGAGCAGCTCGTGCTCGTCTGCGCCCCCGACCACCCCTTTACGAAGAGACGAAACGTGGACATGGAGGAGGTCGCCAACGAGAGGCTCATCATGTTCGACCTCACCTCCAGCTACTACGAGATCACTCAAGCGGCCTTTCTGTCAGCAGGCGTGAAGCTTCGTGGCCTCATGGAGCTGGATTCGATCGAAGCCGCCAAGAAGATGGTGGAGCGGAGCCTCGGGGTGGCGCTGCTCCCTCGCAGTGCCGTCGAACGCGAAGTCGAGAGCAAGAGCCTGCGCCTGGTGAAGATGAAAGACGCTCCCCCGATGTACCAGTCCATAGTGGCTTACCGCCGCACCGACGCCGGCAAACCGGAGGGCATCGTGGCCGCCTTTCTCAACCTCCTGGCGGAAGCCACCTGACGCGTCGATGACGGTCCGGCTTTCGCCGGACCTCGCCGCGTCCGCAGAGGACGCGATCGCGCCCCCACCCCCTTCCCCTCCCCCGCAGGCGGGGAGGGAAGATTGCCCTGCGGGCATATCGAACTTTCCTATGCCTAGCATCGAATCAATTGATTGGACGAATATCACCACTGTGGGTAAGTTCCGCGTTATGCAGTCAATGGACACGACCGAACAGTCGCAGGAGTTCGAGACGGAGCCTTCCGCACACGAGTGCGAGTGCCCCGAGCCTTGCAACTGCGACCACGAGAACGAATAAATACCTAACTCGCCGTTTAGCCGGCAAAGACCAGGTTTGAAGGAGCCGCAGATGGATCTTGTCTCGACGCCCCTGCTACCCGACGGATTCAAGGTCCCGGCATCGCGGAACGAGGACCCGAGCAAGCGCCTGCGCCGCTTGCTTGCCACACAGCCCTTCGTCTTCGGCCCTGGGGTCTATGACCCCTTCGGGGCCGAGCTGGTCATGTATCACGGTTTCGACGCCGTCTACTTCAGCGGTTACTCCTTCGCGATCGGCCACCTGGGCACGACGGACATGGACATCTACTCGTCGGTTGAGATCGCCGACGGCGCTCGCCGCACAGTGAGCGCCCTGCGGAAGTTCCAGCTGACGATGGCGATGGGCGATCCGGATAAAGGGGTGGCGCCGATCCATCTCGAGATCCCGCCAGTCGTCGCCGACATGGACGCCGGATACGGCAACCTGTTCAACGTACAGCGCACTGTGGACCTCTACGTGAGGGCAGGCGTCGCGGCCGCGCACCTCGAGGACCAGGTGATGCCCAAGCGCTGCGGCCACATCGCAGGCAAGGCGCTGATCTCGGCCGACGAGTTTGTGGGCAAGCTGAAAATGATGCGCAACGCAGCCGATGACCTCGGCCACAAGGACTTCGTGATCATCGCTCGCACCGATGGAGTTTCAGCGAGCGAGGCGCCGGAATCGAAGCGCGGGATCGATCTCGCCATCGACCGTGGCCTCCGATACATGGACAGCGGCGTGCCCGACCTCCTGTGGTGCGAGTTTCCGACCGCGGAACGCGGACCGACGGAGAAGTTCTGCAGCGAAATCCGCAAACGTTTTCCCAAAGCTCGCTTCGCCTTCAACTACTCCTCGTCTTTCAAATGGTTCAACGAGAAGAGCCCGATCACGTGGGATGACCTCGGCGAGCTCGGGGTCGGCTTCATTTTCATCACGCTTGCGCTGCAGCATGCCGCAGGGCACGGAATGTCAGTCCTCCTCGAGGATCTCAAGACAAAGAAGGAAGAGGGCTACATGTCGCTGCAGCGAAAGGAATGGGATGGGTCGGACATCCCGACCAAGAGCCACCACCTCTTCACAGGCGTGCCGTACCACCAGCACGTCGGCCAGCAGTACGGAGCGACTCGCTTGAGCGAAGAGATGGACGAGCACCTTGAGGTGTCGAAGGTAGTTTAGGTTCGGCACGTAGGCGGACCTAAACTTTCTCCTCCCCGCTCGCCGGGGAGGTCGGCTCCGCGCGCGAAGCGGGCCAGCCGGGTGGGGTGACGGCCGGCATTAGACTTCGAGGCGGATGCTGCTCTATCCGTTCAGGTACCTCCGCTGGCTCTTTTCGAACCTTCGAAAAGCGCTTGGCAAATCGCCTGACTACGTCCTCTTCCTCATCGAGAGCGACCTGCCCGCGCTGCCTGACCCGCCCATCCCACGCTGGCAGCGCTTCTTCTCAAAGCCGAACCTCAGCGTCAAGGAGCTTGGCGACAGGTTCGATCTGATCGCCCGTGATCCGAAGACCAAAGGCGTCGTGCTCCACGTCCGCCCTGTCGCGATGTCGATCGCGACGTTGCAGGACCTTCGCGAGCAGGTCTCCAAGCTCCGCGCGGCCGGCAAGAGAGTCGTCGCTTGGGCGCCCTACTACACCACAGGGACCTATTACCTCGCCTGCGCCTGCGACGAGATCCTGATGATGCCCGCGGGATCGGTTCAGCCACTCGGTTTCTCGACCACCGGCATGTTTCTTGCCGACGCATTGGCTAGATTCGGCGTCGAGGCGGACTTCGTGCAGATATCGCCCTACAAGTCGGCGGCGGACGTGCTTACCAAGTCGAAGATGTCCGATGAGCTTCGCGAGCAGGTGACGTGGCTGCTCGAGTCGCAACACAAAGAGCTGCTCGCCGCCATCGTCGACGGCCGGCACCTGGATGAGAAGGCGGCACGCGAATTTGTCGATGCGTCGCCGTATGCGGACGATGTGGCGGTCGCCAATAAAGGTGTGGACGGGATCCTCGCGGAAGAGGACCTGCCCGCCCACCTGAGCCAAGACGGCTCGCGCCTCGACGTGTCGACCTGGGAACAGGCTCGCCGCAAGCTCAAGACACCGCCCCCGACCCTCGGGCGTGGCAAGTACGTCGCCATCCTCCGCATTGATGGCTTGATCGTCGACGGACGCTCAGAGCGGCTGCCCGTGAAGCCTCCTGTGGACATTCCCATCGTTGGTGCTCCCCGCGCCGGAGACCTCACCGTCGTGCAGCTCGCCCGCCAGGTCGCCGCCGACAAGCGCGCCGCGGCCGCCGTCCTTTACATCAACTCGCCAGGGGGCTCGGCCACCGCCTCCGAGGCGATGCGCCAGGCGCTCGACCAGATCAACGCACGCAAGCCATTGGTGGTGGCGATGGGTCCAGTCGCCGGCTCCGGCGGCTACTGGATAGCGACCCCGTCGCGCTGGATCGTCGCCACGCCCGGCACATTAACGGGCTCGATCGGCGTGCTCAGCGGCAAGCTGGTGACTGCAGGGATGTGGGCGAAGCTTCACGTCAATCGAGAGTCCGTCGCGTTCGGCGAGCACGTGACGATGGGCAGCGCCGACAGGGCGTACACAAAAGCAGAGCGCCAGATCCTCAAGGGTGAGATCGACAGGATCTACAACCTGTTCCTCGACGTGGTCGGGCGGGCCCGAGGTATGACGCGCGAAGAGGTGCACCCGATCGCGGCGGGAAGGGTATGGACAGGAAGGCAGGCCTACGAGCGCAAGCTCGTGGACGAGCTCGGAGGGTTGGACGCAGCGGTGCGCAAGGCTCGCAGCCTCGCCGGGCTCAGGGAAAGCGCTCCTGTGCGGGAGGTGCGTGGGCCGCGCAGGATGATCCCGCCCCGCTCATCAGCGGGCGTTGCCGGCTACATCGGCTGGCTGCTCGAGGGAGTTGCGCTGTTGAATCGCGCGCCGGCGCTGGCAGTGATGAACTACCTGCCCGACGAGGAGTCGTGAGTCGACCAGGCGAAGCCAGCGCGCTCACCGATGAGGCGTATTGGGACGCGTACTGGCAACAGCTGAAATTACCTGCGGCGATCGACGAGCAGCGGTCAAGCCCCTATCAGAGAGAGATCCTGCGCGTATTCAGGCGATTCGTCCCCATGGGTCAAGGCTCACACGCGCTCGAGATCGGAGGTGCCCCAGGCGGCTATCTTGCCTTCGTCGCCCGGACATTCGGTCACGAGGCGCACGCGATTGACAGCTCGCCCGTCGGTTGCCGCAAGCTCGAGGAGAATTTTCGGCTCCTCCAGATCCCCGTCACCATGTACTGCCGCGACGTGCTTGAAGGAGACCTGTCCGACCTGCCCAGATTCGACCTCGTGTATTCATTGGGCCTGATCGAGCATTTCAGTGATCCACTGGAGATGATCCGCAAACATGTTGAGCTGGCCAAGCCAGGCGGCCTGGTCGTGCTCGGCCTGCCCAACTTCCTGGGCATCAGCCGGCCAATCCTCCGGCTGACCCGACCGGAGGTATTCAGGAAGCACAACCTTCGCACAATGGACCTCAGGTCCTGGCCGCGGTTCGAGAAAGAGCTGGGGTTGGAAGTCGTGTTCCGGGGCTATGTGGGTGGCTGGGAACCCCGGATCTATGCCGTCAAACGTAATGACAGGCGAAGTCGATTGGTGAATCTCCCGATCAACGCGGCGGCTAAGGCGATGGATGCTCTCCGTCCGGTACGAACGTGGAACGCAAGGGCGTGGAGTGGCTACGCGATGGGGGTTTATCGAACGCCCGGGGGTTCCTGACACCTAACGAAGGTCGCTCTCAGAGTTCCGGGAGTCTCCACGGCTGGCGCTCGCGCACCATCTCGTAGACCGCATTCACGATGCTCTCGCGGTTGGGCTTGGTGAAGTAGTCTCCATCGGGACCGTAGGCCGGCCGGTTGGGTGATGCTGCCAGCGTGCGCGGCGCGGAGTCGAGGTGCCACCACCCCTGCTGCACCTCCAGAACCTGCTGCATCATGAACGCCGACGCGCCCCCCGGCATGTCCTCATCGAGGAACAGCACCGCGTGCGTCTTCTCCAGCGAGTCGACGAGGGAATGATTGGTGTCGAACGGGTTGAGCGTCTGGACATCGATCACCTCGCATGAGACTCCGAGATCCTGGAGCACCTTCGCGGCTTCGAGGGCGATGGCGCAGCACGCGCCGTAGGTGATGACGGTCAAGTCGGAGCCTTGCCGAAGGACCTCCGGAACACCCAACGGAACCGTGAACTCGCCAATGTTGTCGGGAACCTTCTCCTTGAGCCGGTAGCCGTTGAGAACCTCGATCACCAGCCCTGGGTTGTCGCCGCGAAACAGAGTGTTGTAGAAGCCCGCCGCCTGGGTCATGTTCCGGGGCACTGCGACATAGATGCCCTGCAGGGCGTTGAGCACGACAGCCATCGGCGAGCCCGAATGCCAGATGCCGACCAGGCGATGCCCTTTGGTGCGGATGACGACAGGCGCCTTCTGCCCCCCGACCGTCCGCCAGTGCAGGCTGGCGAGGTCGTCGGAAGCTGTTTGCAGCGCATAGAGGAAGTAGTCGAGATACTGGATGTCGCAGATAGGCCGCAGGCCGCGCATTGCTGCCCCTATCGACTGGCCGAGGATGGTCGCCTCGCGAATGCCGGTGTCGGTGACACGCAGCTCGCCATATTTCGCCTGCAGGCCCTCAAAGACGAGGTTGACATCCCCGAGCTTGCCGACATCCTCTCCGATCACGAAGAGGCGCGGATCTCGTGCGAAGTTGGCGTCGAAGTTTCGCAGCAACACCTGCCTGCCATCGACGTTTGGCGACTTGTCTGAATACTCCGCGGGCACCACGGGCACCCTCAGAGGGGAATGCTCAGAACGGCTGTAGACGTGTGAGTTGTAGCGTTCGAGGTTCTCGCGCCGATACTTCTCAACGAATTCAGCCAGCTCCGATCGTTCGGGCGAATCGCTGCCGCGCAGATCGTTCAGGGCCCGAGATGCGCTGGCCAGGACCAGCGAGCGGGTCAGCTTTGGCGTTTCGACGAGTGTGTTCGACGCCTCTTCGACCTCAGGTGAATCGAAGCCCTTCAGGATGGCGACCAAGCTGTCGCGCTCGTCGCGGATCGGCGCCTGGAACGCCTCCCACGCAAGGTCTCGCGCCGCCTCGACAGCCTCCTTGTCGGCGGCCTCCCAGCCTTCGATCTGCGATTCGCTGGCAATCCCCGATTCGATGATCCAGTCGCGCATCCGCGTCACGCAGTCGAACTCCTTTTCGAAGCGCAGGCGCTCCTTGGATTTGTAACGCTCGTGGCTGCCGCTGGTGGAGTGGCCTTGCGGCTGGGTCAGCTCTGTGATGTGGAAGAGAGCTGGCTTGTGCTCGCGTCGCACGCGATCGACGCCGTTTACGTAGGCCTCGACAAGCGCAGGGTAATCCCAGCCCGGAACGACGTGGATGTCGATCCCCGGCCGGTCGTCAGGGATGAAACCCCGCAGGACGTCAGAGATTGAAGCTTTGGTGGTTTCTTTCGTGATCGGCACCGAGATGCCGTAGCCATCGTCCCAGACCGAAAGCGCGACAGGCACCTGGAGCACGCCGATCGCATTGACCGTTTCCCAGAACGGCCCCTCGCTCGTTGCGGCATCTCCGATGGTGCCGAATGCCACCTCATTGCCATCGATGGAGAAGCCGTCCTGGGCCGGCTTCAGCTGCGGGTTGTCGCGGAAGAGCTTGGACGCGTAGGCGAGGCCAACCAGGCGGGGCATCCAGCCTGCGACGTTTGAGACATCAGCTGTCGAGTTCGGCATGTCGACCGACCGCTGAAACTCGCCGCGGTCGTCAAGGAACCGAGTTGCGAAGTGGTTGCCCATCTGCCGTCCGCCAGAGGCGGGGTCGGCTTCGACGCTCGCGTTGCCGTAGAGCTGGGAGAAGAAGCCGCGGATGTTCGACATCCGCGTCGCCCACATGAAGGTCTGGTCGCGGTAGTAGCCGGAGCGCCAGTCGCCTGGGCGGAAGGCTTTCGCCAAGGCCAGCTGGGCGATCTCCTTGCCGTCGCCGAAGATCCCAAATGTGGCGTTGCCGCGAAGCACCTCCGCACGGCCGATGATGCTGGCGCGGCGGCTGCTGTAGGCCAGACGGTAGTCGGTGATGACGGTCGTGGCGGCAAGAGAGACCTTTGAATTGCGCAGCGACTTGGCCACCTCTGGAGCATATATCCTCCCCGCTTTGGGAGGAGGGGCCGTTACTTCCGGCGGCTCGCCGACCTTACTTACGCCGAGGTCGCGCGTTCCTCCGTCTCGTCAGCCTCGGCCTGGAGGATGCCCGGCCGGCTGGCTGAGAAAGCCTTCTTCATGTGCTCGTACGCGCTCTTCAACTCGCCACGACTCTCGAGAATTTCAGCGTAGATTCCGTGGCACCGCAGGAGTCTCTCTTCAACTCCGATGTCGGTCAGCCCTCGGATGGCGATGTCGAACTCGGTGTCACACAGCTCCTCGTCTCCAACCTCGGCCGCGATCCGACCTAACCAGACATGCGCCTCGGCTACATTGGCGGCCTCCTCGAGGCGTTCTGCCATCGCGAGCGCCTGGTCCGCAAACTGCCGGGCCGCCTGCACGTTGCCCTGCAACAGGCTGAGCTCGCAGAGGCTCATGAGAACATGGCTGCGACCGACCTCGAGGTTGGTCTCCTCCGCCAGCTCGAGCGAGCGATCCAGGTGCTTGTGCGCCGCCGTCCTGTCTCCCTGCGCGAGAAGTATCAGGCCAAGGTTGTTCTCCGCCCGTGCAAGGGAAACGCGATCCCGCAGCACCTCGAGCAGTGCGATCGACCGGCCTGCGTACTTGACGGCGGCATCGACGTGGCCTGTCTCGCGATATGCCGAGCTGAGCCCGCTGTACATCTTCGCCATACGGCCCAGGTCGAATAGTGAACCTGCCGCCTCGATGGCTTCTTCGTAAAGCCGTATCGCGTTCTCCCAATCGCGATTGGCGACGTGTGCGCTCGCGAGGATCGTCAGCAGCCTGGCCTCGGTTGCGTGGGGTACCGCTTTCATGTTGCGAACGATCGCGAGGGCACGTTCGGCGAGGTCGATGGCTCCCGGCTTCTGTGTCATATAGGCGACTGATGCCTCCGAGCCCATGCACTCGGCCAGCATCAGCACGTCGCCGACCGATTCAAAATGCGCGTGGGCCTCGCGAAGCAGGGAGGTGGCCTGCTCCGGCTTGCCGAGCTGAAGATGCGCCTGGGCAAGCAAAAACCGAATGTGGCCGAGACGGTGGGCGGACGTGCCCAGCTTCAGGAGCAGGTCCCCCAGCGTGATCGCTTCCTCCAGGCGGCCTTCGGCGACCCGCGCCTCGAGCTCGATCAGACCGGTCTTGGTCTCGTCGGTGTTTCCGCTCTGATCGGCGAGGAAGAACTCGACTGTCTTCCCGGTCTTGCGAGCAATGTGCTCCAACGTTGGAAGCGAGGGCCGGGTGCGACCTGTCTCGATCAAGTAGATCGCGGGAGCGGTCACCATGCCCTTGCCGACCTGGGCGAGGCTCAGTCCAGACTCTTTGCGCGCCTGCTTCACCGCTCCCGGCCGGAGATCGACCCCGGGCAGGCGCCGGCGCCCCGCGTGACCAGTGGTGCCGTCCCCTTCGGGCACGGCTTTCCGCCGGCTGTCGCCGGTCTCAATCACGCTTGGCAGCTTAGCCGAAATCACTTAACGGCGCATGGGAATACGTCGCACCCGACGCTACGGGCGCGCCATTAGCACAGAACGGCAAGGCTCCAGCTGGTGGCCTAGTGCGGTGGCCACACATCGATGGCCAACGCGGATGTCACCGCGAACAGGACCACCGAGGTCGCGAGCATGGTTGCCAGGGCAAAGACGATGCCGAACCTGCGCATATCTCTCACCTCCCAGGCGGCGCAAACCAACGCCCGCCCGACGTTAAGCCTAGAGTTAACAGGTCCGTTAAGCTAGTTTCAGATCGAGATCGGTCGATCGAGCGTCACTGTCCGGTGTGCAGGCCCGCGGTTAGAGTGCTTCCCCGCCGCGGCCTGCGCCCCGGTCAGCGGCATAGGTAGCCAGACAACGCGTCGCGTTTAGGCCGGATTTACTCCGGCCGTCACCCAGCCTTCCATTTCCAAGCACCTACTGGCGTGGCGGCTCACAGGTGGGGGTACCGCGGTGGAGGACTTGCGTCCTCACCCGCGCCTTTAGCCGAAGATCATGTGCCGCAGGGTGTCGGCGACGTGGTTGTGGTCGTTGGCCTGGTCGGTGAAGCCGGCCTCTGGGGCGGTGACGATCTTGCGGAGGTCCTCGTCGGTCACCTCCCTTTTGACGTCCGCGACCTCCTTGAACCGCTTCCAGGCCGCCTGGGTCTGGGCCTCGGTAAGCACCACCCCGAGACGCCCCAACCTGTGATGGAAAGCGTGCCGGCCAGAGCGCGCGGTCAGGACGATGCGCGAATCGGACAGTCCGACGTCCTCGGGTTTCATGATCTCGTAGTTCAACCTGTCCTTCAGGATGCCGTCCTGATGGACGCCGGCGGCGTGCGCGAAGGCGTTGGCCCCGACGACCGCTTTGTTCGGCTGCACCGGCGTCCCCGTAAGCTCCGCCACCAGCCGAGAAGATCGCGTGATCTCCTTGGGATCGACGCCACACTCCAGGCCGAGACGAGCCTGGCGAACGCGAAGCAGCATCACCATCTCTTCCAACGAAGTGTTGCCCGCGCGCTCCCCGATTCCGTTGACCGTGCACTCGACGCGCCGAGCGCCGGCGGTTAGAGCGGCCAGCGCGTTGGCGGTCGCCAGGCCCAGGTCGTCGTGGCAGTGCACGGAGAAGAGCACCTTGTCAGCGCCCCGTGCATCGGCAATCAGCCGGTGCACCAGCTCTCCGAACTCGCCTGGCAGGCAATAGCCGGTGGTGTCGGGGATGTTGATAACCGTCGCCCCCGCGGCGATCATGGTCTCGACCGTCTCCATCAGATATTCGGGGTCCGCGCGCCCCGCGTCCTCCGGCGAATACTCGACCCGATCGCACAGAGTGCGAGCGTAGGCGACCATCTCCGCCCCCTGCTTCAGGACCTGCTCGCGGGTCTTGCCCAGCTTGCGGTCGATGTGCACGTCGGATACGGACAGGACGATGTGGATCTGCGGGGTCTCAGCGTCTTTGATCGCCGCCCAAACGGCGTCGATGTCCTCGCGCACGGCCCGCGCCAGGGCCGTCACGCCGGTGCTTCGGATCTCCCGCGCAATGCGCTGGCAGGCCTCGAAATCGCCCCGGGAGGAGATCGGGAACCCGGCCTCGATGACGTCGACGCCCAGCTTCTCGAGCTGCCGCGCGATCCGAACCTTGGAATTGGCGTCGAGGTGGAACCCGGGCGACCCCTCGCCATCGCGCAGCGTCGTGTCAAGAATGAAAACGCGGTCAGGGATCACGCTGTCCTCCTCATGACGACGGGGCCCGACCGGACCACGTCGAGAATTCCGTGACGTTTCAACTCGTCGACGAACTCGCCGACTTCTTCGCCCTCTCCCGCGAACTCGATGGTCGTCGAAGTGGCGTCGGCTTCCAGCACCCTGGCGCCTCGCCGGACCAGCTCAACCACCTCCGAAGCGGCGACTCGCGCCACGACGAGCTCGCGGCTGTGGACGTCGCGGTCGGTAAGGTCCTCCACCTCGACGACGTCGACAAGGCGCTCGAGCTGCTTCAGGACCTGGTCTGCCTCGGCGTGGCCGGCGTCCACCTCAAGGGTCATGCGGAAGCGGCCCGGCTCGCGGCTTGGGCCGACCGAGATGGCGCGCACGTGGAACCCACGCCTGCGAATCAGCCCTGCGACCTTGCTCAGGGTGCCTGAGTTGTCTTCGACGAGCACCGACAAAACGCGGACCTGATCACTCACCGATGGGCGCCTCCCAGAACTCGTTGAGGCCCTTGCCCAGCGGGACGATCGGGTAGACGTTCGCCTCGGGGTCGATGCGAAAGTCGATGAGGAAGGGTCCCTTGGTGCGCTCGGCGGCGTCCATCGCGGGACCGACGTCCGCGAGCTTGTCCACACGCACCGCTGGGAGCCCGTAGGCCTCGGCGAGCTTCACAAAGTCGGGCATGTGCGTGAGATCCACCTGCGAGCGGACCCCGCCGTAGAAGTCGTCCTGGAATTGGCGAACCATCCCCAGCGAGAAGTTGTTGAGGAGGACGATCTTGATATCGAGGTTGTGCTCGACCGCGACCGACAGCTCCTGCGCGGTCATCACGAAGCCGCCCTCGCCTGCGACGCACCACACGGGGACGTCGGGTCGCGCGAACTTGGCGCCGATCGCCGCCGGCAGCGCGAATCCCATCGTCCCCGCGCCGCCGGAGTTGATGAACAGACCTGGACGGTCGTAGTTCCACCATAGGGCGGCCCAGATCTGGTTCTGCCCAACGTCTGCTACCACGATTGCCTCGTTGTCGCAGCGCTTGTACATGTCGATGAGCACGTCCTGCGGCTGCAGGTGGCCGTTCGAATGCGTGTATCGGAGCGGGTGCTCCTCGCGCCAGGCGTCGATCTGCGTCAGCCAGGCGCCGCGGCCTTCATCCACAGAAACTACGTGGGGCAGCATCGCCTCGAGCGCGTTCTTGGCGTCGGCCACCAGCTCGATGTGCGGCCGCACGTTCTTGCCCATCTCGGAGCCGTCGATGTCCACGTGGATGAAGGTCTTGACTTTGGGCGCGAAGTCGGCGAGCTTCGCGGTCACGCGGTCGTCAACGCGCATGCCGACCATCATCAGGACGTCGGCGTTCTGCACCGCCTTGAGGCACCAGCCGGTGCCCATGAAACCGGTCATGTGCAGGGATAGCGGGTGGTTCACCGGAAACGCACCGATTCCCAGCAGCGTGGTGCCCACCGGGACGCCGGCCTTCTCTGCCAGCTCGAGCAGCGCCTCCTCGGCGTGGCTGAGAAGAACGCCGTGGCCCGCAAGGATGACGGGCCGCTCGGCGTTGGCGAGCGCGGCGGCCGCGACCTGCGCGCGGTCGAGCTGGACATGGCCGTTCAGGTGGTAGCCCGGGATGTCGACGGTCTTGCGGGGGATTCGCTCGGCCTCGGCCATCTGGACGTCCTTGCAGATGTCGATGAGGACCGGCCCGGGCCGCCCGGTGGTGGCGATGTGGAAAGCCTCGTGGATCACGTGGGGCAGCTGGGAGAGGTGAGTGACGAGATAGCTGTGCTTGGTGACCGAGCTGGTGGCGCCGATGACGTCCGACTCCTGGAAAGCGTCGCGACCGACCTGGGTGCTGTTCACCTGGCCGGTGATCGCGATCATCGGCACCGAGTCCATGTAGGCGGTGCAGAGGCCTGTCACGAGGTTGAGCGCCCCTGGGCCGGAGGTGGCGAAGACGACGCCTGGCCGTCCGCACGCTCGGGCGTAGCCGTCAGCCATGTGGGCAGCGCCCTGCTCGTGCCGGACCAGGATGTGCTTGAGCTTGGGATGATCGGGCAGGCGCTGGTAGATCGGCAGGTTTGCACCGCCGGGATAGCCGAAGATGAGGTCGACGCCCTCCTGCTCCAGCGCCTCCAGGACCATATCCGCTCCGGTCAACTTCATCTCCTCAAGTGGTGTCGAAAAACAAGAAAGCCCCCGCCTCTCGGTCGGGGGCTTTGCGATTGACTCTCTATCTAGCTAGGTCGCGCGCGCCCCCGTTCGTCCGAGGCCAATAAGGCCCAGGATCCCAAGCAGGACTACGAGTACTCGGCTGTTGGCGACCATTGGATCTTGCATAGTAACGAAGCCGGAGGCCTTTCAGTTGTGTACAGGGCACAAATTCTCCGGCCGCGCCTTGAACGAGCCCCACGGACGAAGCCGATCGAGGGCCGGTAGAGTTTGGCTCCCGCCCATGCCTGTGACCTCTGCCGTGAAGACCCTGGCTCAAAAACTCTGGGACGGCCACGTCGTCCGTGAGGGCGGCGACGAACCCGACCTGCTCTACGTCGATCTCCACCTCGTCCATGAGGTGACCTCACCGCAGGCCTTCGAGGCATTGCGCCTGGCTGGACGCCGCGTGCGGCGGCCTGACCTGACGGTGGCGACGATGGACCACAACGTCCCCACTCGTGGAGGCGTGCGGGCCGCGGACGATCTCTCGCGAAAGCAGATGGAGGTGCTGGCCGAAAACTGCAAGCGCGAAGGCATACCACTCCACCAGATCGGCAGCCACCGCCAGGGAATCGTGCATGTGATCGGCCCCGAGCTCGGCCTCACCCAGCCGGGAATGCTCATCGTGTGCGGCGATTCGCACACGTCGACCCACGGAGCCTTCGGCGCCCTGGCCTTCGGCATCGGCACCTCGGAGGTCGAGATGGTCCTTGCCACGCAGTGCCTGCCCCAGAACCGCCTGCGCGACCTGGCGGTGACGGTCGAGGGCGAGCTGCCCCTGGGCGTCACAGCGAAAGACGTCGTCCTCGGCCTCATCGGCCGCACTGGCATCTCAGAAGGACAGGGCCACCTCGTCGAGTACCGCGGCTCGACGATTCGCGCGCTGAGCATGGAAGGCCGGATGACCGTGTGCAACATGAGCATCGAGTGGGGCGCAAAGGCGGGCATGGTCGCGCCCGACGACACCACTTACACGTATCTGGAAGGACGGCCTCATGCCCCGCGTGGCGCGGCATGGGAGACCGCCCTCAACCACTGGCGGACGCTCACCTCTGATGCGGGCGCGGTGTTCGAACAGGAGATCTCAATCGACGCGGCCCGGCTCGAGCCGCACGTGACTTGGGGAACGAACCCGGGCCAGGTGGCGCCGGTGACCGGACGCGTGCCAAGCCCGCACTCGGACACCGACGAGCGGGCCCTCCGATACATGGACCTCAAGCCAGGGACAGCATTTGCGGATATCGCGATCGACCGTGTCTTCATCGGCTCCTGCACGAATGCGCGCCTCGAGGACCTGCGTGCCGCGGCGCAGGTGGTCGCCGGCAAGCATGTGCACTCGAACGTGAGGGCGATGGTCGTCCCGGGCTCAACATCGGTTAAGCGAGCGGCTGAGGAGGAAGGCCTCGACGACGTCTTCAAGGCGGCCGGCTTCGAGTGGCGCAACGCAGGCTGTTCGATGTGCCTGGGCATGAACCCTGACATCCTGGCGCCGGGTGAGCGCTGCGCCTCGACGAGCAACCGCAACTTCGAGGGCAGGCAGGGTTCCGGCGGCAGGACGCACCTGATGAGCCCGCCGATGGCGGCGGCCGCCGCGATCACGGGTCACATCGTCGACGTGCGGGAGCTGCTCTGATGGAACCTGTCACGAGGGTCACCGGCCGGATGGCGCCGCTCGACCGGGCGGACGTGGATACCGACCAGATCATCCCCAAGCAGTTCCTGAAGCGGATCGAGCGCACAGGGTACGGGCCCTTCCTTTTCTATGACTGGCGGGCGAAAGGCGACTTCGTGCTCGACCGTCCAGAACACAAAGGAGCATCAGTCCTGCTCACCGGTGAGAACTTCGGCTGCGGGTCGTCACGTGAGCACGCGCCCTGGGCGATCAAGGACGCGGGCTACAACGCGATCATCGCGCCGACGTTTGCGGACATCTTCCGTGCCAACTGCTACAAGACGGGGATCCTGGCAGTGACGCTTCCTGAGCGGCAGGTACGCCACCTCGTCGACCTGGCGTCAGAGGATCCGACGGCTGAGGTCGCTGTGGACCTGGAGGCGCAGGAGGTCAGGGGCGATGGGTTCGCTTACCGCTTTGAGATCGACCAGTTCGCTCGCGACATGCTGCTGAACGGCCTGGACGAGATCACCCTTGTGGAGCGCCACGCTCCGGCGATCGGCACCTTCGAATCCCAGCGCCCAAGCTGGCTGCCGTCGTCTAGCTGAGTTTTCGGCCCCGGCCTTTGGTGGCTGTCCGGCTCGCGGCCAGCACTTTCGTCGAGTTCGCCTTGTAGGCGCTGTACTTCGCCACTGCCTCCGTGACGTAAGCGCCCACGGCCGCAGGATCGATGCGGTCGTCGAAGGCGAAGTCCCACGTCTTCAGCACCGAGCTGCCGGCCCGCAGAACGTGGCGCGGGTCGTCGAGCAGCACGCCATAAAGGAAGCGCAACGCGACACCCTTGGTTCCGGCACTGAGCGCGCACACCCAGGTTCGCCAGTCACCGTCCAGCGCGTACATCAGGATCCCGTACTTGATCGCCACGTCGAACCCCGGGTGGGCCTTTCGAATCGCGTTGTCGAGGGCGATGAGGTGGGGCGTCGCAGACGCATCGACGCCGGCGAGGTAGGTCTCGAGCGCCGTCAAGGCTTGAGGACTGCGCCCTCTGAGGCTGAGCCGACAAGGAGCGCGTAGCGCGCAAGGACCCCACGCCGGTAGTGCGGCTCCGGCGCGGACCAACCGTTCAACCGCTTGGCAATGTCGACGCCCTCGACCGCCAGGCTGCGCGTAGGAACGTCGATGCTGATGATGTCGCCGTCCTGCAGGGCCGCCAGCGGCCCGCCCACCGCAGCCTCCGGAGAAACGTGGCCGATCATCAGGCCTTGGGTCGCGCCTGAGAATCGCCCGTCGGTGACCATTGCCACTGACTCGCCGAGGCCTTCGCCGACGATCGCCGCGGTCACCACGAGCATCTCCCTCATCCCGGGCCCTCCGCGTGGTCCTTCGTACCGGATGACCACCACATCGCCAGGCTTGATCCGCCCGGCGAACACCGCGGCAAGCGCATCCTCTTCACGGTTAAAGACCCGGGCTGGGCCCCGGTGTGTGGTGGGCGTGTGCTGCGTCACCTTGACCACCGCGCCCTCCGGCCCGATGTTGCCGCGCAGAACGACAAGGCCACCCTCGGGCCGCAGCGGTTGTGACAGTGGCGCCACCACCACCTGCCCCGGGGTCTCGGTGACCGACTGGCACTCCTCACCCAGCGACCGGCCGGTGACGGTGAGCGCATCGCCGTCGATGTAGCCACCTTCGATCAAGCGCTTGGTTAGCAGCGCGATCCCGCCGGCGCGGTGAAGCTCGACAGCGGCAAACCGCCCGCCGGGCTTGAGGTCGCAGAGAAGAGGAGTTCGGCGGCTGATTCGATCGATCTCATCGATCGCCAGGTCGACGCCGATCTCGCGAGCAAGGGCCAGCAGGTGCAGCACGGCATTCGTCGAGCCGCCGCTCGCGGCGACTGCGGCGATGGCGTTGTCGAAGGCGCCGCGGGTCAGGATCTGAGAAGGCCTGAGATCCTGGTCAAGGACCTGGAGCGCAAGCCGCCCCATCGCCTCAGCGGCGGGATGCTTGGCGGGGTCGGTGGCCGGGATGGAGTTGAAGCCGACGGGCGAAAGGCCGATCACCTCCATGAGCATCGACATGGTGTTCGCGGTGTACTGGCCGCCGCAGGCGCCGGCGCCCGGGCACGCAACAGCCTCCAGCTCCGCCAGGTCGGCATCGGTGATCTTGCCCGCAGCCGCTGCGCCGATCGCTTCATACACGTCGCCGACAGCGACGTCGCGACCCCGAAAACGGCCAGGCATGATCGAGCCGCCGTACAGCACCATTCCCGGCCGATCCAGCCGTGCCAGCGCGATCGCGGAAGCCGGAATCGTCTTGTCGCACGCGCACAGGCAGCACATCGCATCAAACATGTGGCCGCGCGCCACGAGCTCGATCGAATCGGCGATCACCTCGCGGCTGATCAGCGAGGTCTTCATGCCCTCGCTGCCCATCGTGATGCCGTCGGAGATGGCGATCGTGTTGAACTCCATCGGGTTCGCGCCTGCAGCGCGGATGCCTGCCTTCAGTGGAACCGCGAGCTCGCGGAGCCCGAAGTTGCAAGGCATCGTCTCCGTCCAGACGTTGGACACGCCGATGAAAGGCTTGTCGATGTCCTCCGCCTTCAGGCCTATCGCATAGAGGAAGGAGCGCGCCGCGGCGCGGTCGCGTCCCTGGTAAAGCGCTCGGCTCGGAAGGTCTCGGGCGGGCACTGTCGGGCTAGCTTATCGTTCCTGCGCGAGCCCTCGCGTCAGCTGACGGTGACCGGGACGGACGCGACCTGCAGGAACCAGAACTGGTGCTCCTTGATCATCTCCACTTCCAGGTACATGGACCCCTTGCTGGACGGCGCCTTCACAGTGACCGTCATGGTCACGCTGTTCCCGGGCGCGAGATCTCCAGGCAGCGAATAGGCCTGGTTGGTCAGCCAGTACTTCTGGTTCACCGACCCTCCCGTCCTGGTCGTGAAGTGGAGCTCGAGGTCGACGCGATAGGAGCCGGTCGATGGCCATGTGATGTTGCCGGCGTTCGTCACGGTCACTGTGACGGTATTGCTCTGGCCGGCGGTCCAGCTCGCCGGCGCGCCCGCCAGGTTGTAGCTTGCCGCCCAGACCGCTGACGCAACCGTGGCATTCACCGGCGCCCACTGCTGGAACCAGAAATTGTGCTCCTTGAGCATGAGAGCCTCGAGGACAAGCGCACCAGGCTTGGCAGGCGCGGTGACTGCCACGTTCACGGTGACCTTGCCGCCAGGTGCCAAGTTCGCCGGCAGTGAGAAATACTGGTTGGTCAGCCAGGTCGACCGTTTGGCGGCACCTCCGGCGATCGGCATGAAGTGGAGGTCGAGGAGGGTCCTGTTGTACCCCGTCGCGAGCCAGGTGTAGGTGCTCGTGTTGGTGACGGTGACCGGGAAGGTCTGGCTCTGGCCTGCCAGCCAGCTGGTTGGCGCTTTGCTCATGTCATAGCCGGCCGTCTTGTCCGGCGCGGCCACACTGACGGTGACAGGCTGCCACTGCTGGAAATAAAAGTGGTGTTCCTTGAGCATGAGAGCCTCCAGCACCAGCGAGCCACTGCTCGTGGGGCCGGCGATCGTGACGCTGAACGTGACGCTCTTTCCCGGAGCCAGGTTCGCAGGCATCGAGAATCCCTTGAGGTTGAGCCATTTGGACCGGGTGGCGGAGCCTCCAGAGACTGTTGCGAAATGGATGATGAGGTCTACCCTGCCGTACCCTTCCGACGGCCAAATGACGTCTCCTGCATTGGTGACCTTGACGGGGAAGGTCTGACTGCGACCCGACACCCAGCTCGTGGGCGCTTGGCTCATGTCATAAACGGCGTGCCAATCGGTCATCGAGAACGGGGTGAGCGAATGGGTCAATTCGGCGGAAGCCTCGGGCTGGCTGGGATCCCCGGTGGGGTGATTCGCCGACACCCGAATGGTATGTGCGCCTGCTGCGTACCCGTAGCTGTCCCAGGTCCAGCTGTTGCCACCGAAGGGCTGCTGGACCACCCAGTTCCCCTTCGCGTCCTGAATCGAGAACTGGTACTTGGGATTGGCGCAGACGCTTGACGTGGCGGTGAACACGACAGCGCCTCCGGCGGGCGATGAGCTCGGGTTGGCAGTCAGGTTGGCGCCGGTACAGGTTGGGCCGGGAGTGACCGTGTTGGACCCCACGCTGTCGTGACCGTCTGAGTTGTAGGCGGTGACGGTGAACGAGTAGTTGACGCCGTTGGTAAGCCCGGTAAACGAAGCTGAGGTGGTGGTGCCCGTCACAGTAATTTGCGTTCCGCCGGGCTGGACGACCACCACGTAAGAGTCGATGGGGTTGTGACATGTGCGTGCCGGCTGCCATCGCACGGTCGCATTGCCATTACCGCTGAAGGCGGTGGCGGTGAGCACCATCCGGGGTGGGCTCGGCAAGGCGGCCGCATAGGACTGAGCGAGGGCGAGGTAGCCCGACCAGTTCCAGTGCGGCCCTGGATCCCAGTGATGGTCAGAGCCGCCGAACAAGTTGGGGTTGTCAGGATCAGGCACCTGGTTGTGGCCGATCACATGATTCCGATCCATCGGCACGCCCCAGCGCGAGCAGATCGAGGCGGCAAGCCGTGCGCTGCCGTAGTACTCCTTCGTCGGGAACCCGTTGCTCGCGAAACCCTCGTGCTCGATCCCGATCGCGCGAGTGTTGTAGTCCCAATTTCCCGCGTGCCACGCGATGTCTTTCTCGGCCACCATCTGGGTGACCTGGCCCGTGTACGAGACGACGTAATGGGCGGATCCGTGGCGGTTCGGGTCCTGGAACGTCTTGATCGCGCTGGCGTAGCTGCCCTCGACGCTGTGGATGACGATCATGTCGACCGGATAGTCGTTGGGGCGGTCGGCAACCGTGTAGTTGGATTTGGCGGCCGGCACCCACACGGCGGGCTGGTAATCCGGGGTCGCTATGACAAGCGACGGAACTGACGCATCGGCCGTCGAATCGGCATAGCCGGCCGAGTCCGCCGTAGCCGGGGCAACCGAGACCGCGACAGCTGTGGCCGCGCTCAAGAGGGCGCAGCCAAGGCGCCTGGCAATCATGCTTCGCATGACGTCAGGCATCGGCAAAACCGGCGATGGCCGAGCCTGGGGAGGCCGGCGCTCCGGACCAGACGCCCGGCGCGGGCCATGTGAACGGAAGAAATGGCATTCAGTCAGCGGAATACTAGTGCACGCACTCTCTTCTTCCTCCCCCGGAAAGGAACGTCAGGGGGCCCTGCGACGCGTCGCTAACATATCGGCGACTTGAACTCCAAACAATTTGAGCTTGTGCGGCTCACTCGATGGTCGCTGACTGTCACGGCGGCGGCGATGCCGCTCTACGTCGTGCGTTGGCACGCCGGCCCGCTGCCGACGACGCTTCTCGAGAACCTCATATTGCTCACCTGCCTGCTTTACGCGATCACGCTGTGGCGCCATCGCGAGCCACTCCCAAGGAGCACCCCGTACGACATTCCGATTTTCTTTTTCTTGGTGGCTGGGGCGATCGGGATCTTCGTCGCTCCCGACCACCGCGCGGCACTCGGTATCTATCGCGCGTTTTTGTTGGAACCGATCGCAATGTTCTACGTAACGACCGCGGTTCTTCGCTCAGTTGACGATGCAAAGCCACTGATGGTGGTAGGTGCATTGAGCGCCTGCTTGTTTTCCCTGGCTGTGATCGTGACTTTCGCGGTTGTGCTCGCCGGCGGCGGCCTGGATCCCAACAATGCACCGGGAGTTTTCGGGATCAACCCCAACGCGGTCGCTCTATACCTGGAGCCGATCTCCGCAGTGGCATTCGGGTTCGTCCTCTTCGCCAACAACCGAACCAGCCGGTGGATGGCCTCAGTGGTGCTCGCTTTCGTACTTCCTGCATTGTTGTGCACGCTGTCGCGAGGCACCCTTCTGGCCGGAGCCGTGCTGGCGGTGGTGGCCGTACTCAGCGTTCGCGACTTACGGCTGCGATTGGGGCTACTCGGGGCGTCGCTCGTGGGAGCCCTGGCCCTGTCTCAAGTTCCTTTTGTGGCCGCGCGGCTGGCCAATCAAATCGATCTTCAACATTCCACGCTTGGGCTGCGCCTTGCGATCTGGAAGGTCACGTTCCAGATGCTGAAGGACCATCCACTGTTCGGCGCCGGGCTCAGCGGGTACCAGACCGTGATGGCCCACTACCGAACTCGCAACCTCCACCCTGAGCCGTACGCACACAACATCTTCCTGACCACGTGGAGCGAGCTGGGGTTGATCGGATTGGCGGCGTTCGCGGTGATCTTCCTCGGTCTGCTTTGGCGCGCATGGAGATCATTTGGTTCCGCGACTGGCCTGAACCTTCCTGTCTTATGGGGCCTCGGTGCTGCATGGGTCGTAGTGGGTGTTCACGGACTGGTCGACTCGCCATATTGGAAGAACGACTTCAGCCTCGAGTTCTGGATTCTGGCCGCCATCGAAGTGGTCACCATCTACGGCCTGCACCGGAGCACGGCCGAGCCGGCGAACCTGCCGGTTCGACTCACGGCCTCCGACTCACATCCGGCTGCTGGAAATCCATCTCAGTAAGGAAGGCGTCTGCGACTCGAGGCCAGTCGTACTCGCGCACCGCGGTCTGAGCCCTATGCCCCAGCGCCCGCGCCGTCTCCGGTTCGCGCAGCAGCCGCATGCAGCAAGCCGCGAGTTGCGACGGGCTGGATGCGAGCAGGCCGGAACCGCCGTTTTCGATGAGCTGCCTGTACGCGGGGGTGTCCCTGGCCACCATCGGGATGGCGGCGGCCATTGCCTCGAGCGCTGACATCGACATTCCGACGTCGCCCCTGCTGAGGGCGAGGAAGATAGCCGATCGCTGGAGCACCTCGACCACCGATGTGGTCTCACCCATGAATTCCACCCAGCCGGCTAGCCCCAACGCCCCTGCGCGAGCTTTGAAGACGCCCACATCGCCTTTGCCGACCATCGCCATCATGAAATTGGCCCCACCGTTCTTCAGCTCCGCAGCGCAGTCGATGGCGTCGGTGACGCCGTGTATCTCATCGATGGTCCCGACGAACGCGATGATCGGCCGGCCGGCGGCTCTACGTTCGAGCTCCCTCCCCAGCTCGCCGGGTGGCGCAGGCTCCGCGAACCGCTTGATGTCGACGCCGTTGGGCACGATCCTGGACACGATCGCGGCGCCGGCGAGGCGCTCCTGGGTGTCCCTGCCGTTGGCAAGCACTTTGATGGCTCGGCGTAGGACCTCCCGCTCGAGCCATCTGAAAAGTGGCTCGAGAAACGTGACGTGCTGCGACATGCCCTTGGCGACTTCACCCCTTACCGAAACCACGTATGGCACCCCGGATAGAAGGGCGACTATTCCTTCAGGGATTGGGTTCATGCAGACGAGCTTTTGGGGTCGCTTTATTGCCAGATACAGGGCGGCCACGAGCGGATAAAAGAAAAAGAGGTCCACGTACTTGAGAAGCCCCAGGCTGACCCGGTTCAGAAAGCTGAATGCGCGGTAGAAGTACCTGACCGACGGGAGCGCCACCACCTCGATCCCGGACTGATCGAGTGAATAGAACGGCGCTCGGTTCGTCGCGTACGCGATCACGCGCACCCTCTTGCCGCGTTCCCTCAAGTGAGGCGCAAGGTTGTGGAGCCAGTTTTCGCGGCCGCCGGAGTATCGGGGAAACGGCGAATAGATAAGGAAGGTGATGAGCCCGCCGGCTGCGCTGCCGGCACCCTCGACTAGGCCGGAAGCGCGTTCAACCATGCCCCGACCAACGTGTCCCAACCATATTCGCGCTCGACCAGCGTGCGCCCCCTGCGTCCAAGGTCGCGCGCCTCCTCGGGGTGATCCGCGAGTCGTAGAACAGCGTTCGCAAACTCAGGGACGCTCTCAGGCGGCACCACCAGCCCGCACCGGTTCTCAAGGAGGAGCTTGGCGGACTCGCCTTCGCCGCTGAGGATGACCGGGCGCTCGCAAGCGAGCGCTGGAAAGATCTTGGAGGGTCGGGTGCCTTTGAAGAGCTCCCCCTTCCGCAACGGCACGACGATGGCGCGGCTGCTCGCAAACAGGGCCGGCATCTCGGTCACAGGCTGCCTGTCGACGAACCTGATGTTGTTGAGGTTTCTCAACCGCGACTGCTCAACCATGCGGGCCTTCTCAGGACCGTCTCCCACAAGGAGGAACACAATGTCAGGTCTCGAGCGCAGGAGCTCGGCGGCTCCGAGTATCACGTCCCAGCAGTGCGCGTAACCGAGGGTTCCCGCGTAGAGAAAAGCGAT
>Ga0307312_10000215_pt1 | contig 24685 bp, 26 predicted proteins | sample ER_DNA_202_FD_194489 | JGI IMG/M metagenome (GOLD analysis project Ga0307312, IMG submission 194489) | Bulk soil microbial communities from the East River watershed near Crested Butte, Colorado, United States - ER_DNA_202 | ecosystem: Environmental > Terrestrial > Soil > Floodplain | place... | reverse complement strand
CCCTCTTGTGGGACGGGATTGGTTGGATATGCATCTGATTTGGGTCAGGCGCGAAGCGAAATATTTTTGATTTCGGGGCTTGACACGATTTCTGAAAATCCGAAGTGATTTGCCCGTCGGGTTGTTTTGCCGCAGCCGAAGATTCGGCAACGAAGTTGGTGCAAGATCCGTTTCGGGGTCATTCCGCGATCATTTCGTGACGAAAAAGATTAGATCTCGCCTCATTGCAGCCGACAACATTAACTGCGATTTTCGCGGCCGGCCCATGAGAAGGAACAGCAAATGCCCTACGCCGTAACGACCGACAATGTCCGCCTCTATTTCGAAGAGGCCGGGAGCGGAACACCCATTATCTTCCTGCACGAATTCGCGGCCGACTACACCAATTGGGAGCCGCAGATGCGTTACTTCTCGCGCGGACACCGCTGCATTGCCTATTCCGCGCGCGGCTATACGCCCTCGGATGTGCCGCCATCGGCCGACGTCTACACCTACATACATTTCTACACCGATGCGCTCGCGGTTCTCGACCATTTGAAGATTGCAAAAGCGCATTTCGTCGGCCTGTCGATGGGATCCTATTCTTCGCTGCAGATCGGTCTGAACGCGCCGGAGCGTGCATTGTCGTTGACGCTCGCCGGCGTCGGCTCAGGTTCAAGCCTGGAAAATCTCGACGCCTTCCGCAAACAGTTCCGGGACAATGCCGAGCAGTATGAGACGATGGGCGCAGCCGAAGTGGCGAAAGCGACGCGCGAGGCGCCGAGCCGGATTCCGTTTCTGTTGAAGGACCCGCGCGGCCACGCCGATTTCTACGACGCGTTGGCGCGGCATGATGCCAAGGGCTCCGCCAACACGCTCCGCAGCTTTCAGGGCGGCAGACCCTCGATCTATACGCTGACCGATAAAATCCGAAAGGTCGCGACGCCCACTTTGATCATCTGCGGCGACGAGGACGATAATTGCATCGAGCCGAGCCTGTTCTTGAAGAAATACCTGCCGGCGTCCGGGCTTTCGATCTTTCCAAAATCGGGCCACGTGCTCAATCTCGAGGAGCCCTCGCTGTTCAATGAAACGGTCGAGCGCTTCATCGCACTGGCCGAAGCCGGCCGCTGGCCCCGCGCGACCCAAGGTCGATGGCGGGTTAACGCAAAGCGTCATTCCGGGGCGATGCGAAGCCTCGAACCCGGAATCTCGAGATTCCGGGTTCGCGCTGACGCGCGCCCCGGAATGACAGTTAAAACCTAGCGGTTCTTCCCGGCGCGGCTCAGCAAAAACACGCCCTGCTCGCCGAACATGTTCCAGAACCACCAGGGCAAATTGACCCGCAGCGGGCGACCATAGAGATCGAGCGCTACTGCGCGCTCCATCTTGACGTTGATCTCGTCGCACAGCTGCACGAAATCCTTGATGGTGCAGAAATGAATGTTCGGCGTGTCATACCAGGTCGCCGGCAGATTTTCGGTGCGCGGCATATGGCCGCCGACCAATAGCTGCAGCCGCATCTTCCAGAACCCGAAATTCGGGAACGACACGATGGCCCGTCGCCCGATCCGCAGCAGATTTTCCAGCACCACACGCGGCTGCCGCGTCGCCTGCAGGGTCTGCGACAGGATCACATAGTCGAAGGCGTCGTCGGGATAGTTGACGAGGTCGGTGTCGGCGTCGCCCTGCACCACCGCAAGACCCTTGGCGACGCAGCGGTTGACACCTTCGCGCGACAGTTCGATGCCGCGCCCGTCGATGCCCCGTGTCTCCAGCAGTTGCAGCAAATCGCCGTCGCCGCAGCCGACGTCGAGTACCTTCGAGCCGCGCTCGACCATCTCTGCCACCAGGAGATGATCGCCGCGATAATGCCCGGTGTCCCGCGGCCCGATGCCCGCCAGCGGCAGAACCTGTTGCTGCATGGTCATATCGGCTTCCTGGTCAGGCCGCGCGCCGTGCCGGCGGATTGCAGGAACGCGCGCGAGATATCGAAAAATTCAGGCACGTCGAGCAGGAATGCATCGTGGCCGCGGTCGGTCTCGATCTCGGCGAACGACACCCGCGCGCTCGAGGCGTTGAGCGCATGGACAAGCGCGCGCGACTCCGAGGTCGGAAACAGCCAATCACTGGTGAACGACACCACGCAGAACCGCGCTTGGATGCCGCGAAAGGCCTGCGCCAGCACGCCGTCATGATCGGCGGCGATGTCAAAATAGTCCATCGCCCGCGTCAGATAGAGATAGCTGTTGGCGTCGAAGCGCTCCACGAAAGAGGAGCCCTGATAGCGCAGATAGCTCTCGACCTGGAAATCCGCGTCGAATGAGAACGTCGGCAGCTCGCGGTCCTGCATCCGCCGGCCAAACTTGCGGTGCAAGGCGGCGTCCGACAGGTAGGTGATATGCGCGGCCATCCGCGCGACGCCGAGGCCGCGGTGCGGATGGGTGCCCTTTTCGAAGTAGCGCCCGCCGTGCCAATCCGGATCGGCCATCACAGCCTGACGGCCGAGTTCGTGAAACGCGATGTTCTGCGCCGAATGGCGGGTGCTGCAGGCGACCGCCAGTACCGAGAACACCCGGGCCGGATAGGCCGCGGTCCACTGCAGCGCCTGCATGCCGCCCATCGAGCCGCCGACGACGCAAAACAGCGTGTCGATCCCCAGCCGGTCGAGCAACATCGCCTGCGCGCGCACCATGTCCGGAATCGTGATCATCGGAAAATCCAGCCCCCACACTTTGCCGGTGGCGGGATTGGTCGATGCGGGCCCGGTCGAGCCCATGCAGCCGCCGATCACATTGGGGCAAATGATGAAGTAGATATCGGTGTCCAGCGGGCGGCCGGGACCGACCATGGTTTCCCACCAACCCGGCTTGCCGGTTACCGGATGGACGTTGGCGACATGCTGATCGCCAGTCAGCGCATGGCAGATCAAAATGGCGTTGGAACGGTCGGCATTGAGTGCGCCATAGGTCTGATAGGCGATCTGGAATGGCGCGAGATCGACGCCGCAGTCGAGCTTCAGCGGCTGGTCCTTGCCGAAGCGCGCCAGCAGCGAACTCGGATGATCCGCCTCATGGGCGCGCTCGTCGGTATGGATCGCCGGACTTGGGATCGACTGAACGTTTACCATCTTGCTACCGATCCCTTCAGGAGGCTTAAAGAAACCGCCACGGAAATCAGGCCATAAAAAAACCGGCCTGAACGTAAGTTCGACCGGGATCACTTCTGTCCCCGGCCTGTTTAGCGAATTGTTTAACGTGGCTGCAAGCCGGCCGGCTCAAATGACCACGGAACGGGTTAATATTAGTTCCCGATGCTCATTTCGTCAAGACAAGCCTCGGGTTAACAAGGGTCTCAATCGTTGGTGACCGGCAAGACTCCCAACGTTTTCTTTGCATTTAGCTATCGTCTTACCTAATCAATGCGCCTGCCAGCGCTTGGTCGTGCTTTCTCAGGGTTTTGAAGATGTCGCAATCGCCCCCCGCTCCGCCGTCGCTCGAGGTGCTGCGCAAGGAAATCGACGCCATCGACGCGCAGGTCCACAGCCTGCTGATGGCGCGCGGCGACATCATCGATCGCCTGATTCAGGTGAAGCAGACACAGGAGGTCGGCTCGGCCTTTCGCCCGGCGCGCGAGGCCGACATGATGCGCCGGCTGGTCGAGCGCCATCGCGGCATCCTGCCCCTCGACACCGTCGAGAGCATCTGGCGCGTCATCATCTCGACTTTCACTTACGTGCAGGCGCCGTTTTCGGTGCATGCCGATGTTTCGCTCGGGGAATCCGCGATGCGCGATTCGGCGCGGTTTCATTTCGGCTTCACCGTACCCTACGTCTCGCATTTCAGCGCGCCGGCCGCGGTCGAAGCGGTCGCCAAGTCCAAGGGCGATCTGGCGCTGGTCTCCGCCATTTCCAGCCGGACGCCGTGGTGGATCGCGCTCGAAGCCGATAGCGCGCCAAAGATCATCGCGCGGCTGCCGTTCGTCGAGCGCGCCGATCATCCGGCGGCGCTGCCGGTCTTCGTGGTCTCGCGTGTGTCCGACAGCGCGATGGTAACCGAAGTAGAGATGTGGAGCGTGCGGGTGTCCGGCTGGAACGCCGAGATCGCGCGCGCATTGTCGCCGCTGGCCGAAATCGTCGCGGTGCCCGATACCGCCTTCGACGGCGCCGCGCTATTGGTGTCGATTGCCGGCCCGAACAGCCTGGAAAAGATCAAGTCGGCGCTGGTCGAGGCCGGGGCGTCGGTGCGTTCATCGGCCCTCGTCGGCAGCCATGCAACGCGCTATACGGTGCCTCCGAACGGGGTGACGAAATCCTGAAAAAGCCGCCCCGCTAATCCGGAGTTGAAGATGTCCCGACCCGTGCCGAACCCCGGCATTCTCGATATTGCGCCCTACACGCCCGGCAAGAGCCCGGTGCCGGAGCCGGGCCGCAAGGTATTCAAGCTGTCGGCCAACGAGACCCCGTTCGGGCCCTCGCCGAAGGCCATCGCAGCCTACAAGGAAGCGGCGGCGCTGCTGCACGACTATCCGGAAGGCACATCGCGGGTGCTGCGCGAGGCGATCGGCCGCGCCTTCGGGCTCGATCCCGACCGCATCATCTGCGGCGCCGGCTCCGACGAGATCCTCAATCTGCTGGCGCACACCTATCTCAACCGTGGCGATGAGGCGATCTCTACCACCCACGGCTTCCTGGTGTATCCGATCGCGACGATGGCGAACGGCGCCACCAACGTGGTCGCGCCCGAAACCAATTTCACCGCCAATGTCGATGCGATCCTGAAGCTGGTTTCGCCGCGCACCAAGCTGGTGTGGCTCGCCAATCCGAACAACCCGACCGGGACCTACCTGCCGTTCGACGAGATCAAGCGGCTGCGCGCCGGATTGCCGCCGCATGTGCTCCTGGTGCTCGATGCCGCCTACTGCGATTATGTCTCGCGCAATGACTATGAACTCGGCATCGAACTGGTGGCGACGACCGACAACACGGTGATGACCCACACTTTTTCGAAGATTCACGGGCTCGCGGCGTTGCGGATCGGCTGGATGTTCGGTCCGGCCCATATCGTCGATGCGGTCAATCGGATTCGCGGACCGTTCAACGTCTCGACGCCGGCGATGCTGGCGGCTGTCGCCGCGATCCAGGACACCGCGCATCAGCAGATGTCAAAGGCGCACACTGAAAAGTGGCGCAACTGGTTGACGGAGGAAGTGACAAAACTCGGCCTCAAGGTGACGCCGAGCGTGGCGAACTTCATCCTGATCCATTTTCCGCTCGAGAAGGGCAAGACTGCGGCTGACGCCGACGCGTTCCTGACCAAGCGCGGCCTGGTGCTGCGCGCGTTGAGCAATTACCGCCTGCCGCACGCGCTACGCATGACCATCGGCACCGAAGAGGCCAATCGCCTCGTGGTCGAGGGCCTGCGCGACTTCGTGGCGCGCCAGTGAGCGCCGCGCCGCCATTCAAAAAGATCGCGCTGATCGGCTTCGGGCTGATCGGCGGCTCGATCGCGCGTGCCGCGCGCGAACAGGGACTGGCCGGAGAGATCGTCACCACCGCGCGCTCGCCAAAAACCCGCTCGCGGGTCAAGGAGCTCGGCATTACCGATTTTGTGGTGGAGACCAACGCAGAAGCCGTTGATGATGCCGATCTCGTCATCCTGTGCATCCCGGTCGGCGCCTGCGGCGCGGTTGCAGAGGAGATCGCACCACATCTCAAGCCGGGCGCGATCGTCTCCGACGTCGGTTCGGTCAAGGGCGCGGTGGTTCGGGACATGGCGCCCTATATGCCTGCCGCCGTGCATTTCGTGCCGGCTCACCCCGTGGCCGGTACCGAGCACTCCGGCCCGGATTCCGGTTTTGCCGAGCTGTTCATCAACCGCTGGTGCATTCTAACGCCGCCTGAAGGTACCGATGCGGAGGCAATCGAAAGACTGCGCGCGTTCTGGACAGCGCTCGGCGCCAAGGTCGAGATCATGACGCCCGACCATCACGATCTCGTGCTGGCGATCACCAGCCATCTGCCGCATTTGATCGCCTATACCATCGTCGGCACCGCCGATGAGCTCGGCCAGGTGACCTCCTCGGAAGTGATGAAGTTCTCCGCCGGCGGCTTTCGCGATTTCACCCGCATCGCGGCTTCCGACCCGATCATGTGGCGCGACGTATTCCTCGCCAACAAGGATGCAGTGCTGGAAATGCTCGGCACCTTCAACGAGGATCTCTCAAAACTCACCCGCGCGATCCGCCGCGGCGACGGCGAGGCGCTGTTCGAGCATTTCACGCGCACCCGCGCGATTCGTCGCGGCATCGTCGAGATCGGCCAGGATTCGGCTGCGCCCGACTTCGGCCGTCCGCACGCGCATTTGGTGAAGAAGGCGGAGTAAAGAATCTATCGTCGTCCCATAACCACCAGCGCTCGTGGTTGCGCGAAAGTCGTCGAACAGCATTCTCAACAAGAGAAGCAGCGGCGTATGGGTCCCGGCTCGCGTGGAGCCTGTCATCGGGCGGCGCTTTGCGCCGACCCGTTGGCTTGGTCGGGACGACAGAGGATTTCAAAACAACGGCGGCACTTGTCCCACCTTCAGCGGGCCCAGGAACACTGCGCCATCGACAAAACGCAGCGGAAAGGCTCGCGCCTTCTTGCCCTCCAGCACCGCCTCCTTGCCGAGCGCGTTGATCCCGGCGGCGACGCCGATATTGGCATTCTGCTTGACCACCTTGCCGAGGCCGGGAATCGCCCGGTCCAGCGCGCCGAACAGATTGTTGACGTCGGATGTCTTGACGCCCGGCGCGACGCGATCGAGCGTTGCCTGCGGCACGCCCTCATCCAGCATTTTTTCAATGCCAAGCGCCGGGATTACCTTCTCGATGCCGGCAACCGTCATCTGCAATTCGCCGTCGAGACGGCCATTGGCGCTGAGGCCCAACGTGCCGGCGGCCACCGCGATCAACTCGCCCTGTTGAATCCGGGACTGCACGACCTCGACATGCCCGCCGGCGGCCTGGATTTCACGAAACCGCTGCGGCCAGGGTTTTGGCGAGAAATCCTTTAGACCACTCAGCATGGTGCGTGCATCGGCATCGAACGGCTCTGCGAGCAGAGGATGCACCTCCTGCACGCTGCCGCTTTCGATCCTCAGCACGGTTTCGATCGCGGGACGATCGAGGGCTGAGCCTTCGGCGAGACGGCCGTGCAATTCAATGTGCTTAGCGCGCGCAAGCGGTGCCTGCACCGCTCCGTTGACGCGATCGATCGAAGGGTCGTCGAAGGCGATGGAGGCACGTTGCGGGACGCCCGGCAGTCCCACCACGCTGGAGCGGGCCGTGCGCCAGTTCACCGTCATCGAGGGTTGCTGGCCGCGATCGTAGATCGTTGCCGGCGCGGTAAATTCCGCGATCAGCAATTTCGGATCGTAGATCTGCGCCACGACAAGGATTTCGCCGAGCTTTGCCGTGACCGGCGCTTGCGTCGCGGCCTGCCCCGCGGTCTGCGACGAGAGCGACACGCTGACGCCGTCGCAGCGGACTTCGAGGCGGAAGGGAAAACCGGCTACCGAGCGCTTCGCGCAATCATAGACCCGGCCGGATCTCGCCTCGCGGGCGCGCCAGGCGTCGGACGCACTATCGACCTGAGAGGCCGAATAGAACCAGAACGCGCTCCAGCCTGAGGCGGCGACCACGAGCAGGATCGGCATGATGAAAAGGCGCCAAAGCGGGCGCCGGCGCGGCGCGAGGCTGATATCGGGCATGCGGCGACCTTTGGCTGATGATTTTGTCAAATGTAAGCGGGTTGGCGGGGCAGCGAAAGACGTGGAATTTGCTTCGCTTCACTTCGAGGTTCTGGTAGCCGTGCCCGCGATGCCAGCGAAAATCCAGTCCGAAGCGGAATCCAAAGGCGACCTCTGGGTGTTCGGCTATGGCTCGCTGATGTGGCGGCCGGGCTTCGAGTTCCTCGAGCAAGTCCCGGCGCGGCTGATCGGCGAGCACCGCGCGCTCTGCGTCTATTCGTTCGATCACCGCGGGACGCCGGAAAAGCCCGGCCTCGTGCTCGGGCTCGACCGCGGCGGCGCCTGCCGCGGCATCGCGTTTCGGGTCTCGGCCACGCACCGCAACGACACCGTGCAATATCTGCGCAGCCGCGAGCAGACCACCAACGTCTATCGCGAAGTGATGCGTTCGGTCTGGCTGGAAAACGAAGCCAGGCGACGGGTCAGCGCGCTGGCTTACGTGGTCGATCGCGGCCATGTGCAGTATGCCGGCCGGCTGTCACTCGCCGAGCAACTCCGTCACGTGCAGCAGGGGCATGGTCGTTCCGGAAACAACCGCGACTACGTCCTGTCGACCGTGACGTCGATCGAGGCGCAGGGCTTTCGCGACCAGCAATTGCATCAGCTCGCGCTGATGCTGCACGATGACACGCCGCTGCATCTTCACGCTCCTTTGCAGGAAGGACGATAATCACCGTCTTAGGCTTTCGCCGACGCCGAACCCGGCACGCGGCCGAACAACTGCGCCTGCTCGCTACGCGCGGTTTCGACCAGCCGCTTGGTCGCCTCCTCGATCACGCTTGAGATGCGCGCGATGAATTCGCGGCGCGGCAGGCCGGGCGGCAATGGATCGAGAAATTCGACCACCAGCGTTCCCGGATAGCGCATGAACGTCCGGCGCGGCCAGAACAGCCCCGAATTAAGCGCCACCGGCAAGCAAGTCACGCCGCAATCGACATAGATCTGGGCGACGCCGGTCTTGTAGTGCGGTGGCGCGTCCACGGCGGTTCGCGTGCCCTCGGGAAAGATCACCAACTGACGGCCACGCCGCACTTCCTCACCGGCGCGACGCGCCATCGCCAGCAACGCGCGGCCGCCGGCGCTGCGATCGACCCCGATCATGTTGGACTTGCTCAGATACCAGCCGAACAGCGGAATCCATTTCAGCTCGCGTTTGACGATAAAAAGCGGTTGATCGAAGAACTGCAGCAGCGCGAAGGTTTCCCACATCGACTGATGCTTCGATGCGACGATCAGCGGACCCTTCGGAATTTTCTCTAGTCCGCGATATTCCACCTTGATGCTGCAGATCACGCCCATCAGCCAGATGCTGCTGCGCGCCCAATATCTGGCGATATTCAGGATGGCCCAGCGCGGCATCAGGTAGGTGGGGATTGCGACGATCACCCAAAACACCAGCAGCAGGTAGAACAGCACGTTGAAGGCCAGCGAACGCAGGAAAATCGAAACCATCGAAAACCCGATCAATTGGCTTGAGCCGTGGCCGGTCTGCGCGGCGCGAGCGAACCGGTCGGCTGGTCGGCAAGCTCGGGCATCAGTTCGAGACCGGCATCAGCCAGACGCACCCGCAACTCCGCGGCGACGTATTTGGCGTACTCCGATAGCAATAGCCGCAACGTCGCGCCACTGGTCCACCACGGCTCGTCGCGCCATTTGTCGCCGACCACCGCGAACGGGATCAGTGCGATATCGGGCATGGCGTGCGACAATTCGAGGATTGCCCGCGGCATGTGGTAATTCGATGTCACCACGATCAGCGATTTGAAGCCGCGCTCGCGCACCCAGCGCCGCGCCTCCGCCGCGTTGCTGCGGGTGTTGACGGCGGAACGGTCGAGATCGACGCAGCAGCGCAATAACGACTGATTGTCGGGCAGCGAACGGGAAATGTCGCTGGCTGCATTGGTCGGATGGACGCCCGAGATCAAGAGCCGCCTGCCGTAGCCGGCGGCAAGCAATTCCATTGCATCGGAAACGCGCGACGAGCCGCCGGTGAGCACCACGATGCCGTCGGCCTTGCGGTCAGGCTTGATCTCGGCGCCGCGCAACTGCGAGAGGAACCCGACGAACCCGATCGCCACGCCGACGAACATAATCGCCAGCACGGCTACGACAGCCGCGCGCAGCCAGCGCCGCGGCGCGGTGACCGGCGCTTTCGGCAGTCTATCGTCGGGCTGCACAGTCATGCGGTCTTGGCGATCCCTCTCCTTTGCAAGCTTAGAACGTTTTCCGGCGAAGTGGAGTCAGTCGATATCGTCCAGCGTGGCAAACAGCGTTCGCCGCGATGCCCAGGCGGTAATCGCCGCGATCAGCATGGCCTGTGCCGCCAGCGCCAGATAGCCCGACGGGCGCAGCGAAAAGGTCCCCAGCAGAGCCGCGAATTGATCCCCGACCGGCGTGCCCGAGAACCAGCCGGCGATCGATTCAGAAAACCCAAAGGCTAGCATTGCGATGCCGCCGCCGATCACCCCGCCCTGCAGCCCAAGTCGCAGAAAATGCCGAAGAAACCGGTTGGCAATGTAGCGGTCGCCGGCGCCGACGAAGTGCAGGACCTCCACAATCGGGCGATTTGCCGCCATCGCGCCGCGGGTTGCGAACGATACCGAAATGATGGTCGCAATAATCACCAAGGCGAGGATGCCGAGGCCGGCGAACACGGTAGCCCCGGTCATCGACCGCATCCGCTCGATCCAGGCGCGGTGATCGTCGACGCTGGCCGTGGGCGCGACCTGCATGACCCGGCTGCGCAGCGCGGCCAGATCAGGCACGGTTCCAGGCTGGACCCGCGCGATAATAACGCGAGGCACCGGCAGGTCGTCGAGCGAAAGCCCGCTGCCAAGCCAGGGCTCGAGCAGTTTGGCCGACTCCTCTTTGGTAAAGGGCCTGATTTCGACGATGCCGCGCTGCGCGCGCATCGCTTCAGCCACCGCCGCCACATCGCGGTCGATATCGCGCCCGGCCATCGGGCGCACCTGGATGGTGATTTCGCTTGCAACCTCCGACTGCCACTCCGCCGCCGACGCGCTCACCAGCAGCACCGTGCCGGTGGTGATCGATGCGAGGAACGTCATGATGGCGACGACGGCGACCAGCGCCCGACCGGCGATCGAGGCGCGCGGCACGATCGGCGACAAATTGCGCGCCCGCGCCGGCACTTGCGGCCGCTCGCGCCCGAGATCCACCAACGGGCCATGCTCGTCGCCAGCTCTACTCATAGATATGCAACCGCCCCTGATGCAGCACCAGCCGCCGCGCGTCATACTGATCCATCAGCGTAATGTCATGGGTCGCGATGACAACCGCGGTGCCCGACTTGTTCAATTCGATGAACAGCCGCAGCAATCGGCGCCCCAGCGTGGGATCGACGTTGCCGGTCGGCTCGTCCGCCAGCAATAGTTGCGGCCGCGAGATCACGGCGCGCGCGATCGCGGCGCGCTGCTTCTCGCCGCCGGACAGGATCGGCGGCAGGGCATCCATTCGCTCGCCGAGGCCGACCCATTTCAGGAGATCGATCACCTCCTTGCGATAGCTGGATTCCTCGCGTCCCATCACCCGGAACGGCAGCGCCACGTTTTCGTACGTCGTCATGTGGTCGAGCAGGCGAAAATCCTGCAGCACGATGCCGATCCGCTTGCGCAGATCGGCGATCTGATCCTTGGCCAGCAGCGAGACGTCATGGCCGAACAAATTGACCAGGCCGCGCGTCGGCCGCAGCGACAAGAACAGGAGCCTGAGCAGCGAGGTCTTGCCGGCGCCGGATGGACCGGTGAGGAACTGGAAGGAATGGGCGGGGATCAGGAAACTAAGGTCGCGCAGGACCTCCGGGCCGAGCCCGTAACGCAATCCGACATTTTCGAACCGAACCAAGCTCAGCTCCGTTCGATGTGGGGTGCGGCCGGAAACCTGAAACCGAAGGCGTGGGGCTCGCTGGTTTCGCTGCGGCTGCGAACCGAACAAAATGGTTGTGCTTCGATTATGGTTTCCGATTCGTTAACGGTCGCCTTGTAGCATCCCGGCATGCTCATTGTGGAGATCGGCTCCATGCACATCGTTTGCCCGCATTGTACAACGTCCTATGCCATCGATTTGGCTACCTTGGGCGCGGCAGGCCGCACCGTCCGTTGCTCGCGTTGCAAGGAAGTCTGGCTGGCGCGGCCGGAGGATGCGGCCGAGGTCGAGACTTCGGCACTTGCCATGGCGGAAGCCGGGCACCAGGCCGCGAATGCGGACGCTGCCGCGGAATGGAACGTTCTCGGACGCCAAGGCGACGGCGGGGCACAGCAAACTCCCGTCGTCGACAGCCCTTCGATATCGGCCGACTGGCCGGCGGATGGCGAAGGCGCCTCACGCCCTGTCGGGCGCGACTGGTCGTCGATAGCCCGGCACGATAGGGAGGGCGGCGAGGCGGCGCGGCAACACCAGGCCTGGTTCCAGAAGCTTTTAAGACCGCAGGCGCGGCTTCGCCCGTCCGGCAAGCCATTTATCAGCCTCCCGACGGTCTGCGCCGCCATGGGCGCGCTGGTGCTGGCGCTGGTGATCTGGCGCGTCGACGTGGTGCGGCTCGTGCCGCAGGCTGCCGCATTCTACAAAATGGTCGGCCTCGAGGTGAATGTACGCGGCCTGTCGTTCAAGGATGTGAAGATCACAAGCGAGACCATGGAGGGCAAACCGGTGCTGGTAATCGAGGGCGTGATCGTCGGCCTCGCCCGCAAGCCGGTCGAATTGCCGCGGCTGCGCTTCAGCGTTCGTGACGCGCAAGGCGCCGAAATCTACGCCTGGAATGCCCTGCTGGAGCAAGCCGTGCTCAATCCAGGCGAAAGAGCCTGGTTCAAGTCGCGACTGGCTTCGCCGCCCCCCGAGGGTCGCAATATCGATGTCCGTTTCTTCAGCAAGCGCGACATCGCCGGCGGCAACGTATGAACGGGGGAACGCGGCCGCGCTCGCGGAAGATGGACGTTCGATGCCGCGTGTGCTGATCGCCGACGATGAAGAATCCATGCGCGCGCTGGTGGCGCGCGCCATTGCGATGGACGGTCACGCCACCGTCACCGCGCAGGACGGCGCCGAAGCGCTGGAGATCCTGAGCCGCGAACCGGGCGCATTCGATCTGTTGCTCACCGATATCCAGATGCCGGTGATGGACGGTATCGCGCTGGCGCTGACCGCCGCCCGCGATTTTCCCGAGTTGACGATTTTATTGATGACGGGCTTTGCCGATCAGCGCGAACGCACGCACGGCCTCAACGCGATCGTGCACGACGTCATCACCAAGCCGTTTTCAGTGGCCGACATCCGCGCCGCGGTAGCGGCTGCGCTGGCGGCGACGAAGAGTTAACGGCGAAGAGAAAGCTGCCGAATCCTCTCCTCGTCATACCCCGCCACCGGGTCTCGCCTTCGGCGAGCCCGATGACAGGCTCCAGCGGGGTATCCAGTACGCTGCGACCTCTCGGTCCTATCGCCAACGCCTCTGGAATACTGGATCACCCGCTTTCGCGGGTGATGACACTCTCAATGCTGAACACGAAGCGCTAATAATCCTTCAGCAGCCGCTCGATATAATCGAGCTCGATCTGCGGGCGCTGCGGATCGGAGAGGCGGCGGCGGAGTTCTTCCAGAATGCGGCGAACCCGCTGCACATCGATTTCGCCGGGGATCTTCACCGAGTAATCATCACTGTATTCGTGCCCGTGCAGCGGCCGTCCGAGCGGATCGGTACCATTGGCACCGCTCTGCTGCCGGCCGACGCGATTGCCGGGGCCGTCACCCTGTCCGTCATCGCCCTGCTGCATCGCCTGCGCGAGACTCTGGGCGCCCTTGCGCAGCGCATCCAGCGCGCGGCCCTGCGAATCCACGGCGCCATCGGCGTTGCCCTCGCCGAGCTTGCCGCTGGCATCGCCCATCGCGGTATCGGCTTCGCCGAGGCCGTCCTCGCCCTCGCCTTGCTCGGCGTCCTGGCCCGGCTGCCCCTGCTGACCCTTGTCGCCGCGCTGGCCCTGTCCCATGCCGCGCTTGGCAAGGTCCTGCTGCAACTTCTTGAGCCGGTCGCGCAGGGCCTGCTGATCCTGCTGCAGATCGCCCATGCCTTGATCGCCCTGCTTGCCGCGCATGCGATCGCGCCGCGAATCCTGGCCCTGCTTGAAGGTCTTGTCGCGCAACTGCTGCTGCTTGCGGATCATGTCGCCGAGTTCGTTCAGCGCCTGCTCCATGTCGCCGTCACCGGACTGGCCGGGCTGCGCCATCTGCAGGTTTTCCAGCATCTGCTGCAGCTGTTCGAGCAATTGCCTGGCGGCTTCCTTGTCGCCGGAGCGCGACAGCCGCTCCATGCGCTCGATCATGTTGTTGAGATCCTGCTGGCGCAGCACGCGGGTATTGGGATCGAGCGGCCGCGCCAGCTGCTGGGGATTGTTGCGCAGTTGCTCGGCGAGCTGGCGCATGAAATTATCCAGCGCGGCGCGCAGGTTCTCGGTGAGCTTCTTGATCTCTTCGTCGCTGGCGCCGCGCTCCAGCGCCTGCTTGAGCGCCTCCTGCGCGGCACGCAAGGCCTTGTCGACATCGGTGATGTTGCCATCCTCGATGGTAACCGCGAGCGCCCACAGGTTGGCGACGACCTCACGCATGGCGTTGTCGGTGCGGGCGGCCTCCAGCTGCCGCGCGACGCTGTGGAGGCCGAGATACTGGCCGGCTTCGGGCGTGAACAATTCCGGCGCGATCATCAGCGCCTCGAGCGCCGCATACACTTGCGAGTTCTGGTTGGCGTCGAGTGCCAGAAGGCGGCGCTGCTCGATCAGCGCCCGCGCCAGCGGTTTGGTGAACAGCCGCTCCGGAATCCGCATGTTGAAGGGTTCGCTGCGGCCCTCATTGCCGGCCTCATCCTTTGCCGTCAGGGTCAAGGCGACGTCGGCGCCGGCATAGGGATCCTCGCTGAGATCCTTGACCGTCTGTCCAACGCCATTGCGCGTCCGTGCATTCGGAAGCACCAGCGAAAATTGCGGCGGGTCGAACAAGGGCCGCGGCTCGGTCGAACTTTTCCCGCTCGTGCCTTTCGGCGGCTCCCCGGGACGGAGCGCGAAGCGCGCCTGCGCTTCGGTGACGCCATAATCATCCTCGATCCTGTAGGACATCTGCAGCGAGCCGCGGGCCTGACGTTCCGGGTCTTTCGCGAGCGAGATGGTCGGGGCGCGATCGGGGACGGCGCTGAATTTCCATTGCGGCTGACCGGAGGGGGCGCGGACATGCGCCGTGCCATCGCCGGCGATGGTGAAATGCCGTTCGTTGGTGCCCTTGGGCGCCTGCTCGGCCGGTACGGCTTCGGTCACACCGCCACCGGCCACCACATCGAGAGTGCCACCGCTCGAGCGCACGATCAGCTTAGAGCCCGCCGGCACCGGCAGCGGTCCCGCGGCGGGGGTGGCGGCTTCCTTGTTTGCCGCCGACAGAATGATCGGCGGCTTGCCGGTATAGACCGGCGGCGTCACCCAGGCATCGACCCTGATATTGGCCGGCGACAGCACGCCGTTCCAGTCGAATGCCGCGGCGACGCGCAGCATGCGCTCGTCGCCCGCGGCAACATAGGCCGCCACCATCATCACCGCGACCAGCGCGCGCAGCGCCCAGGGATCGTGGAATGCAAGCCGCGGCGACGGCAGGCCGGCGCGGATGCGCTTGATCGATGCCAAAGTGCGTTCGCGTTGCGCCTGCCACAGCGCCACCGCCACCGGATCCTGGGTCGCAAGCGTATCGGTAAGCGCCGTTGCCGGACGATGGCGGATGCCGGTGCCGCGGTCGAGCCGGCTCAGGCCGTCTTCGCGGCTCGGCCAGCGAAACCGGAGCAGCGGAAACAGCGCGCCCAACGCCAGCAGCACGAACAGTGCGAGGCCGATGGCGCGGGCAATAAACGGTAGCGCCAGCCACAATCCGGCCCAGGACGCCATCAGGAACAGTCCGGCGATAGTGAGCAGCCGGGCCAGATGCGGCCAGCTTCGCTCCCACGCGATCGCGTATTTTGCCCGCTGCAGGGCCTGCGTCAGCTTAAGCCGCGATACGGCATCAGGGTCGCGCGCTGGCTCTGACGGGTCGGGGTTGGCGCCGCTCAACAAACTCTCCGGGTTTTTCGAAACAGCACTCTAGCACAACGGCGGCAATGAGGCACCCGTTCCGGAGCCGTATCCCCCACCTGAAAATGCGCATAACACGAAGGCGTGACTGCAGGGCCGCGACCTCGTAACGTCGGCCATCGGACCATCAGGGACCTCAAGGAAAGACTATGGACAAGAAAACGCACGACAAGGGGCTGGAAATTCGTAAAGCCGTGCTGGGCGAGGCCTACGTCTCGAACGCGCTCAAGAATGCCGACGATTTCAACAAGCCGTTTCAGGAACTGGTCACCGAATACTGCTGGGGCGCGGTATGGGGCCGGGACGAATTGCCGCGCAAGACCCGCAGCATGCTCAATCTGGCGATGATCTCGATTCTGAACCGGCCGCATGAATTGCGGGTGCATATCAAGGGCGCCCTGGTCAACGGCGTGACCAAGGATGAGATTCGCGAAATCTTCATGCAGGTGGCGATCTATGCCGGCGTGCCCGCCGGCGTCGACAGTTTTCGAATCGCGCGCGAGGTGTTCGCCGAACTGGACAAGGGCTGAGGCGCACCATCATGGACATCGGATTCATCGGCCTGGGCAAGATGGGCTTTCCCATGGCCCACCGCCTGATCGAGGCCAGGCATGAACTCGTCGTGTTCGACCAGCGCAAGGAGGCGGTCGACAAATTGGTTGCGCTGGGCGCGCAGGCCGCTTCGTCGCCGAAAGACGTCGCCGACCGCGCCGAGACCGTGCTGGCGAGCCTGCCGTCGCTGCAGGCTTCGCTCGAGGTCGCAACTGGCGAGAGCAGTGTGATCGAAGGCAAGCGCGCAAAACGCTTCGTCGATCTCTCCACCGTCGGCTCGCACATGGCGGTGCGCATTCACGATCTTTTGGCCAAACGCAACATCGTGCAGCTCGACAGTCCGGTCAGCGGTGGTGTCGGCGGCGCCGAAAAGGGAACGCTGGCCGTCATGGTGTCGGGACCTCGCACCGATTTCGAGGCGGTGAAGGCCGCACTCGACGTGATCGGCAGGGTATTCTTCATCGGGGAAAAACCCGGCTCGGCGCAGACCATGAAGCTCGCCAACAATCTTTTGTCGGCGACCGCTGTCGTCGCCACCTCGGAAGCCGTGGTGATGGGCGTCAAATCGGGCCTCGATCCCAACGTCATGATCGACGTGATCAATGCCGGATCGGGCATGAACACGGCGAGCCGCGACAAGTTTCCGCGCTCGATCCTGCCGCGCACCTTCGATTTCGGTTTTGCGACCGGGCTGATGGTGAAGGACGTGCGACTCTGCCTCGAAGAGGCCAAGGCCCTGGGCCTGTCGATGGAGGTCGCCGAAGCGGTCGGGCGTCTCTGGGAAGTGGTGATCCGCGAAATGGGCCCGGAGTCCGATTTCACCTCGGCGATCAAGCCGATCGAGAAGGCGGCGGGCGTGGTGGTCGGCGGAAAGGGCGGCCACGCGGCGAAGTAACGGACACGTGCCCCGGATGCTGCGCAGCGCGCCCGTGCTTGGCGGCGTCGTGCGCTGCTAATCCGGGCCCACCTTTTTTTGACTACGAGTAGGTCCCGGCTCTGCGGAGCAGCGCGAAGGGCGCTGCACCGCCTCCGGGACACGGGTTGCTCACAACCACGGCGCCGGCTTGTCCATCGCAATCAGGTCGTCGACTTCGACGCGCGGCCGCACCACGGCGTACTGATCGTCCTTGACCAGCACTTCCGGCACCAGCGCGCGGGTGTTGTAGGTGCCGGACTGCACCGCGCCGTAAGCGCCGGCCGTCATGATCGCGAGGAGATCGCCGGGCTTGGGCTCGGGCAGAGCCCTGTCGAGCGCGAGATAATCGCCGCTTTCGCAAACCGGCCCGACCACGTCGGCGACGATGGTCGGCGCGCCATTCGCAGCCGCAACGATTGGCAGGATGTCGTGGTGGGCTTCGTACAATGTCGGGCGGATCAGGTCGTTCATCGCCGCGTCGATGATGACGAAATTCTTCGCCTCGCCGTGCTTCACATAGATCACGCGGGTGACCAGGATGCCGGCATTGCCGACGATCATTCGTCCCGGCTCGAACATCAGCGTGCAACCGAGATTATGCGTCACCCGCTTGACCATTGCGGCATAGGCGGCCGGCGCCGGCGGCGCTTCCCGATCCGCATAATAGGGAATGCCGAGCCCGCCGCCGAAATCGACATGGGTGATGGCATGGCCATCGGCGCGCAGCGTTTGCACGAAATCTGCCAGCAGCCTGAAGGCTGCTTCGAGCGGCACCAGATCGGTGATCTGGCTGCCGATATGCATGTCGACGCCGGTGACGCGAATGCCCGGCAGTTTTGCGGCACGGGCGTAGACTTCGCGGGCGCGTTTGAGCGGCACGCCGAACTTGTTCTCGGACTTGCCGGTGGAGATCTTGGCGTGCGAGCCGGAATCGACGTCGGGATTGACCCGAACCGAGATCCGCGCGGTGCGGCCGGTCTCGGTCGCGAGCCGCGACAGCAATTCCAGCTCGGGCTCGGATTCGATGTTGATGCAAAGGACGTCCGCATCAAGCGCCGCGCGCAGCTCGGCTTCGGTCTTGCCGATGCCCGAGAACAGGATTTTTTCCGGCGGAATGCCGGCGGCGAGCGCCCGCTTCAACTCGCCGCCCGAAACCACGTCCGCGCCGGCGCCGAGTTTTGCCAGCGTGCGCAGTACCGACTGGTTCGAGTTGGCCTTCAGCGAGTAGCAAACCAGCGCCTTCTCATCGGCGAAGGCGCCGCTGAACACCCGGTAATGACGCTCCAGCGTCGCGGTCGAATAGCAATAGAACGGCGTGCCGACCGCGTCCGCCAGCTCGATCAGATTCACCGCCTCGGCGTGCAGCACGCCGTTGCGATAGTCGAAGTGATTCATGGCGGGCTCAGTCGTTGAGGAGCGGATCGAGAACGAAGGGTTTCTTGCGGCCTTTGTTGGCGGCCGGCGGCGCGTCGGTCCCGTAATACGGATTGAACACGCTTGGCCTGCCTGCCTCTTCGGCGCCGGTATCGGCCGGTGCCGCGACGGCCGCCGATGATGCAGCCGGCGGCAGGTCGAGGCCGCCTTTGCGGCCGCAGCCTGCGAGCGCGAGCGCGCTCAAAAGGATGATGGCCCATCCCGAAGCTCTCGGGCTGTAGTTGCGATTCACGATAAAATCCCCAATGCGGCGGCACCATACAAAGATTGCCCTGTTCTGGCGAGGCCTGCACAAGCATGAAATTGCAGCGAAATTCCTGTGCTCAGCCCAATTTTCGCTCTTTTTCCAGTCGCTTGAGCCAGCCTCTCGCTTGCGCCAGCACGTTCTTCGGCGCCGTCCCGCCGTAGCTGTTGCGGCTTTTCACCGAGGCATCCACCGAAAGCACGTCCAGAACCTCCGCCGTGATTCTGGACTCGATCGCCTGCATCTCTTTCAGCGGCAGCTGGTGCAGCGGTACGCCCTGCTTCGATGCCCCGGCGACGATGCGCCCGGTGACGTGATGGGCATCGCGGAACGGCATTTTCAGCGTCCGCACCAGCCAGTCGGCAAGATCGGTGGCGGTGGCGTAGCCCTCGCCCGCGGCGGCTTTCATCCGCGCCTGGTCCGGCACCATGTCGGCGACCATTCCGGTCATCGCCCGGATCGCCAGCGACAACGCGCCGAACGCTTCCATCGCGCCCTGCTTGTCCTCCTGCATGTCCTTTTGATAGGCCAGCGGAAGACCCTTCATCACGATCAGCAATGCGGTCAGCGCGCCGATCACCTTGCCGGTCTTGGCGCGGACCAGTTCGGCGGCGTCGGGATTGCGCTTTTGCGGCATGATCGACGAGCCGGTGGTGAACTTGTCGGAGAGTCGCACCAGCCCCACCAGCGGCGAAGTCCAGATCACGATCTCCTCGGCGAAGCGCGACAGGTGCACGGAGGCGATCGCCGCCGCCGACAGGGTTTCGAGCACGAAGTCGCGATCGGAGACCGCGTCGAGCGAATTGGCCATCGGCCGCTCAAAGCCAAGCGCCTTTGCCGTGGCGTCGCGATCGATCGGGAACGAGGTGCCGGCCAGCGCGGCGGCGCCGAGCGGCGATTCGTTGAGGCGTTTTCGCGCGTCGGCGAAGCGGCCGCGGTCGCGCGCCGCCATTTCGACATAGGCCAACAGATGATGCCCGAACGTCACCGGTTGCGCGATCTGCAGATGTGTAAAACCCGGCATCACGGTAGCGGCATGTTCGATCGCCCGTTCCACCAGCGCACGCTGGAAGGAGGCCAGCGCGGCATCGGTCTCGTCGATCATGTCGCGGACATAAAGCCGGAAATCGGTTGCGACCTGATCGTTGCGGGAACGCGCGGTGTGCAGCCGGCCCGCGGCGGGCCCGATCAACTCGCCGAGCCTGCTCTCGACATTCATATGAATGTCCTCGAGCGCGCGCTTGAAATCGAACGATCCCTTGCCGATTTCTGACAAAATCGTGTCTAGACCCTTCGCGATATTTTTCGCATCGTTCGCCGTGATAATGCCTTGCGCGGCGAGCATCGCGGCGTGGGCCTTGGACGCGGCGATGTCCTGGGCATAAAGGTGACGATCGACGTCGATGGAGACGTTGATTTCCTCCATGATCGCATCGGGGCGTTCGGTGAACCGGCCGCCCCACATCTTGTTGCTCATGACTTGTTACTCATGACTTATTATTCATGATTTGCCACTCATCGTCTCGCCCGCGGACCAACCGCGCTGCGCCGTTACCGGCTCAACCCATCGCAATCCAGGCTCTGCATAGCCGTAACTGATACAGGATGACAAACGATATGCCTGAACGACCCTCGGCCCACTTGGCGGCCATGCGCCGGATCCCCATCACCATCGGGGCGGTGCTGATCGGGGCGGCGATTGGATTTGCCGGGGTATACGGGATTGGCGGGCTGAAGCGCAGCTCGACCGGCGATCCCGCCTGCCGCGGGGCGGTCGACCTTGCCCGCAAGCTTGCGCCGCTGGCGCATGGCGAAGTGGCCGCGCTGACCATGGCAACCGTGCCATTGCGGCTGCCGGACCTCGCCTTCGAGGACGCCGAGGGCAAGCCCAGAAAGCTCTCCGACTGGCGCGGACGCACCGTGCTGGTGAACCTGTGGGCCACCTGGTGCGTGCCCTGCCGCAAGGAGATGCCCTCGCTCGAAAACCTGCAAACCAGGCTCGGCGGACCGAATTTCGGGGTGGTCGCCATCAACATCGATACCCGCGACCCCGAAAAACCGAAGAATTTTCTCAAAGAGGTCAACCTGACCCGGCTCGGCTATTTTAGCGACCAAAAAGCCAAGGTTTTTCAGGAACTTAAAGCCATAGGCCGGGCCTTGGGAATGCCGACCTCGGTGCTGGTCGATGGCGAGGGCTGCGAGATCGCCACCATCGCCGGACCGGCGGAATGGGACAGCGACGACGCCGTCAAGCTGATCACGGCGGCTGTCAAACCGGCAGACTAGATTCGTCATTCCGGGGCGCGAGTGAAACGAGCGAACCCGGACATCTAGAGGTTATTGGCGCGATTCCGGCTTCGCATTGGCGCGCGCGCCGGAATGACGGAAGAAAGCAACTACGCCGTAACATCGAGATTGCCGCCAATGCCGGCGCCGAGATTGGCGAGCGAGGAGGTGCTTTGCTGGGCCGCCCCAAGGAGCGTCAGAACCGCTGATTTCTCGGCATCGGCGTTCGACTTCATGATGGTGGCGGCGACCTGCATCTGCACGTTGCCCGCCTGCGCGGCGAGAATGCCGCTGACCATGCTCATCATATCCATATGCAACACTCCGGAGCTGGCAGAGTACCGGGTGAGGGTTAATGGCGCGTGTCCCGGACGCGGTGCAGCGCCTCTTCAGCGCTGCTCCGCAGAGCCGGGACCCATGACACCGCCGATACTGATGGGCCCCGGATCAGCAGCGCATCACTTCGCGCCGCGCAGCATCCGGGCACACCAAACAGCTAAGGCGCTTTTTCGCGCCGTACCGGCGTGCATCAGCGAAGGGCAGGCACAGCACATTCTGAGCTTTCCACAACTTCGAAGCTCCGCTTGAAAAGGCCACGCTAACCTCTCCTAACGACGACACGAATCGATTATTCTCCCCCAATCTCCACAAGAGTTGTCAACAGTATCGTTGCGTGGTGTCAGCAAATTGGAGCTGGCACATGGCCTCATGGATTGAGATTGACCGCGTTCGCAAGGATCCAAAAGCATTTAAGCTTTTGGCAGACCATCTGTTGGCAGATCCAGACTATGCTCGCGAGCGATCTGAATTTGCCACGGATTTCCTGGAGAACATTTCGCAGTCCGAAAAGGAAGAGCTCACCACTCGCCAAGGTGAAATACTTCTTGAATTGCGCGACGAAGGCCGACGCTACTTTAAGATATGTGACGACCTGAGCGTCGAAATCTTGATTGAAAAATTCTATTACGCTCGGCTCGATCACGAGAATGACAACGATGTTGCTTTTATTGTAGCGCTTTGGACTTCCGGGAGAAAATTCATTACCGGCAAGCAACTGCGGCGGTTCCTCAGCATAAAAGAGGAACTCGAAAAGCTTGGAGACATCTAGCGGCGAGATGGACCCCGGATCAGCAGCGCATCACTTCGTGCTGCGCAGCATCCGGGGAACGCAGGCCAGCTACCGCGTCGGGACCGGCTTGTCGCCGCGATAGTCGTAGAAGCCGCGCTGGGTCTTGCGGCCGAGCCAGCCGGCCTCGACATATTTCACCAGCAGCGGACACGGCCGATACTTGGAGTCCGCGAGCCCCTCGTGCAGAACCTGCATGATCGAAAGACAGGTATCGAGGCCGATGAAATCGGCAAGTTCAAGCGGCCCCATCGGATGGTGCGCGCCGAGCTTCATCGCGGCGTCGATCGCCTCGACGTTTCCGACCCCCTCGTACAGCGTATATATCGCCTCGTTGATCATCGGCAGCAGGATGCGGTTGACGATGAAGGCCGGAAAATCCTCGGAAACCGCGACCTGCTTGCCGAGCCGGGTGACGAACTCCTTGGCCGCATCGAAGGTCGCATCATCGGTGGCGATGCCGCGGATCAGTTCGACCAACTCCATCAGCGGCACCGGATTCATGAAGTGAATGCCGATAAAACGTTCGGGACGATCGGTGGACGCGGCAAGCCGGGTGATCGAGATCGAGGATGTGTTGGAGGCGACGATGGCCTCCGGCTTCAGCACCGCGCAGACATCTTGAAAAATCTTGCGCTTGATCTCTTCCCTCTCGGTCGCGCTCTCGATCGCCAGATCGCAATCGGCGAGCCCATCGAGGGTCTCGGTGGAGACGATCCTGCCCAGCGCCTGCTTGCGCGCATCTTCGGTGATGATTTTCTTGGAGACCTGGCGCGACAGGTTGCCGTTGATGGTCGCCATGCCCGACTTCAGCCGATCGGCGGATACGTCGTTGAGCACCACGTCGAACCCGGCCAGCGCCGCCACATGCGCGATGCCGTTGCCCATCTGGCCCGAGCCGATCACGCCGACCTTCTTGATCATAGCCGCCATATTGTCATCTCACCGGGGCGATGCGCGCTTTCCGCACCTGCCCTCCCTTGCATAAACCCGACCGAAGTCCACTTCATCCGGCCAGCCCTTCTTCCATCGTTACTTTCCAAGCTTGCCGAGCGCCTCGGTCAGCTCGGGAACCGCCTGATAGAGATCTGCGACCAGGCCGTAGTCGGCGACCTGGAAAATCGGCGCGTCCTCGTCCTTATTGATCGCGACGATCACCTTGGAGTCCTTCATGCCGGCGAGATGCTGGATCGCGCCGGAGATGCCGATCGCGACATAAAGTTCCGGCGCCACCACCTTGCCGGTCTGGCCGACCTGCCAGTCGTTCGGCGCGTAGCCGGCATCGACTGCTGCGCGCGAGGCGCCGACGCCGGCGCCGAGCTTGTCGGCGAGCGGCTCGATATATTTGGCAAAATTCTCGCGGCTCTGCATGGCGCGGCCGCCGGAGACGATGATCTTCGCCGACGTCAGTTCGGGACGGTCGCTCTTCGCAACTTCCTCGCCGACAAAACTGGAGAGGCCGGGATCGGCTGCGGATGCGGCATTCTCCACCGGCGCGCTGCCGCCGTCCCCGGTCGCGGCGAAGGTAGAGGTCCGCACCGTGATGACCTTCTTGGCGTCCTTCGATTTCACCGTCTGGATCGCGTTGCCGGCATAGATCGGCCGCTCGAAGGTATCGGACGAAACCACCTTGATGATTTCCGACACCTGCATGACGTCGAGCAGCGCTGCGACCCGCGGCATCACGTTCTTGAAGCGCGAGGTCGCGGGCGCGACGAAGGCGTCATAGGAGGGCGCAAGCGCGACGATCAGGGCGGCCAGCGGCTCGGCGAGGTCGTGGGCATAGGCATCGCCTTCGGCGAGCAGCACCTTCTTGACGCCGGCGAGCTTGGCCGCAGCCTCGGCGGCAGTTCTGGTACCGTCGCCGCCGCCGGCGACGAGGACATGGACTTCGCCGCCCAGTTGGGTCGCAGCCGTGAGCGCCTTGTTGGTAGCGTCCTTCAGGGTGGCGTGATCGTGTTCGGCAAGCAGCAGCGTGGTCATCTAGAGAACCCCGGCTTCGTTCTTGAGCTTCGACACCAGTTCGGTGACGTCCTTGACCTTGACGCCTCCCTTGCGGCCCGGCGGTTCGGATGTCTTGAGAATTTCGAGATGGGCCGTCAGATCGACGCCATAGTCGGAGGCGCTCTTGTCGGCGATCGGCTTCTTCTTGGCCTTCATGATGTTGGGCAGGCTGGCGTAGCGCGGCTCGTTCAGCCGCAAATCGGTGGTGACGATCGCCGGCCCCTTCAGCTTGACCGTCTGCAAGCC
>Ga0307312_10000213_pt1 | contig 24770 bp, 21 predicted proteins | sample ER_DNA_202_FD_194489 | JGI IMG/M metagenome (GOLD analysis project Ga0307312, IMG submission 194489) | Bulk soil microbial communities from the East River watershed near Crested Butte, Colorado, United States - ER_DNA_202 | ecosystem: Environmental > Terrestrial > Soil > Floodplain | place... | reverse complement strand
TGCTAGGCGGCGAGGGCGTCAGGTAGCCGTTGCCCCGTCGTCGCATCAGCAGCTGCCGGCTGCATAGACTGTCGCAGCGACCCCGGGAGCATAGCTCAGTTGGTAGAGCACTTCCCTTACAAGGAAGGGGTCAGCAGTTCGAGTCTGCTTGCTCCCACCGCCGACGTACCTGCACTAAATTACCTGGTCAGGAACACATCGTCAGACGAAGAGTGGCTCAAGTCCGAAGGCGCTCTCTAGTGCTCTCATCTGCTCGTCGCTGGGCCGCTGGGTAAACCGTTCAGCGGCATCGATCACCTTCGGCAAGAGGTGGATGTCGCCGACCGTGTTAAGGAAGACTCCCTCGCGCCCGAGCACCCACCCGACCGCAGTGTCAATAGCATCCTGGTCGCTAAGCGGCTCGTACCAGGTGTTGGCAGTCGGCTGATGATCACCCCACGGCCCGCGGGTAATGGCCTTGATCGTCTGGATGGCCACGCCGCGCTCGAGACAGACCGCAACCAGGTCTTCAAAGTCGGCAACGTAACGCTCGTTGCGCCACATCGGGAAGTTGTACGGCAACAGCACTGAGTCGAACGGATATTCCTGCAACGATCGCAGGTGCTGAGCAGCCACCGTCACGCCATGACCCGTCACCCCGATGAAGCGGACGAAGCCATCCTCCTTGGCCTCCACCACACCCTCCAGAGCGCCGCCGGGCGAGAAGGCTGTCCGCCACTCCTCCTCATCGACCAGGTTGTGCAGCTGGATCAGATCAATCCGGTCGGTGCGCAGCCGTTCCAGCGAGCGTTGGATCTCGTTGTAGGCATCGGCGCGAGTACGTTCACCGGTCTTGGTGGCGAGAAAGAACTCGTCGCGGTGGGTTTCGATCCAGGGACCAAGTCGCAGCTCTGCGTCGCCGTAGCTTGCGGCGGTGTCGATGTGGTTGATCCCATGTTGGCGGATCAACTCGATCGTTTGATCCGCCTCGTCTTGGCTGACGTTGCCCAGGGCGGCAGCGCCGAAGATCACGCGGGTGCTCTGATGGCCGGTAAGGCCGAACGGCTGGACAGGAATCATGGATGTCATTCTGTCCCGAAGCTGATCGGCCACGATCAGCGGGACTCAGATCATCTGCGCCGCTCGGCCAAGAGCACTGGTATCTGGCGCTCGGTCTTCTCCTGATAGCTCGCGTACGTCGGGTAAGCCTCGACCGCGCGCTGCCACCAGATCTCGCGTTCCTCGCCGCTGAGCTCACGTGCGGTGGCGTCGAAGCGGTCCGCGCCATCCTGCACCATCAGCGCCTCAGGATCGGCCTTGAGGTTGAGATACCAGACCGGATGCGTCGGGGCGCCACCTTCGGAGCCGACCATGGCGTACTTGCCGTCATGCTCCACCCGCATCAAGGCGAACTTTCTGATCTTGCCGCTCTTGCGACCTCGGGTCGTAAAGATCACGACTGGCCTTTTGGTGCCAGCGAGGGTGTTGGCTTCGCGGCCATCCGTGGCTTCGTAACGCTCGACCTGATCGCGCACCCACTTGCGCGGACTCGGCTCGTACTCCCCTGTCAGTGGCACGTGGCCATCATAGATTCGCCGTCGCCGCAAGCACGGCGGTGATCTCACGCGGCTCGTTGATCTGGTTGATCTGCTGCCACCTGATCAAGCCTGCGGAGTCCAGCACGAAGGTGCCGCGGCGCGCGCAGCCCGCCAGCTCGTCGAAGACCCCATACGCCTGGGCGATTGCGCCGTGTGGCCAATGATCGCTGAGCAGGTCGAAGGGGATGCCCTCCGTGTCTGCATAGGCACGCAGGCTGTACATCGCATCGCACGAGACCGCCAAGACCTTCGAACCCAGAGTCACAAAGCTCTCATGATCATCGCGAAGAGCCGCCAGCTCGCCGCGGCAGATGCTAGAGAATGCCCAGGGGTAGAAGATGATCACCGCTGGAGAGCCGCGCAATCCTTGCGTCGTCACCAACTCGCCGTGTTGGTTACGGGCCGTAAAGCTCGGAGCGTGCTGGTCGAGCGTCAAACTCACCGACGCGTGCCTTTAGGCCGTACCAGCTTGGTCGCGGCCCAGTCAGAAGACACCTGCACGCTGTTGGTGAGCGCCAAACCAGCTGTCACCGCAGCCTCGGCCAGGTCCGCAGCATCGACGTAGCCGTTGCGCCCAACCTTCGGGGTCATCAGCCAGATATAGCCGCTGTCAGTCAGATCGGTCAGGGCGTCGACCAGGCCATCGACGAGATCTCCGTCCTCATCGCGCCACCACAGCAGCACGAGATCAACGGCCTCCATCGCCTCTTCGATCAATTCGCCGTCGATCGCATCCTCGACCATGACCCGTACGTCGTCGTCGACATCCTCATCCCAGCCGAGTTCTTGGACGACCAGGCCGCCGGACAGGCCGAGCAGGTCGCTCAAACTCTTGGATCCCCCGGCACCAGCTGTGGAGGTCACCCACACCTCCATGACAATGACCCGGACGAGGAGAACCACGATGATTGGGACGAAGAACGCCGGCGGCCGCGGCGCGCCGGCATAGTCCAATCAAGGCGAGAAGAGATCCCGCTCATTGCGGCGTGCCGCCTCCTTTTCGACCAGCTTCGGCAAGTACCGAAGCTATGAATTCTGTTCGGGGTGAACTTCTTGGGCACAGCCTGCCAGAGGCACGCTGTGCCGCGTAACCCCACGGTGTCATGAGCGAGAGTGGATGTCGCAATCCAACCGCGGATCGGCGGCCCGCTGACCGGAGGACGCGCGAGGCGACACGCACCACCGTCGCCGAGCAAGGACGACGGCAGCGGATTCCCCCAGAGCGATCCGCCACGGTGCAGACCGTCGCCCTGTTTAGAGCATCTCGCGGGGTGCAGTTGATCAAACGGAAGTGACAGGATGGGTGTCGCAACACTGCGACCTGCACGCCAGCCCCGCCCGGTGCTGGATGAGACGTAAGGAGCTTGCACATGGCTACGCCAGGACCTCATCCGGCTATCACCGCCGAAGGATTGCCCAGCCAACTTCCCGATATCGATCCCGATGAGACTGCCGACTGGCTGGAGTCGCTCGACGGCTTGCTCCAGGACAAGGGACGCAACCGCGCGCGGTTCATCATGCTCAAGCTGCTGGAGCGAGCCCGGGCGCGTCAGATCGGTCTGCCTGCACTCCGTAGCAGTGACTACATCAACACGATCCCCCCGGAATCCGAGCCCTGGTTCCCAGGTGATGAGCATGTCGAACGGCGGATTCGCGCTTTCATCCGGTGGAACGCGGCGATCATGGTCAGCAAGGCCAACCGCAAAGGTCTTGAAGTCGGCGGCCATATAGCGACGTATCAGAGCGCCGCCAGCCTGTACGAGGTGGGGTTCAACCACTTCTTTCGCGGTAAGGATCATCCGGGCGGCGGTGATCACATCTTCATTCAGGGCCACGCCTCTCCAGGCATCTACGCCCGGGCGTACCTGGAAGGTCGGTTGACCACCGAGCATCTGGACGCATTCCGCCAGGAGGTGTCGCGCGGACCGGGCAACGGGCTGTCCTCCTACCCGCACCCGCGACTGATGCCACACTTCTGGGAGTTCCCGACGGTCTCCATGGGCATTGGCGCGATCAACTCGATCTATCAGGCCCGCTTTAACCACTATCTGCACAACCGGGGCATCAAAGACACCTCTCAGCAGCGGATCTGGGGCTTCCTTGGCGACGGCGAGATGGGTGAACCGGAGTCACTGGGCGCGATCGGACTTCCTGCTCGTGAGGAACTCGACAACCTCACCTGGGTGATCAACTGCAACCTGCAACAGCTGGACGGTCCGGTACGCGGCAACGGCAAGATCGTTCAGGAGCTCGAGTCGATCTTCCTCGGCGCCGGTTGGCACGTGATCAAGGTGCTGTGGGGCCGTGACTGGGATCCGCTGCTCGCCGCCGATGCCGATGGTGTGCTGGTAAACAAGATGAACACCACGCCGGACGGGCAGTTCCAGACGTATCTGGTGGAGGACGGCGCCTACATTCGCAACAACTTCTTCTCCGATCCGCGGCTGCAGAAGATGGTCTCGGGCATGACCGACGATCAGATCAAGGTGCTCTCTCGTGGCGGCCACGACTATCGCAAGGTGTATGCAGCGTTCAAGGCCGCCACTGAACACGTCGGCCAGCCGACCGTGATCTTGGCCCAAACGGTGAAGGGCTGGACCATCGACGCCCTGGAGGGCAAGAACGCCACCCACCAGATGAAGAAGCTGACCACCAAAGACCTCAAGGCGTTTCGAGATCGCCTCTACCTCGAGATTCCCGACAGCGCCCTGGAGGATGCCTACAACCCGCCTTACTACCATCCCGGCGAAGACTCAGATGAGATCAAGTACCTCCAGGAGCGGCGCCGCGCGTTACAGGGCTACCTCCCCGAGCGTCGGGTACGACCGACCATCATCAAGCTGCCGGGCGATGAGGTGTACGCGGCGCTGATGGAGCCTGCCGGAGAAAAGACCAAGGTGGCAACCACCCAGGCATTCGTCCGGCTGCTTCGGGATCTGATGCGAGACAAGGAAATCGGACACCGGATCGTGCCAATCGCACCGGATGAGTTCCGGACGTTCGGCATGGATTCGATGTTCCCGACGGCGAAGATCTACAACCCGCACGGCCAGACCTATGAGTCGGTCGACCGCAAGCTTTTGCTTTCCTACAAGGAATCCGAGAAGGGGCAGCTGCTGCACGAAGGCATCTCCGAGGTCGGCGCCATGGGGTCGGTGATTGCTGCTGGAGCTTCCTACGCCATGCACGGCGAACCGATGATCCCGTTCTACATCTTCTATTCGATGTTCGGATTCCAGCGCACGGGCGACTGGATCTGGGCGATGGCCGACCAGTTGGCCCGCGGCTTCCTGCTGGGAGCGACAGCCGGCCGTACCACACTCACCGGCGAAGGCCTGCAACACGCCGACGGCCACTCGCCGCTGCTCGCCAGCACCAACCCGGCTGTTGTTCACTACGACCCGGCCTTCGCCTACGAGGTCGCGCATATCGTCAAGGACGGACTGCGGCGGATGTATGGGCACGACGACCCGGATCATCCTGACGGCGAGGATCTCATCTACTACATCACCGTCTATAACGAGCCGGTTTCCCAACCAGGAGCTCCGGAAAACCTCGATGTGGAAGCGTTGCTGCGCGGGATTTATCACTACGCCTCCGCGCCGCTGGAGGGCGATCAGCCACACGCCCAGATCCTCGTCTCAGGGGTCACCATGACGGCAGCGCTCAAAGCACAGCGGATGCTCGCCGACGAGTGGGGCGTTGCCGCCGACGTGTGGTCGGTGACCTCGTGGAACGAGCTGCGCCGCGATGCGGTGAGTGCCGAGAAGTGGAATCTCACACATCCGGGTGAGGCGCCCCGTGAGCCGTACATCGCGAGCGCCTTGGATGGCGCGCCTGGCCCAGTAATCGCAGCAAGTGACTACATGCGCGCCGTGCAAGATCAGATCGCTCCATGGGTACGCCATACCTGGTGTTCGCTAGGAACGGACGGCTTTGGCTTCGCCGACACCCGAGCGGCGGCGCGGCGTTACTTCATGGTCGATGCCGAATCGATTGTGGTTGCCACGTTGGAGTCGCTGGCCAGGGACGGTCTCTACGACGCGAGCGCTGCTTCGGAAGCCTTCGATCGTTACCGCATCGGCGACCCCACCGCGGTCGCCGGAGTGGCACAAGAGGGCGCCGGCGCCTAGCCGATGCTGTGGGGCCTAGCCGATGCTGTAGGGCCTAGCCGACGTTGTAGGGCCTAGCCGACGTTGTAGGAAAGTCGTCCGGCCCTAGAGCGGGGCTTGAAGTGCGGTTTTCACATCCTCGACGGCCTGCGCATTGCCGGCGATCTGCCAGCGGGTCTCACCAACGACGAGTTCGTCGGCGACTCCGCCGGCACCGATCACCAGCGCCGCGCCTGGATACCAGTCCCACGCGTTGAGATTGGCCTGCAGGAAGACGCCGAGCCAGCCGCTCGCGACCCCGGCCAAGTCGATCGAGGCGGATCCGAGTATCCGCAATGTGGCTGCCGAGGCCACCACCGACTGCCACGCTGTCAGGCGGTGGTGGTCCGGAAGATGTCGCGGGTGGTAGTAGGTCGCAATCGAGATCTCGGAGAGGCCTTGGCTGAGCAGCGAGGGCACCGGTTCTCCGTTGAGAGTGGTCGGAGTGTCTCGGCCACCCAGCCACAGCTGGTCGAGGTCTGGATAAAAGACTGCGCCGAGAAGGGGGCCATCGGCGTCGACCAGACCCACGGCCGAACACCAGTACGGGATGCCGGAGAGGAAGTTGTACGTGCCATCGACCGGGTCGACGTACCACGTGCGGCCCTCTCCGGCCTTGCGCGCGCCTTCCTCTCCGACGAGTCCGTCATCGGGCCGGCTTTCATTGAGCCGGGCGATGATTTTTTCCTCGCTCGCATGATCGGCTGCCGATACCACGTCGGAAAGGGAGGTCTTGTAGTGAACTTCCAGACCCTGGTGAAGCATCTCGCTGGCCAAAGTTCCCGCCTCACGCACCAGTTCGGCGGCCAGGCTTATGTCATCCACCCGCCGACCCTAACGCGCAGAGGTGACGAACGCCGTCGGAAGGGCGCGCTCCACGCTTCGACAAGCTCGGTGCGCAGCTGAGATTGCGCCCTGGGCTCGTCGGAAGGGCGCTCCGCCTTCGATGCTCAGTGCGCAGCTGAGATGTGCCCTCAGCCCGTCGAAGGGCACCTGCGACAGGCAGCCGCCGCAGCTACGAAGTTGCCGACGCCGATTTGCCGAGCCTGATCCAGGTGTCAACTACCGTGTCGGGGTTCAGTGAGATGCTGTCGATGCCTTGATCCAGCAACCACTCCGCAAGGTCAAGATGATCACTGGGGCCCTGTCCGCAGATTCCTACGTACTTTCCCCGGGCTTTGCAAGCCTTGATCGCCATGCTGATCAGAGCCTTGACGGCTGGGTCGCGTTCATCGAATGACGCGGCTACCAGTCCGGAGTCCCGGTCCAGTCCCAAGGTGAGCTGAGTCAGATCGTTCGAGCCGATCGAGAAGCCATCGAAATGATCAAGAAACTCATCCGCCAGAATTGCGTTGGACGGCAGCTCGCACATCATGATCACCTCTAGGCCATTCTCGCCGCGCCGCAGGCCGTGCTCCTCGAGCAGCCGTACCACGCCCGCACCTTCGGCGAGGGTGCGTACGAAGGGAATCATGATCTTTACGTTCGTGAGGCCCATATCGTCGCGCACGTACTGCAGCGCCTCGCACTCCATGGCGAAGCATTCGGCGAAGTCGGCGGACAAATATCGTGCCGCCCCCCGATAGCCGATCATCGGGTTCTCCTCGTGCGGCTCGTAGCGGTCACCGCCGAGCAGGCTGGCGTACTCGTTGGACTTGAAGTCCGACATGCGCACGATCACCGGGTGCGGCGCAAAAGCGGCGGCAATGGTCGCGACGCCCTCTGCGACCCGCCGTAGGAAGAATTCGCGTGGCGTCCGGTACGCCCCAATCGCATCATTGATCTTGCTGCGCAGCGGCTCATCCAGCCGATCGAACTCGAGCAGCGCCTTTGGATGGATGCCGATCTGGTTGTTGATGATGAACTCCAGCCGCGCCAACCCCACGCCGGCGTTAGGTAATTGGGAGAACGCGAACGCCTGGTCGGGGGTGCCCACGTTCATCATGATCTTGACATCAACCTTCGGCATGCTCTGCTCCTCGGACTCCTCGACGTCGAAGTCGAGAAGGCCCGTGTACACATAGCCGGTGTCGCCTTCGGCGCACGAGACTGTCACCGCCTGACCGTCCTGCAATGACACGGTTGCGTTACCGGTACCCACGACGGCAGGGATTCCGAGCTCCCGAGCGATGATCGCCGCATGGCAGGTCCGGCCGCCACGATTGGTGATGATCGCTGCGGCTCGTTTCATGATCGGCTCCCAATCCGGGTCGGTCATGTCAGCGACCAGCACCTCACCCGGTTGGAAGAGGTGCATATCGGCGATTTCGGAGAGCACCCGTGCCGCGCCGGCCCCGATCTTCTGCCCGATGGCGCGTCCTTCGATAATGACCGCTCCGCGCTCGCGTATCCGGTACCGCTGCACACGCGCCGTGCCCAGCCGAGACTTTACGGTCTCGGGACGTGCCTGAAGGATGTAGAGCTGGCCATCCTGTCCGTCCTTACCCCATTCGATGTCCATCGGTCGCCCGTAATGCTCCTCGATGGCAAGTGCCTGGCGCGCCAGCTCAGTGATTTCCTCGTCTGTGAGGGACAACTGCCTCCGCTCCGCCTGATCAACGTCGACGAACGTCGTTGTCGGGCCGCTCTGGGACGGCGGAGCGTAGATCATCTTGGTCGCCTTGCTCCCCACGCCGCGCTTGAGAATGGCCGGCCGGCCGGCGCGCAATCCCGGTTTGTAAACGTAGAACTCGTCAGGGTTGACGGCACCCTGCACGACGGCCTCGCCCAACCCATAGGACGAGGTGAGAAAGACCGCATCGGGAAAGCCCGATTCGGTGTCCATAGTGAACATCACCCCGGACGCAGCAAGGTCCGATCGCACCATCCGCTGTACCCCCACCGAGAGCGCCACCGCGTCGTGCTCGAAGCGGTGATGGACCCGATAGGCGATAGCGCGGTCGTTGTACAGGGACGCGTAGACCTCCTTGATCGCGTCGAGGATGGCATCGATGCCGCGGACATTGAGGAACGTCTCCTGCTGTCCAGCGAATGAGGCGTCCGGCAGATCTTCCGCCGTTGCGCTGGATCGTACGGCGAATGACACGTTGTCAGGGGCGGCGTTAGCCGACTCGCCAGCCAGTTGGGCGTAGGCAGTGCGGATGTCGGCTTCGAGATTGGCCGGCAGCGACTGTCGGATGATCGCGGAGCGGATCCTGTGACCCACCGCTGCCAGCTGTTCGATGTTCTCGGTGTCAAGTCCAGCGAGCTCAGCGTTGATCATCTCGGCCAGACCGCCGTCGGTAATGAAGCGGCGGTAGGCATCCGCGGTAGTGGCAAATCCGTTCGGTACCCGGACGCCCGCAGCGGCCAGTCCGCGGATCATCTCACCCAAGGACGAATTCTTGCCGCCGACCTGATCGAGATCGGCCAGACCGAGGTCGGAGAACCATGCAATAGTCGATGTGGTCGAGGCTGCGGGCATAGCTCATTCCTTATCTGTCGATCTCTCTCAGGACTTGTGATTGAGGGTCTGCAAGATCACGGTGGACATCTCCTCCACCGATTTGGTCGAGGAGTTGATCACGGGAAGGTGATGGTTGCGGTACATCGCCTCGGCTTGGCGCAGCTCGTAGCTGCACTGTTCGAGTGAGGCATAGCGCGAGTTCGGCCTTCGCTCGTGCCGCACCTGGCTGAGGCGGGCCGGCGTGGTGGTCATGCCAAAGCATCGCTCTCGAAGCTGCTGCACCGGGCGCGGCAGCTCCGCAGTCTCGAAGTCCTCCTCGACCAGCGGATAGTTGGCGACGAAGATGCCGTGCTGCAGGGCGAGGTACATCGTTGTTGGTGTCTTGCCGCAGCGCGATGGGGCAACCAAGATCACATCCGCCTTGTGTAGCGCTCGCATGCTCTGCCCGTCGTCATGTTCGATCGCGTACTCGACTGCGGCCATTCGAGCGTTGTACCGCTGGACATCTCCCATGCCGTGCAACCGGGCCGCTATCCGGACCCCTTTGGCTCCCAAGATCGACTCGACACGTGCCATGTGCAGGTCGAAGAAGTCGATCAGCGGGCAGGTCGTACGGAGCAGCTCCTGACGAACCTCTTCCACGGCGGTCGTGGAGAACGCCAGCGGCATCACCGGACCTCTCGCCGCGGCGTCCAGGATCGCGACCACCCGGCGGGCTTCGTCGACGCTGGAGATGAACGGGATCAGACGACGTTCGAAACGGAGATTAGGAAACTGAATGAGTAGCGCATTGCCCATCGTCTCGGCCGTGATTCCGGTGCTATCGGAGAGGAAGAAGACTGGAACCGCCGGCGGCGGCTCTGCCGTCGTATCAGCCTGCTTCCGGTCTTCGATCACCGGCCATCCCCTCCGACGGTCTGCGCATCCCTTCATTGAGCCTGCCACTCGTTGAGTTGCACTGCGCCGACCAGTGCCTCAGGCTATACCAGCCGTTCGACTGGTATTACCCACAACCGGTTGGATCGAGCGGTGAAACTGATCACATCGCTGGCCACCGATCCAGCCCTCTCCGCCTCTATCACCCTCACCCTCACAGTCGCCGGGCGGAAACCTACGTGCACGTAGTTTTCCCACGGTCTACACAGATAGCAACCTATGCAGACCGTAGGGAAACTGTGCGGAGCTAGTGGTGGCGGGCAGCGCCGAGATCTGGAGAAACGATCATCTGTACGCCGAACCGGCTTGTCAAGGCTGCCTGGGAGCCGACGGTTATGCCTTGGCGCACCAATCGAGCAGCTCGTCAGGCGGCCAGCTGTTGATCACCCGGCTCGGATCCAGTCCCAGATCCTCGGCCCGCTGGCAGCCATAGATCTGGAATTCGAGCTGTCCGGGCGCATGCGCGTCGGTATCGATGGAGAACAGGCATCCCATGTCCATCGCCAGCTTCAACAGCCTGGTAGGAGGATCGCGTCGCTCTGGTCGTGAGTTGATCTCTACAGCAACATCGAAGGTACGGCAGGCCTCGAAGACGACCTCGGCGTCGAAAACTGACTCCGGCCGGGTGCCCCGTTCACCCTCGATCAAACGGCCAGTGCAATGGCCGAGGATGTTGGTTCGCGGATTGGCTATGCCACCGACCATTCGGTGCGTCATGGTCTCCGAATCGGAGCGCAGCTTGGAGTGCACGCTTGAGACGACCACGTCGAGCTCCGCCAGCAACCCATCGTCTTGATCAAGACCACCGTCTTCGAGAATGTCAACTTCGATGCCCCGCAGACAGCGAAACGGCGCCATGACCTGATTCAGATCAGCGACGACGCCCATCTGGGATCGCAGCCGTTCGGCGCTCAACCCACGCGCAACCTGCAGTCGCGGGGAGTGATCAGTAATGGCGCAGTAGTCATGACCAAGTGTCCGAGCGGTGATCATCATTTCCTCGAGCGGGCTACCGCCGTCGGACCACGACGAGTGACAGTGGAGATCACCCTTGATCGCCGCCCGCAGAGTGAGTCCGCCCTCGACAAGCGGCTGCTTCTCCTCGCGTAACTTCTGCAGGTACTCCGGCACCTGGCCGTCCATCGCCTGAGTGATCACGGTGGCTGTCTTGGGCCCGACACCTGACACCTTGGCCCAGGTGCGCTGCTCCTGATGATCACGACGCTCTTCTTCGCTGAGCCTGGAAATGACGTCTGCCGCACCCCGGTAGGCGCGTACTCGATAGGTGTCGGCGCGCGAACGTTCCAGCAGGAATCCAATTTCCCGCAAAGCCTCCACCGGGTTCACTCGGCCCGGCCCCTTCGTGGTCTCGGCTTCAGGGTGATCGTTGGCATGGGCGGCGCCTCCATGACCTTCTCCGCCCGGCTGAGGATGGCCGGAAATCGCGGGTCGCGGGTTTCCCAGGCCGTCCGGAAATCCACGATGTCCTCGTGACTGCGGCCGATGAAGTTCCACCACATCACGATTTCCTCGTCGAAGGGCTGACCGCCGAGCATGATCACCCGACCTCCCGCTGAGCTTCGCAGGCGAATTTCTCGCCGGCCGTGGCCGAGATAGACAAGCTGGTCAACCTCAGCCGTCGTCGATGCTGCGACGACTGAGCCAGCGACCACGAAGACGCCGTACTCGAAACTCTCCTCGACCGAAAGCGTCACATCGGCGCCAGCAGCAAGGCTCAGGTCAGCGCCACACATCGGCGAGTAGCCCAGCGCCGGCGACACCGTCCCGTCAACTTCTCCGATCAGCACCTTCCCGCTGACGCCAGGTCGATTCAGGTCGGGCAGGTCCGCGTAACTCTCGAACGCCGGTTCGCGATCGCGCATGGCATCGGGCAGCGCGACCCACAGCTGTACGCCATGGAGCATCGGCGGTTTGTTCGGTTGGGAGATCTCGCTGTGCACGATGCCGTGACCCGCGGTCATGATGTTGAGTTCACCCGGCCGTACCATCGCCTGCGAGCCGAGACTGTCGCGATGCTCAACTTCGCCCTCGAACAACCAGCTGACCGTCTGCAACCCGGTATGGGGATGTGCCCAGACCTGCATACCAGCCGCGCCGCTCACGTCCTCGGGCCCGTAATGATCAAGGAAGCACCACGCCCCGATCATGCGAATGAGTTTGTCCGGGAGCGCGCGCGCCACTTCGGTGGTCTTGCCGAGATACACCCGGCGAGCCGTCAACAGGAGCTCCTCAGGTCCGCCGCCCACTCTTCCCGCACACAGGTACTCCTGTGGTCGCAGATCAAGATCACTCACGTGCCGGCCGACCTCCGAATCGTCACCGAATTGTCAGACTCCTAGCAGGCTATAGCCCCCTGAGACGCTGACAAATATCGAATTGCACTCTGACATGGAGACCGCCAGATTCGCCTCTTTCGTCGCTCGCGCAAACGGCAGCCAGACGTCAACGTGGCTCAACTGCGAGCTCCTGCAGTCGGCGAAGCGGCTCGCCTGTCATAGTGCGGGCGGCACTAAAGTCAGCCTATGGCCGCGAGCACTCGAGGGATCAATAGGTCCTTGCTCCCGTCGGCCAAGACTCGAGCCACGATCGCGAAGCGGCTCACTGGGGTTATCGACAAGATGACGACCGCGACGATTGCGGAGATGGAGAAGCGGCACCTCTGGTTCCGCCGGCTCGACGCTGAGCACCGATCGTGGATCACGCTGGTGGCCCAGGCTGGCATCGACGGCTTCGTGAAGTGGTTTGCCGCTCCGGGTCCGGAGATGCCGAGTACCTCTGAGGTCTTTGGATCGGCGCCGCGCGAGCTGGCCCGCAAGATCTCTCTCTATCAAACCGTTGAGCTGGTACGGACCACTATCGAGGTGGTCGAGAAACAGATTGATGAATTGATGCCGAAGGGCGACCGGCCCATCTTGCATGCCGCGATCGATCAGTACAGCCGGGAGGTCGCCTTCTCGGCAGCCGAGATTTACGCCCGTGCGGCTGAGCTGCGGGGGGCCTGGGACGAGCGGCTGGAGGCCTTGGTCGTGGACGCCGTGCTCCGTGGAGAGACTGACGAGACGGTGTTGTCACGCGCTTCGACCCTCGGCTGGCATTCGACGATCGGGGTGGTCGTTGTCGTCGGACCTGCTCCCCAGATGGAGCCCGGCCAGGCGCTGGAGGCGATTCGGCATACCGCAGCCATCGCGGGGACGGACATGCTCGGCGCTGTGCAGGGCGACCGGATGATCGTGGTGCTTGGCGGCTCCGCAGTTAATGCGCCTGATCAGGCAGTGGACATCGTCGGCAGGTTTGTCACGTTGTTTGGTCCTGGTGCCGTAATCGTGGGTCCGCCGGTCGAGCATTTGATGGACGCGGCCACAAGTACGCGGGAGGCGGTATCGGCTTACCGCGCCGCCGCTGGTTGGCCCGAGGCGCCGCGGCCAGTGACATCTTTGGATCTGCTGCCAGAGCGCGCACTCTCTGGTGACGGTCATGCTCGGCGGGCACTGGCCCATGACATTTACGAGCCTTTACAAGCTGCCGGAGGCGGCCTGCTCGAGACGCTCGTCACGTTCTTGGATCAAGGCCTGTCGGTGGAGGCCGCGGCGCGCGCGTTGTTCGTTCACGCCAATACCGTCCGATACCGCTTGCGACGAATCCATGAGGTCACCGGATACAGCCCGACCGATCCGCGCGACGCGTACGCGCTACGACTAGCGATCACCCTCGGCCGCCTCTTCGCCCGCTCTCGCCCTGAAGAGCCGGCACCCGCTGGACGCTGAAGTCCGCCCAACCTGGTCCGCCGCTCCACGCGCGATCCGCCGCCGGAGGGAAGCGGAGGCAATCAATACAGCGCGATGCGCGAGCAGCAAGCCCAGAAAACTTGTAGAGAACTGACAATAGGACGTCCGAATATTCGTGCCGTCCCGTACGCCCTTTTCGTCCGGGCCAGGAAATAGTACAGATGTGCTTGCGATTGTGGCGCCCGGTCAGGGTGCCCAGACACCAGGGTTTCTCGGGCCCTGGCTCGATGTACCCACCTTCGCTGAACGGCTCAATTGGCTCTCGGCTGTATCGGGCCTCGATCTCAGGCACTACGGCACAGCAGCCGACACCGAAACCATTCGAGACACGGCGATCGCCCAACCTCTCCTGGTTGCCGCTGGGCTGCTGGCCGCGCTCGAACTCTTCCCGCACCCGGCCGATGGCTATCCATTCGTCGGCGTCGTTGCCGGGCACTCGGTAGGCGAGATCACCGCTGCAGCTGGGGTCGGCGTCTTGTCGGCGGAACAAGCAATGGTCTTCGTGCGCGAGCGTGGCCGTGCTATGGCCGAAGCCAGCGCGGTGACCCCGACCTCGATGACGGCCATCATCGGCGGTGAGCCTGAGGAGGTGTTGGCCGCTCTCGAAGCCCATGGCTTGACGGCAGCCAACAACAATGGCAGCGGCCAGATTGTCGCGGCTGGTACGACTCAGCAGCTGGCTGCGCTGGCGGCTGATCCGCCGAGGCGAAGCAGACTCATTCCACTTAGCGTTGCGGGAGCCTTCCATACCGTCCACATGCAGCCTGCCGTCGCGCGCCTCGCAGCGCTAGCGCGGGCCATCTCTACTCACGATCCACGAACTCGCTTGCTGTCGAACGCTGATGGGCAGGTCGTCCACGATGGTCGGGAGGTTCTCAAGCGCTTGGTGGGCCAACTGGCCGCGCCAGTTCGCTGGGATCTGTGCATGGTTGCCATGGCCGACTTGGGTGTCACCGGCCTCGTGGAAATGCCGCCGGCGGGCACGCTGACCGGGATCGCCAAGCGCAACCTCAAGGGCGTTGAACTGTTCGCACTCAACACGCCAGACCAGTTGGAGGAGGCCACGGAATTCGTGCAGCAGCACGGCAGGACAGCCTCCGCTTCACCGATTGCAGGCAATCCCACCTGGCGACTGGTGGTCTCTCCAGGGAAGGGGCAATTCATTCGCACCGAAGACGTCGAGATGGACACGATTCTGCCCAACCACAGCACGGTCGGGATGGTCAAGAACCTGCGAGATGAAATGCCGGTCAGCGCGCCTCACGGCGGCATCGTCGTCGAGTGGCTCGTCGAGAACGGCGACCCTGTATCGCCTGGTCAGCCATTGCTGCGACTGCATCCGACCGTCGAGTCTGCCGACGCGACCGAGGTCACCCGATGACGCTCAGGCTGGCGGCCGGGGAGAAGAACGCCGCCATCCTCGGGTTGGGCGGATACCGACCACGGCGGGTGGTCGACAACGCCGAGATCTGCACGATGATCGATTCCTCGGACGAGTGGATCCGCACCCGGTCAGGGATCATCGAACGCCGCTGGGCCTCGCCCGACGAGACCATCCAGATGATGTCGATTGCCGCCGCCCGCAAAGCGCTGGACCGCGCTGGCATCGTGGCCGGCCAGATCGACACGGTGATCGTTTCCACGGTCACCCATTTCCACCAAACACCTGCGGTTGCCACCACGATTGCCAGCGAGCTGGGCGCCAAGAGCGCCGCTGCGTTCGACATCTCGGCGGCCTGCGCCGGATTTTGCTACGCGACGGCGATGGCTGATTCCTTTATTCGCAGCGGTGCTTCACGGTATGTGTTGATCATCGGCGTGGAGCGGCTCAGCGATATGACGAACCGGTCCGACCGGTCCACGGCCTTCCTCTTCGCCGACGGCGCGGGGGCCGCCGTGATCGGCCCGAGTGAGTATCCGGGGATCGGACCAGTGGTTTGGGGCTCTGATGGCGACCAGGCACCGCTCATTCAGCAGACCCAACCATGGAACGCTGCGTTGGCTTGGGACCCGGTGGCATATCAGGCCACCCAGGGTGACCCGAACTGGCCAACCCTGAGGATGGAAGGCAATCCGGTCTTCAAGTGGGCCTCGTACACGATGGCCAAGACTGCAGCAGAGGCGCTGGACGCTGCCGGCGTACGCGCCGAGGATCTGGACGTATTCGCCCCTCACCAGGCAAATATGCGCATCACGGACGCCATGTTCCGCGCTCTCAAGCTGCCCAGCCGTGTCGTGGTCGCGCGCGACATTGCCCGGCAGGGCAACACCTCGGCGGCCTCGATTCCGCTGGCCATCGAGGCGTTGCTGGAGTCCGGCGAGGCTCACCAAGGCCAGACCTGTCTGATCATCGGCTTCGGCGCCGGACTGGTGTACGCCGGTCAGGTGATCATCTTGCCCTGAAATCTGGATCAAAGAATCCATCCCAACCACCATCAAAGGAGCACTGTTCATGCCCACCACCGAGGAAGTCCGCGCCGATCTTGCCGAGATCGTGAATGAGGTCGCCGGTGTCCCAGTCAACGATGTCCAGCTGGACAAGTCGTTCACCGATGATCTTGATGTGGACTCACTGTCGATGGTCGAGATCATCTATGCCGCCGAAGAGAAGTTCGGCGTCAGCATTCCCGATGAAGAGGCCAAGAACCTCAAGACCGTGGGCGATGCCGTCGCCTACATCGAGCGTGCCGCCTGATCAACAAACCGTGATCGCCTAAGGCCATCCAATACCAGGGCGGCCCCGAAATCAGCCAAACAACTCGACACGCCACCGCAGGAGTCACCCAATGTCACGCATCCGCGTCGTCGTCACCGGGCTAGGAGCCACCACCCCGCTGGGGGGCGACGTTTCCAGCACGTGGGAGAACCTTTTGGCCGGGAAGTCCGGGGTATCCAGGATCGAGGCGGACTGGGCCGATGATCTGCCGGTAAAGATCGCGGCGCAGGCGGCCGTGGATCCTGCCGAGATCTTGGAACGGGTCGAAGCGCGCCGGCTCGATCGGTGCGCGCAACTTGCGGTCGTCGCCGCGTTGGAGGCTTGGCACGATGCTGGATACGGGCTGCGGGAGGACAATCCTGTCGACCGAGAGCGGCTCGGCGTCGCCGTCGCGACCGGCATCGGCGGAATGATCACGCTGCTGTCCAACTGGGATGTCCAAAAGGAGAAAGGCGCTCGCCGGGTTAGCCCGCTGGCCATCCCGATGCTGATGGCTAACGCTTCGGCAGCTAATGTCAGCCTGCGGCTCGGAGCCCGGGCTGGGGCGCATACGCCGGTGTCGGCCTGCGCCTCGAGCAACGAGTCGATCTCGCTCGGCCTGGACATGCTGCGGCTGGGGCGCGCCGACGTTGCCGTTGTGGGTGGGACGGAAGGCGTCATCCACCCCTTGCCGATCGCCAGCTTCGCTCAAATGCAAGCGATGAGCCGCCGCAACGACGAGCCGGAGCGCGCGTCGCGGCCATGGGACGTCGATCGAGACGGCTTCGTGCTTGGAGAGGGCGCTGCCATGTTCGTCATCGAAACCCTGGAGCACGCGCAGGCCCGTGGCGCCCGTATCTATGGTGAGCTGGCCGGAGCCGGCATCACCGCTGATGCCCACGACATGGTCCAACCCGATCCGAGCGGTGCGAGTCAGGCCTTGGCCATGACAAAGGCGCTACGCGAGGCTGATCTTGCTCCCGACGACATCGTGCACGTCAACGCGCACGCCACGTCCACGCCGCAGGGAGATGTCACCGAGGCGAGCTCGATCAAGCAATCTCTCGGTGACCATACCGAGGCGATCGTCACCGCAACCAAATCGATGACTGGTCATCTGCTCGGTGGCGCCGGCGCACTGGAGTCGCTCGCCACCCTGCTTGCGCTGCGTTACCGCAAGGTGCCACCCACGATCAACCTGGACAACCCAGAACCTGATCTTGGTATAGACATCGCCACCAAAGTACGCGACCTGCCCGCTGGTGATCTGGCCGCGATCAACAACTCATTCGGCTTCGGCGGCCACAACGTCGCCGTTGCCTTCACCAATGCCTACGCCACAGGAGGCTTGAGATGACGACCACCGCCGAGCGGGGCATGACCCCGCGCACGGCTCCCGCTTCGCAGGGAACCAGAGCACGAGCTGAGTCGGCAGCACCCGCAGCGCCAAGAAAGATCAAGCTTCCTCGTGATCAGGACCCGCGCAATCCCAACGCCCGGCTGGGGGCATTGCTCGACGCAGGTTCCGTAGAGTTGATCACTGCGGACGACGACTCAGGAATGTTGGCGGCGACCGGCATGATCAACGGTTGCCGGGTTGTCGCCTTCTGCTCTGACCCCACGGTGATGGGCGGCGCCATGGGCATGGATGGCTGCGACGTGGTTGTGCGGGCCTACGAGCGAGCGATGCATGATCGGGTACCGATCCTCGGCATTTGGCACTCCGGTGGCGCTCGGCTGGCCGAGGGCGTGCTATCGCTGCACGGCGTGGGTCGGATCTTCCACGCGATGACCCAGGCTTCGGGCAAGATCCCACAGATCTCCATCGTGCTGGGCTTTGCGGCCGGTGGCGCGGCGTACGGACCCGCCTTGACTGATCTGGTGATCTTGGCGCCAGAAGGTCGAATCTTCGTCACGGGTCCCGACGTCGTGCGTTCGGTCACCGGTGAAGATGTCGACATGCTGCGACTCGGGGGTCCAGACACCCATGGCCGCCGCTCCGGGGTCGTCCACGTCGTGGCCGACGACGAAAGGCATGCGATCGAGCAGGGCCGGACGCTCGCTACCTTGCTTGCCAACCAGGGACAGACGGCACGGGTCGTGGATGATGTCGATCTTGCTGCTCTGTTACCCGTGTCGCCGCGCCGCGCGTACGACGTTCATCCGCTGATCAATGGCCTCCTGGATGAGGGCTCGACAGTTGAGTTGCACGCCCGCTGGGCGCCCAACGTCACCATCGCGCTAGGCCGCCTCGGTGGGCGTACCGTCGGAGTGATCGCCAACAATCCCCTGCGCCTGGGTGGCTGCCTGGACGCGCTCAGTGCTGAGAAGGCAGCCCGATTTGTGCGGATGTGCGACACGTTCGGGGTGCCGCTCGTGGTCCTCGTCGATGTGCCCGGCTACCTGCCGGGCGTCGGCCAGGAGTGGGACGGCGTCGTACGTCGTGGCGCAAAACTGCTACACGCCTTCGGCGAAGCGGTGGTGCCGCGGGTCACTCTGGTCACTCGCAAGGCGTATGGGGGCGCATACATCGCCATGAATGCGCGCTCCCTCGGCGCGACTCGGGTCTTTGCCTGGCCGGGTGCCGAGGTCGCCGTGATGGGGCCGATTGCCGCAGTGCGGATCCTGCACCGGCGCAAGCTGGCGGAAGTCGCAGATGACCTACGCCCCCAGGTGGAGGCCGAGCTTGCTGCGGAACATGAGCGCATCGCAGGTGGGGTGGAAAAGGCAGTGGAGATCGGCGTGGTGGACGAGATCGTCGCGCCCGACGTAACCCGCTCGGCGCTGGCGGCCGCCATTCGCAATGCCGACACCGGTGAGCGTGGCGCCCACACCAACATTCCCCTCTGATTAGGTCACTAATAGCGACGAGGAGTCGCTTGTCGTAAGCGACAAAAGTTAGATTTGCCTGATGCAGATCGACGCCGATTCACGTGAGGACTACTTCTCCTCCGCCGGCTCCCGAGAGGCCGAATTGCGTCGGATGGACGCAATCATCCAGAAGCACGCACCGGCGCTGTCACCAGGGTTGACCGGCGAGCTGGGTGCCCGGATGCTGGGCTACGGCGAGCAGCCGTACCAGAGCAAGTCGATGAAAGAGCCCGGTGTCGTGCCGGTGGTGGCACTGGCTGCCCAGAAGCGGTATGTGAGTTTGTATGTCTGCGCGGTGGTCGACGGAGAGTATCTTGCCGAACGGTACGCGAGTGAACTCGGGACGGTCAGCTGCGGCAAGAGCTGTATTCGTTTCACTAAGGTCGACCAGCTGAACCTGGAGACGATGAAGAAGATCTTGGTCGAGGTGAACAATCGATATGTCGCCGGTGAGAAGCTCTACGGCGTGTAATCACCCAGGTGTGGAGTCCTAGACGACTTCATGCAGCCAGCGAACGGGTGCGCCGTCGCCCGCGTAGCGGAAGGGCTCCAGCTCGTCGTCCCACGCACTGCCGAGTAACACGTACAAGGCCTCAGTCAGATCTTTGCCGCTGAGTGCGGACACGGCAATCGCATGCTTGATCCGGTCTTCGGGGATCATGATGTCGCCGTGCATCCCCACGGTCGCATGGAAGATGCCCAGCGTCGGCGTGTAGGAGTAGCGCTCACCTTCGGTACTCGACGTGCCCTCCTCGGTTACCTCGAAACGAACCCGCTGCCAGCCTTTCAGAGCGCTCGCGAGACGCGCCCCCGTGCCGGTCGGACCGGTCCAGGAATACTCGGTTCGATAGCAGGCGCGCTCGATTGGCTGAGGGATCCAGTCGACGCGTACAGGCATACCAAAGACGCCGCCCACAGCCCACTCGATGTGCGGGCACAGTGCTGACGGCGCAGAGTGGACGTACAAGACTCCACGGGTCGTGCTCATGCCAGATCCTCCAGTGCGAGACCAAAAGACAACCTGAGGGCTGCCTTCCCCTGCATCCTCAAGTCAGGTCTCATCGGGTGGATCCGTTGTGCTCCTATCTTGCACCATGAGCCACATCCGCACCAGCTTTTCGCCCGCCGGCTCGCGCATCGCGCCGGAGGTGCGATTTGCCCGACGCTTGCAACGAAGGGCACATTGACCTTCATGAGGATTGCGCCGTACGGATCCTGGGCGTCTGTTATCTCTGTTGATCAGCTGATCGGCTCCTCGATCGGGCTTTCCGCCGTGCAGATCGACGGAGAACATCTGTATTGGCTAGAGTCTCGAGCCGACCAACGTGGCAGGACCAGCCTGTGGCGACGGCCGCTATCTGGCGGTGAGCCGGTCGAGGTCACTCCCCGGCCTGCCTACGTCCGCGATCGGGTTCACGAATACGGCGGCGGTGAGTACCACGTCTCGGGTGGCACCGTCGTCTATTCCGAATTCAGTGACGGTCGCTTGTACGCGATCCGCGGCGAGGGCCCACCAACCCCGATCACTCCGGAGAGCGATTTCCGATTCGGTGACATTCGCGTCCACCCCGATCGGCACTTGGTGCTTGCCGTGCGTGAGGACCATTCAGCCGCCGGCGAAGCAACCAATACCATCGTTGCTCTTGATCTTGACCGGCTGAATCCAGATGGTGGCGTAGTGCTCTGCGGTGGTGCCGATTTCTACTCCACTCCCGAACTTTCTGCTGATGGCCGCCTGGCGTGGACCCAGTGGAACCACCCCAACATGCCTTGGGACTCGACAACGATCATGACTGGGACGCTAAGCGGGACCATGATCATCGATAGCCACCCGATCGCCGGCGGCCTGGAGGAATCAGCCGTACAGCCGCGCTGGCTCAATGACAAGTTGATCTTCGCTTCTGATCGCACCAACTGGTGGAATCTCTACCTCTGGAGCGAAAACGGCGTCCGATCGCTGTGCCCGACCGATGCAGAGTTCTGTCCAGCACAGTGGACCCTGGGTCAGCGGGCATATGCGATCATCGACGATGATCATCTGCTGTGCACCCTGAACCGCTGCGGCAAGCAGAGCATTGAGGTACTCACGATCTCCGACGGCACACTTCGTCCGACAGCTGATCCGGGTACGGCGGCAACTTCAGTGGACGTCGGCGCCGGGCACGCCGCTGCGTTGCTCAACTATTCTGATCGACCCGCTGCGTTAGCGCTCTACGACCTTGATCAACAAAGCTGGACCACCGTACGGTCCTCAACCGAGACGATCATGGATACGGCTTCCGTGTCGCTCGCCCGACTGGTCAGTTGGACCACCGAGCACGGGACCGTCTACGGCTGGTTCTACCCGCCCGTCAATGGTGAATACCGAGCGCCGACGGGCACTCTGCCACCGATGATCACGTTTTCGCATGGCGGCCCGACCGCATTCTCGGCCGGCAATTTCAAGATCGCCTATCAATTCTGGACATCGCGCGGGTTTGCGATCCTCGATGTCAACTACAGCGGCAGCATCGGTTTTGGTAGGGAATATCGTGATCGCCTGAAGGGCCGCTGGGGCATCGTCGACGTGCAGGATTGCATTGCGGGTGCTGTATCGATGGGTACTCAAGAGTTGGCCGATCCCGCTCGACTGGCCATCCGAGGCGGCAGCGCCGGTGGCTTTACAACTCTGGCAGCGCTCACCAGCTCAGATGTGTTCGGCGCCGGCATCAGCCTGTTCGGCATCGCCGACCTGGAAGCGCTGGCGAAGGACTCGCACAAGTTCGAGGCACGCTACATGGATAGCTTGGTGGGACCGTATCCCGAGGAGCGGGCTCGCTACCTCGAGCGCTCACCGATCAACCACCCGGATCGGCTGTCCGCGCCAATCTTGCTGCTTCAGGGAACAGAAGACACTGTCGTCCCGCCACAACAAGCCGAGATGCTGGCCGACGCCGCGCGCCGCAAGGGCCTACCCATTGCCTTGATCATGTTCGAGGGCGAGGGGCACGGCTTCCGCCGAGGCGAGACGATCAAGGCCTCCATCGAGGCGCAGATCTATTTTCTCAGCCAGATCTTCGGCTTCGAACCGGCGGATCGCGTCTCGTCGATTCCCATTGACAACATGGCCACGTAATCAGTTCGGTTGCTTGCCGGGATTCCCATCAGGCCGCCACGGCCGCAGCCGCGGCCACCAAGCTCGCACCGCCTGGCGGTAGCGCTGGTATTCCTCGCCGTAGCGCTCCAGCAATATCGGTTCCTCGTACCAGTGGACGAACGCAGCCATGACCGCCCACACAACTGCGGCGTACACCAGCAGCGGTAGCGAGCCGAAGATCATCGCCTGACTTAGTACCGCCCCGACCACTGCGACGTACATGGGGTTCCGCACAAAGCGATACTCACCGCCGACGACAAGCCGTTCGGTCGGTGCGACCGGCGCCGGGGTACCCCGGCCTTCCGTCACGAAACGGGCAAAGGCGCGGATCAACACCACGATTGCGACAATCAGAAGGACAGCGCCGACAGTCATCACGGCCACCGCTGGTGCTGATCTTTGCCACTGCACGTTCCAGCCGCTGATCAACCAGGGCACCAACCCAGCCACAATGCCAGGCGCGAGGAAGAAGAAGACCGTGCTACCGGCTGCCGCCGCCGACCCCCGCATCCTTCACACCGGCACTCTGCGCTACTGCTGCGACCAATAGTTGTCTGCCGTTGGCCGTGGTCCGAAGATCGCCTGACCGACCCGCACGGTGGTCGCCCCGTACTCGATTGCCAGTTCAAGATCACCGGACATACCCATGGACAGCTCATCGTAGCTTCCGGCGACGTCCTCGTTGCCCTGGAGCCGACGCTGCAGTTCACGCATCCGTTCGAAGCAGGCCCGGATGGCCCACTGATCATCCGAAAGCACGGCCAAGGTCATCAGTCCGCGGACTCGCAGGGTGTCATATGCCTTGAGAGCGATGGCGAACGGCTCCACCTCATCAGGCGGCAACCCGAACTTCTGGGGTTCACCCGAGGAGTTGATTTGCAAGAAGACATCGAGGCCGCGACCTTGATCAATCAGCGCCTTGTCAAGTGCTGCCGCTATTCGAATGCTGCTCAGCGCGTGAAATTCTGACGCAAAGGCGGCTACCTGTCTCGCCTTGTTGGTCTGCAGATGGCCAACGATCGCCCATCTGAGGTCGGCCCGATCGGCAAAGTGCCTTGCTTTCTCTGCCGCCTCCTGAACCCTGTTCTCACCGAAGATGCGGATTCCGGCCTCGTACGCCTCCGCGATCAGCTCCATACCTTGGTTCTTGCTTACCGGCAGCAGCCGCACTTCGCTGGGATCTCGACCCACTCGAGTGCACGCCGCCTTGATCCGTGCCTCCACCGCGGCCAGGTTTTCCGCCACGTTCACCATGCCTGCACCTTAGTCTCCGGGAGGGGTCGCGTGGGACGTTGTACTCAGCTCGATTGAACAGTCGATGCACTACGGCCAGCGAGCGCCGAGGGAGATCATTCCGAGCGCCGCGAGAATCGCGAATCCCAGCCCGAAACCGGCGTATCGCGATGTAACCTCCCGGTCCACCTTTTCCTTGCCGACGGAGCTTCCGATGTCCCGGTAGACCTCTTTAAGCTCGCCTGCGGACGACGCCGTGTACGCCTCGCCGCCACTGATCTTGGAGACCCGCGCCAGCTCGGCGCGATCCACTGGTACCGGCTCTCGCCGGCCACCGATATCGATATAGCCGTCGGTGGTTCCGTACGCGATGGTGTAGATCGGGACCGATTGAGCCCGTGCCGCCATCGCAGCCTGATCTGAAGGGCGGCCGACCTGTGTCTTGCCATCGCTGAGCAAGACGATCCGTGCGGGTGCAATGGCCTTCGGGTTGTCCGGGTCAGGCGGCACCTGAGCCAGCGCAGCCAGCGAGGTGTATATCCCCTCGCCAATCGCCGTCGAGGCCTGCGGACGTAACGACCGGATTGCGGCTGTCACCGCACCTCGATCGAGAGTAGGCGGCACCAGAGTCGTCGCGGTGCCGGCGAATGTCACCAGTGCGACATTGAACTTCGGCGGCAACGACGTCACGAACTGTTCGGCAGCAGCCTTCGCCGCATCCAGCCTGTTGGGATCGACATCCTTGGCCTCCATCGACAGGGATACGTCGATCGTCACCACGATGGTGGCCCGCTCGCGGGGCACCGAGACTTGATCTTTCGGCTTGGCAAAGGCAAGGGTCAGCGTCAGCAAGCTGAGGATCGAGAGTCCGACCGCGAGATGCCGCAGCCAGGTGCGATCCCGCGGGATGACCAGGTCGAACATCGTCTTGCCCAGCTGTGTGCTGCGGTTCCGCTTAC